>Ga0206865_1101_pt1 | contig 26242 bp, 15 predicted proteins | sample Alteio_BWOrgCont_39_FD_152628 | JGI IMG/M metagenome (GOLD analysis project Ga0206865, IMG submission 152628) | Enriched cells from forest soil in Barre Woods Harvard Forest LTER site, Petersham, Massachusetts, United States -... | ecosystem: Environmental > Terrestrial > Soil > Temperate forest >...
AACGGTGTTGGTTTTAAACAGCAAAAACGACATGGCCGCACAAACGGCAAAACAGGCGATCAGCGACTTGCGGAAACCAACAATGTTAACTACCCAACCGGAAATAAAACCGCCCGCCAGGCCACCCATGCCCAAAAACATCATACTTAAACCACGCTCTTTATTGGCGTCGTGTGCCAGCAGGCTTTGTATCCACGTTGGCAGCCACGAAAATATGGCCCATAAACCGATGAGCATAGTGCCAAATATCACCGACCCGATCATAAGTATCTTGAAGTTATCTATTGAAAACATGCTTTCGGGTTGTTTTTGGATTTCCTGTTTTTCGGACCGGTCTTTCAGCCACAGTTCGGATTCATCTATCATCCAAAAACCTGCCACGGCAAACAGCAAGGGCAAAATACCGATGAGGAATCCCTGCCGCCATGAAGCGACGAAAAAGTTAACCAGCCCGGTGGAGAAAATACCGATGGGGATGGCGATAGACAGAAAACCGATAAAAACCGCTTTGGTGCGTTCGGGCCAAACTTCACTGATCAGTGTAAATGATATCACCAGTAATCCGCCGGCGCCGAAGCCGCTAAAAAAACGGCATATCATTACCCAGGCCCAGCTTGGGGCAAAGCCGGTAAGCATGGTAAAAGCACCATAGCAGCCAATAGCCAGCAATAGCGCCATTTTACGGCCCGTTTTATCGCCAATAATGCCCATTAAAAATCCGCCAATGGCCCAGCCGAATATAAACAGGGAGTTTATATAACCACTCAATGTATTCAATTGCTCCGCGCTTTGGCTCCCCCTGAATTCTTTAACTAAATCCGGCAGGTAAACCGACATTAACGTTGATACGGAGCCTGCAAACAGGTTGCCCGCAAAACAAACGATAAACAATGGCAAAAGATTAGTGGCCCGGGCCTTTTGATTTTCTGTAACAATGGTTAACATACTTTTTATGGGTTATTTATTTAGCTATTAAAAACGATATTATATCTATACATTACTTTAAATCCCTCCCGGATGTGTTGCGGCTGGGTGGTGTGTTTCTCAATATGGTGGATAACACACCCCTCCGCCCCTCTCAAGTGGGGAATCGCACAGGCCAGGCTTTTGACTCCAATTTTTTCACTTAAGCCGATAATTCCTCTTCTGCCAGTTTTGTGCCTTCTATGCGCGCTTTTATTTTTGCAAAAGCCGTTTCGCGGGTGGTCGATACGTCATCGCAAAAAGGCGAAAATCCGCAGTCATCCGTGGTGCCCAACTGGTTTAGCGGGATATAATCTGCCGCTTCCAATACCCTGTCGCGCACGGTTTCTTTGGTTTCAATCACCGGGTTCAGCACATCTATTACGCCAATAAATGCGGTTTGCCCTGGCTTCAGGTATTGTTTTATCACCTTTAATACCTTAACCCTGTCGGGTTCGCTGGCTAATTGCAGGTAAAAACTGCCTACGTGTAAATTAAACAGTTGCGGCAAAAAATCGGCGTAGTCAATATCAGCGCTATGGGTCGAATCATGGTCGCTGCCGGGACAAACGTGTACACCCAATTTGTTTTGTTCATCTGCCGAAAAGCGGTCGAAAACCTGGTTGTTAACGTCAATAAAGTGCTTTAAAACACCGCCCGATGGGTCAAGCTTCAACGACAACCTGCCTTCTGTAAAATCCATCTGCACTTTGTAAGCGCCATGTTCCAGGCATTGCCTGATATCTTTTTCGCACTCGTTCAGCAGATCTTTCATAAATGCATCCTGCGGATATCCTTCAATCCCGCTTTGCGGGTAAAGTAAACTTAGCGCCGATGCGGAAATGACAGCCTGCTTTACGGGTGTACCGGTTTTCGTTTGTGCAGTCGTTAAATATTTCACTGCATAATTACCATACCTGAATGGCCCGGCAGTTAATAGCGGCAACTGCCTGTGGTGACCGTCCGCAAAATCAATCCGCATGCCCTCTGGCGCCAAATTTGTCAGGCCTTCCAGCGGATAGGTGGCAAAACTCGATTTGGTTTGCTCGCCATCCGTCACCACCGGCGAGCCGGTTTTTTCAAACTCCATCAGGGTGTCCTGAATGGCTGCATCATAAAGTTTGGTTAAGTCGGCAGTGTTGCCGGGTGTCGTAATGGCGGCAATTAGCTCCGGTGTGCGGGGTATGCTTCCAATGGGTTCGGTTTGTATTTTCATGGTTTTATGTTTTTTATGGTGATAATTTTCCCTCGTGCTGAATCTTCAATTTTTTATGCCTAACTCGTTATATTTTTGCTGCAGAAATTGGTAGCCTGTCGTTTTGTATTCGGGTGTTGAAACGGTAAAATGGTCGCCGGGATAATATCCAAACACAAAACCCGCATCAATTTTCTTCATCTCGTCGTTCAATAAATGAACAGCATAGTTGAGCAAAAAATTATCCTGGTTACCTACTGATACCCGTATTTTGCCCTGTAAATCGGGCTTTAGCTGTGCCCAGTTGGTGCGCAGGTACAGCGAGATGTCGTAGTTTTTCCAATGCTCAAAAGTTACCGGATCCAAATCGCCTGTTGCATCGTTCCATAAACTGCGGGGTGTGCCATCGGCATTTTTTACGCTGAATACAAAGTTGAACGAATGCATCTGCTCGCCGCGCCAGATCACATGCTCCATCTCAATCATGTTTTTCATCGTTATCCACGGAAACCTGCCGGCAATTGTGCCTGCCAGGCGTAACGAACTGTCTTTTGCATAAAAAATATTTTTATCGTTATACAAATCAACCTGCTGAAAACTGCGGAAATCTACCGGGTCAGGCGAACTCGACCAGCAGGCGGTGAAAACCTTCGGATAGTGCGTTTGCAGCCATAGTACGGTCCAGCCGCCGCTGCTGTGGCCTGTAAGCAGGCGACCTGCATTGGTGCGGTAAGTTTTCTCAACCAGTGGGATAAGCTCGGTGGTAAGTGCATCGCCCCAGGGGCCGTTGTTATCGCTATTGGCATATACCGAATGGCCGCCAGGGCAGTTGCCATCAAGGTAAACCCTGATGCAGGGCGTGGTATCAATAGGCGCGCTTCCGTCATTCCGTCCCGAATAAGCATGGTAATCGCCGCCGTACCCGGATACCCAGTACAGTACCGGGAATTTCCGATTGGGCTGGGTAAAATATTCATTCGGCAGTAATACCGCAGCATTAACAGCAGTAGGCCGCTTGTAAAATGCGGTTAGCAAAGCCGATGGCGCCTGCAGTAATTTGGTATGCTGCGTTTCAACAAAAGGCGCTTCTTTGTTCACCTTATTGCACACAATATCAAAAATTTGCGCTGTATTCTTAGTAATGCTCACCACCGTCGATTCGTTATACATGTTACCCGGACTGTCACCGATGGAGCGACCGCCTGCATTGCGGTCCCACACTGCCTGTGCATTATAAACGCCCCGTTCAATATCCGACAAAACAGTGGGGTAAAAAGTGGCTGCGTCATCAAACACAACCTTTTGGCCCGGCTTTACATTTTTTACGGCGATGGAAAAACAGGGGAATTTATATACGCCCACCATTTCATCTTTCGGGCCTTTTGATTCCTTGGAAAGATACAGGAACACCCTGCCCGAAAAGTTTTCGCCAGACGCTTCAGTGGTATAGCTGGCTGTAAATTTTTGTCCGAGCGCAGTTAAGGAAACCGCGACGAGAATACAGAGGAAAACAATTCTTTTTAAGTTGATCATAATCTTATTTATTTAAGCACGAATGCCACGAATTTTTTCGAATGGACACGAATGGGATTTGTGTCCATTCGTTTTTATTAGTGATGATTCGTGCCCATTTTAATTTATTCGTGAACATTCGTGTCTATATTAAATTACAGCTCGGTTACCGGTAATGGGAATAAAGTCCATACCTGGTCTCCGGCCCTGTCAATTGGTAAAGTATTCAACAGGTTATACCGCCTTAAATCAACCCAGCGATGGCCTTCAAAAGCCAGCGAATACCTGCGTTGTTTCAACATTTCGGTAATTAAAGCCGGTTGCGTAACCGCGCCGCTGTAATTGGCCAACCCATGCCCGTTCCTGATGATATTGATAGCCTTAACGCCTTCGCTTAAATTATTGAGCTGGATATTTGCTTCGGCATAAATCAGTATCAGTTCTTCATTCCTGATAATGCCCACCGGCGCAGTGCTGCTGGTGTACAGCCACACATCATAGTTGCTGCTGAGGTTACTTTGCGATGCCGGCGTAGCACGAAGCGAGACCTTACTGATCCGGTTGTCGCCGGCTTCTATATCGCTTATGTAGGTAGGATGCGCCACCCTTACTTCGCCTGTTTGATTTTGGGGGATAAATATGGAGTTGAGCTGATCGCCCGAGCCTGTTCCAAAAACATGATAAACACCTTCCGCAAAAGCATTATTTGCATTGGACAAAGTAAGGAATGAGGCACTTAAGTCATTAAGCGCTGTTTGCCAGTTTTTTTGATAAACGGCTACGCGTGCCGCCAGTGCACGGTTGAACTGTGTTAAGCCTGCGGCATCACTAAAGTTGCCAAAGCCTGCCAGCGGAAACGATACAGACCCATTGCTGAAGTTTGTTTTTGCAGAATCGAGCAGCGCAGTGATGGCTGCCAGGCCGGCATCGTAACTTACAAAAGAGCCCAGGTGCTTAGGATCGGTAACGTTAACCCGGATGCCGTTTGAGTAGGTAAGGTTAAGGTTCATCAATAGCTGGTAGGCTTTAATGGTTTGCGCAAAGGCAATATATCCGTTTTTTTGCGAAGCCGATATTACCGACGAATTGTTAGCTGCCTGTATCAGGATATTGCAGTTTTTTACCACTGCGTAACGTGCCGCCCATGGTAAGGTAATGTAAAAATTGCTTCCCCCTAATACCGAGCCGTTTGCGCCCAGCAGATCGATGGTGTAACGTGGCTCGGAGTTGGAGAAACGATAGCTTTCCCTGCCGATAATGCTTACGTCATCTATATAAAAATTAAGTGCGTTGCGCATACCCGATTCGGTACCGCTTACCAGGTTATTTAATTCGGCTTCCGAGGCGTTATTTGATAAGGCCTCGATAGTTGCATTGTTTAAGTCGCCATAATCTTTTTTGCAGGCTGATGCTAAAAGAGTGATTGCGAGAAACAGGATACTATATATTTTGAAATTATTTTTCATAACAATTATTCTTTTTAGCGTTAAAAATTAAGTGAAACATGAAGTGCCGCCTGTTTGCTTGAAGGATACGGATCCAAATCAAGACCCGACGAAAAGCCCGTACCAAAGTTGGATACTTCAGGATCATAGCCCTTATATTTGGTTATGGTGAAATAATTATTTAGCGATACGCCCACATTAATCGTTTTTATAAACGATGCGGGTATTTTGTTGAATGTATAATACAAACCAATTTCGCGGAAACGCAGGTAGGTTGAGGTTTCCACGGTCTGGTGGGCATCGGTGCCAACCTGCATTAACTGGGTAACGCCGTAAGGTACATGCGGAATGCTGCTTGGATTATCATAAGTAGCACTTGTACCACCAAAAACATTTTGCAGGCTTGTTACATCGATGTTTTGTCCACCCTCTTTCCAATGTATTAAAAAGCGCAGGCTTAACTTGTTAAACAGGGTAACTTCGTTATAGGTGCTCATCTGGAATTTTGGTTCAGCATCGCCTAATACGCCTACGCCATGCCCGTTAAGGCCAACAATTTGGGTTGCCGATTTGCCTTGTTCGATCTGGAAGGTACCCAGTAAAAATCCGCCAACAGAGCCCAGTTGCACCGGCGCAACATCCAGCTTGGTAACCAATGAACGGTTGAACCAGAAATTTACCGAGGTGCTCCAGGTAACGGCTTTGGTTACAACCGGTTTGGCATTCAATCCCAGCTCGACACCATGGTTGCTTAAGTTACCGGCATTAATCCATTGCTGCGCAAATCCCGAAGAGGGCGGCGGCGTGGTTAATAAAAGGAAATCGTAAATATTTTTATTGTAATAGGTCAGTTCAAAACCAAGCCTCCCTTTCAGTAAGCTAAAATCAATACCGGTTTCAAACTCAGCCTGGCGTTCGGGTTTAATATCAGCCGAACCTTCCTGCGTATTTACCAGCAAACCCGGGTTTCCCTGGATGTTGGATACCCCTAAGGCTGTAAACTTACTGCCATAAGCAGGCACGTTATTGGCCTGGCCATAAGCCGCGCGCAATTTTACGTTGTCAAAAAAGCCCTCTTTAATTATGCCCATATCAGTAAGGTTCCATGATACACCGGCCTTGGGGTACAGGTAATATTTGCCAACGTCGCCGTCATTGCTCGAACGGTCAAAAACGCAGGCCGCCGGTCAAAGTAATGGCATTAATAATATTTGCTTCTTCCTGTATAAAAATACCACCATTAAGGTATTTGATGCGGGATTGCGTGGCATTTAAGGCGCCCGCCTGGCTAACGTCAGTCTGGCCCGATATCACTTGTGTGGCAACATCAAGCAGGTTATTGTAATCGCCGGTTTCCTGGGTAATACCTGCCGATGATGTCAGTGTGAATTTATCCGACGGCGCATAGGTGTTTACCAGCGAAAAAATAAAATTGGTGTTCAGGTTTTTGGTAAAGCCTTGTATTGATGTGCCTTTGGCAACGGCTTCAAACTGTAATACACTCGGGAACAACACGTTTGTTTCCAGGTTATAAAAATCGACGCCGCCGCGGCCTACAAACCGGGTGAAGCTGTGGCTGCTTTTTTGCAGGGTAACATCCAGGTTTACGCCGGTAATAAACCGGTTTACCAATTCATTATTTTGCATCAGCGCAATAGTTTGTAATGGGTTGGATGCCGCAAAGGGATTGCTTGGATAAACACCATTGGCATCGGGATGCAATTGTGCAAAATCAGGGGTTGATGACAGCGCGATACCGGTGGTTACGCCTGCGTTATCGTTGTTAAACAAACCTCTGTCGGCCGATGAATTGATGTAGTTAGTTGTGATTCCAATTTTAATACCATCGGTTATTTTATGATCAAGGTTAAGGCGCACGCTGGTGTTGTTATAGCCGGTGCGCTGAACTATGCCGCCCTCATCCTTTTGGGCAACTGAAAAATAGAAGCCTGTTTTGTCGTTTCCGCCATCCATGCTGAATGTGGTATTACGCAGCAGGGGCTTGTGATCGTAGATTTCCTTTTCGTAGTCATATATATGTCCCGAAGCCTGCGCTGCTTTAAACATATTAACCAACGTTGCCGAATCGCCCGGCAGGGTAGCTGCTGTTTGCGCGGTAAATTGCCGCACGCCCAGCAATTTTATCGGGCTCGAAAAACCGAGATCCTGCGAAATCCGGATATTGGTTTTGCCCTGTTTGCCGTGTTTGGTCGTGATGATAATTACGCCCGCTGCCGCTTTTGAGCCATAAATTGCGGCTGCGGAAGCACCTTTTAGTATTTCGATGCTCTCGATATCATCGGCATTAATATCTGCAATACGGCTTGATGGGTTGTCCTGGGTAGATGTAGGGCCGCTGCCACCTGCAGCTGTTACGGCATTGAGGCCGGCCGAGGTAATGGAGTTATCAGCCTCGACGCCATCAATAACGTATAGTGGTTGTGTATTGCCGTAAACCGATGTTACGCCGCGCAACTTTATGGAAATGCCGCCGCCGGGCGAGCCCGAATTGGCGTTGATGTTAGCACCGGGAATTTTACCTTCAAGCGCTGCATCAAAGGTTTGCGCGGGCGCGGTGCCATCTAACTCCTTTTGACCGATAACAGCCACCGAGTTGGCGAGGTTTTTCCGTTTTACCGAAGTGGATAAACCGGTTACCACCACCTCATCAAGGTTGGATACGTCCTCGTCAAGGGTTATCTTGAGGTTATAGTTTCCTGCTATGGTGATGGTTTGTGATTTGTAACCAATAGCACTGATGATCACTGTGGCGTTATCAGGCACGTTTAGGCTAAACTTTCCGTTTGCATCAGATGCCACCGCCTGTGATGAATTTTTTAGCGCAACGGTTGCTCCGGCTACCGGGCTGCTGTTACTTGCCGTTATAGTGCCTGTAAGCGCTTTGGTTTGCGCAAACAGTGTAACGGGGGCGATGGTAATGATTAGCCATCCGATTATAAAAAGTAATTTTTTTCTCATTGTTTTGGGTTTGGTAGGAATTGGTTAATTGTGATGATACATGTGTTTTATTATTTTGCTTCTGCGCTTTCGGCAACGGGTTGCCTTTCCGAAAAAATGTGATTGCCATACCCCTTTTCGGCAATTTGTTTAGCTCTTAAGGGATACGAGGAAAGGTCCGATGGCGTGTTGGAGGCAAGCCCATCAACATAGCGGTTAAACATACAGAAGGCCGCTGCAATCAGCACAGTATCATGGATATCATTGTCTGTTGCGCCAAGCAGTTTGGCGGTTTCAATTTGTTGCGGGGTTACAAATTTGCCGCCTTTTTGTACACTGGCCGCAATGGATAATAATGCTTTTAGCTTATCCGAAACGGGCGCATTTGCATCGCCGGTTCTCACCTGGTCCACCAGTTCTGTATTGCCATCAAGGTAGCATACAGCAATAGCGCCATGCGAGTGCTGGCAGTAAAAGCAATCGTTTAAATACGAAACATGGGTGGCAATCAATTCCCTGTCGGCCATGCTCAGGGTGTCATTGCTGCGCAACAGCAGGTTTGCCAGTTCGCCCATCGGCCCGGCCGTTTGCGGACTAAAAGCCATTAGCGACCTTATTCCGGGTAAATCTTTATCTACGTTTATGTGTGGCATGTGTTTTTTGTTTTAAATAGTTAGTCCTTTTTTAAATGATCGTAGCCCTGGGGCAGGCGGTAATAGCCATGGTTCACCAGGCGGTCGGCGAGCATGGTAAAATAACCGCTATCGGCAGGCATGGTGGTTGCCATACCGTCAACGTAACGGTTGTACAGGCAAAACAGGGCAGCAATTAAAACGGTGTCGTGTATCTCCAGGTCGGTTGCGCCGGCACTTTTCGCGGCTTCTATGTGTGCCGGGCTTACCAGTTTGCCATTTTCGCGTACCTTATCTGCAATGGTTAACAGGGCCTTCATTTTGTCGCTTACAGGCGCAGTGGATATATCAGCCTTAACCATGTTGGCCGTTTCCGATTCACCGAGCAGCATATCAACAGTAGCGGCATGCGCTGCCGAACAAAACTGGCATTTGTTACCGTTGGATACTACGGTAGCTACCAGCTCACGTTCGGCCCGGGTAAGGGTTGATTCGCCCCGAAGCAAAATTTCGGTCAGTTCGCGGATGGGTTGCCCGGTATCTTTACGGTACTCGAGCAGGCCGGTAATGCCCGGCAAATGCGATTCCAGTGGAATGTGTGGCATAATAAAATCGTTTAAAAAAGGATGTTTACAGCCGGAAGCACAACCAAATTACACGCAACGCCCAAAGTTTTTTACAAAACCGCAGATGTTACCTTAAATGGCAGCATTCTTCCGAAAAAAAATAAAAATCAACTAAAATCCGTTGGCTATCAGCCGCAGCGATTCAGCAAAAAGGATAGAAAAGTCGTGTTAGCAGGTGAAATTTGGCGGTTTGCCGGGAGACTCGACATATGGGCTGTTATGCCGGGATGATTCGGCCGCGAATGGCGCTGCAACATGAGTACCAATAAGCGTATACTGGTAAGCAAATGTTTGCAGGTTGTATTCGCTCGGGGAGTTTATTTTTTTGGCGGCCGGGTCTGCTTTTTTATTCAGCGGAACATCGGCAATTTCTTTTGCGGTAATTAAGTTTGCTTTAACTAATTGGGTTTTCGCTTTATTGGGCAAGCAAACAAAATACATGGTATCGCGGGTCATTCTAAGCTTAACATAATCGTAATAGGCATCTTTCAGTTGTATCTGCCCTGTTACCACTTCGTATTCGGTCCAATTGTCAACAGTTGGCATGTGCACCGGTATCTTTAACTCAATAAGCTTAGCATCGTTAATATTACTGCTGTAAAGCTGCTTAACCATCTGCACATCGGCCTGGTTAATAAAATATGCATATACCAAAGCATATCCGCCCAAATTAAACAGGTGAACAAGCAATAACGATATGGCAAAAAAGCGCTTCAACAGCAAATAATTAGTATAGGTTATATTCAGGTTTTTTATGCTCTTTCTATCTCTTATCAGCTAAAGTATATTTTTTTGACTGAACGACATATAAGATTACAGGGTAAATATGGACTTTATAAATAATCTTTCAAAATTTATTTTCTTTTAAGATAGATGGTTAGCCTGTTTAAAAAAAATCGCCCCCTTGTATTCATCGGGCTTCGCCCGATGCAGGTTTGTGGCGCCCTTTCAGGGCTGTAAAAGCATTGCGGTTGAACTACCAGCCCTGAAAGGGCGTAACATACAGGCGATGGGCATAGCCCATCGACATATAAAGCGACAGGGACAGTCTTATTTTAAGCCTGAAACCGGGAGTTCAATTCTCTAAATTTTTCGGGGTGCAAAGGTAATGGGCGGCCAATTATTAAATGGTGGCACTATTTTGTCAGTACTTTTCGTATTTTTTGTGGTAGAATCCAGGTGCAAAACCGCCCATACGGCCTCGAAACGCAGTTTTTGCCGAAATTTACTAAGGGCCAACTGTGCCACGCTGTGCCACTCTTTTTTAGCGGCACAGTGGGCGCTTTTTTGAGTCCTGGGCAAGCAAGTGTAAACAGGCAAAAGTGTTAACCTATGTTAACCCATGTTAACCCAATTGTTTTTTAACTTATTTATTTACAGGCATTTAACAGGGTTAACATCTGAATTATGTTAACCCTGTTAACCCCTTTTTTACGCCTTTTTGGTGTTCGGAAGATGAATAAGTCGTGCTATTGCCCCTATGGACTGGCACTACTGCACCTGCAGAATATTAATATCAACTTTCATCTTCTCTCCCCGAGCCGTGGCTGGCGCAAGTCGCGCACGCATATTTTCAATACATTTCATACTCATCAAATTAAATGTATTTTTAAAAAAAATAACCTTTTCATATTTAAGTTGCGGATAAAAGCCATCATATTGTTTTTTGCTGTTTGCTTACTGGCAAACAGGCCTCTTTATGCACAAGTGAGTAAGGCAACCCAGCTTTATTATCACCTTAGCGAAAAGGATGGCCTGGCAGATAATATGGTTAATTGTTTTTTCCAGGACAGTCGCGGCGTGATGTGGATGGGCACGCAAAACGGGCTGAGCAGTTTCGATGGATCTGAAATAAATACCTGGCGCACCTCAAACAGCCAGTTGCTGGGCAACCAGGTAAACAGCATAACCGAAGACCGGCAGCATAACTTGTGGATAGCCACCACCGGCGGCTTATCATGCCTGAATATTTATACCAAACAAATGCACTCGTGGCGGTCGAACATTGATGATTATATGCGCAATGCCGTTTGCGATGGCAATAATATATGGATAAGCACCAGTTGGGGCTTGCTCCAATTTGATAAACAACTCCATGTTTTTATCCATTACCTAAATACAGTATCGAAACAGGAAAACATAGCGCGGTTTAACAATGATTGCAATTATATTTTTTTAGACAGCAAAAGGCGCATGTGGGTAGCCACAGTTAACGGCGTTTGGCTGTTTGATATGGCAAAAAAAACGTTTGAGCAATATGACGGCCCGCAAAACGATCCTTTTTTTGATGGCATGGTTAATGCTGTTTTTGAGGACCATGCCGGCAAAATTTGGGCGGCCTGCTGGCAGAGGGGCCTGAAGCAAATTATCCCTGAAAGCAGGACTGTAAAAAATGTACGCGACATTAAGGGCTTGCCCGACCACATTATGAGTATTGCCGAACAACATACCGGCGCGGGTAAATACACAATGTGGCTCAGCGGCTTTTTAACAGAATTTAACCAGGTTGACCTTAGCGTTAACCGGCACGACCTTAAACCTATTGCCGAGGCGGCATCGCTTGAGCCGCGAACTCTTTATACCTCGCGCGATAATTTGCTATGGATATCGACCGTAAAAGGGGTTTATATACTCGACCCATCGCGGCAGCTTTTTAATCATTATTTTATAGACAAAGGCAATATCACCGATCAAAACCCTGCGTTATTCGCCAAAAATGACTCCGTTTGGGTAGGGGGCGATAAAAATGTGATGCTGCGATTATTTGACAGCAAATTTAACCTGCTGAAAGATTACACCCCACGCATACGGGGCCTTAATGGCGATTACTCAAACCCCGGCATTGCCGTGATGAATATTACGCCATACCGCAATAATGAGCTGCTGCTATCAACCACTGCGGGTATATTAAGCCTAAACGCCCGTACCGGCGCCATCAATATTGTTTGCAGTACAGTAAGTGATAGCCTGCTGCGTCCATCGGCTTTTATAAACAATGTTTTTATCAGTAATAACCATATCTGGTGCTTCCCCTGGCGGCGCGGGGTGTGGCAGTTTGATACCGTGGCGAAAAAGTTCCGGCCGCTGGTTGTTACCCTGCCCGATGGGCCAACCAAACAAAAAAACCTGAATTTACAGGCTGCCGTAAGCGACAAATGGGGTAATGTATGGATGACCGACCTGGACTACGGCCTGGTAAAATATACCGCAGCCACAAAAAAATTCGAACGGATTGTGACAAAGGATATACCCGGATACGCCAGATCGATAAATGTTTGTTTAATAAAAGATAAAATATGGTTGCTGGCCAATACCAATATAGTTGTTGTGGATCCGCTTTCGGGCAAAATCACGGCCTGGCCGTTGCCAAGCGGGATGGATAAATTAATTTACGATTATGCTGACGATGACGAAGGCAATTTGTGGATAGCAACCCGCACGGGCCTGGTGGTGTTTAATACGCATAACTACTCGTTTAATCAATACAACGAGGAAGACGGTTTGATAAATAACGACATGAACGGCAGCCTGCGGAGGCTATCGGCAGGCGGGATGATTTATGCAGGCGAAAATTATATTACCGGCTTTAAACCCGCAGAACTGTTGCGCACGCCCGAAAAGAAAAACTTACTGCTTACAGAGGTGAACGCCGGCGATACCGACCTGTTGAAGCTGAATAGCCCCAAACTAAAAATCCCGCCCGGCACCGAAAAGATAACATTTAAATGGGCCCTGCTTAACTACACCAACCCGCTGCAAAACAGGTATTACAATAAACTGGATAAAATTGATAACGACTGGAATTACGCCGGCAACAAGGGTAAAATTGAATACAACAGTTTGCCGCCCGGCGACTATAAATTCAGGTACCGGGCCGTAAGTTCGGACGGCCTGGTGAGCGCCGAAAAGGTGCTAATGTTTACCGTTGAGCCTACGCTTTGGCAAAGCCGGTGGTTCCGGGGGGCAATAATTGTATTGCTGCTCATCGGTATTTTGCTCATCATCCGTTTTGTGCGCATCAGGGAGCAAAATAAGGCAGCCCTGCAGTTACAATTATCCGCGCTCGAAATGAAGGCCCTTCGTGCACAGATGAACCCGCATTTTATTTTCAATGCGCTTAACTCCATACAGGAATGTATCGTCACCAAAAACACCACCGCCGCCTATACCTATCTCTCCAGTTTTTCCAAACTGGTTAGGATGATCCTCGAAAATTCGGAAAAACAGTTTATTACACTGGCCGACGAAATAGAAACCCTGCGCCTGTACCTCTCGCTGGAGAAATTACGGTTCGACGATACCTTTGAATACCAGCTAAAGATTAATCCCCGGGTAGATACCTCATTTATACGCCTGCCCGCCATGATCATACAGCCCTTTGCCGAAAATGCACTTTGGCATGGCCTGATCCATAAAAAGGGGGAAAAGAAACTGACGATCAGTTTCGAGCAGGAGAAAAATTATCTCACCTGCATTGTAACCGATAATGGCGTCGGTAGAGATCATTCTGCCGAGTTGAAGGCCAGTAACCAGGTAAAAAAACGATCGATGGGAATGAAGATAACCGAGGAGCGGCTAACCCTGCTCGAAACAGAAGCAAGTATTACCATTGCCGACTTAAAAGACAACAACGGCGACGCCTGCGGCACACAGGTAACTATTATAATACCTTTAGAATTTTAACACGATGAGAGCCATAATTATTGATGACGAACCCCGGGGCCGCAACATTTTACTGCAGCTGATAACGCAGCATTTCCCGCACATTAAAGTGGTGGCAACTGCTTCCGGCGCCGACGAAGGCATCAGGCATATTGATAACCATAAACCCGACGTGGTGTTTTTAGACGTGGAGATGCCCGGTAAAAATGCCTTTGATATGCTGAAAGAACTGGGCGAAATCGATTTTAAGATCATTTTTGTTTCGGCACACAATCATTACGCTATCAATGCCATCAAGCTATCGGCTCTTGACTTTTTGTTAAAGCCTGTGGACCTGGATGATTTGAGCAAAGCCATTGAGCGGTTAAAAATACAGCCCAAACAATCGCTGCACCAGGTGCCCAATTTATTGCAGCAATTGCAGCAGCCCAAAAGCAGCTTTGGCAAAATAGCCATCGCCTCGGTAAACTCCATTGAGTTTGTAAACATCAGCGATATTGTTTATTGTAAGGCCGATAATGTTTATACCGAAGTTTACCTGAGCAATTCGGTGATCATATCTACCAAAAATTTGAAGGAGTTTGATGATGTGCTGTCCGCCCATTTCTTTTTCAGGATCCATCACTCCTACCTCATCAACATGAACCAGGTAAAAAAATACATGAAAGGCGATGGCGGCACCGTAATTATGTGCAACGATGCCGAAATTGAAGTAAGCCGCCGCCGCAAGGGTGCGTTTTTGGAGTTGCTGAGTTCGATATAGACAATTTTTGATTTGTTTGGCCTTTTTAGGCCAAAGCTCAGTATAAGAGAATTTGCGTTTAATTAAAAAAGTGCTTAAATTTGATTAGTGAGAACACCAAAAGCAGATATCGCCGAATTCCCCAATGAGCCTTCAGCTATTAAAAAGAGGGTGAATCCTTTTATTAAATTGATGAAGGATCAGGAGCGTATTGCTAAAGCTATCGAGAATAACCAACCCCTTTCATCCCTAAAAGATATTAAATTTGTCCGCCCGATATGAAATCATTCTTTTAGAGGATGAGACAGGATATCAATTTACAACTTGCCATCAAATCGCGCATTGCTGACGTGATAACCTCCACTTGTAGTACACTTAGCCAGCATACTCATTTGTTGGCCGCCATCCCATCCACCACTTATTACCCCAAACCCGCCACTTACTAAACTTTATAAATCCGTTGGCAGATACTTTTCATTTTTATGATGAAAAATCACCGGCATGAAAAAGTTAGCCTTGTTAGCAGCCACCATTGTTTGTATTTCTGTAAGTGCCGAAGCGCAGTTCAGGAAACTAACTGCCAATGAAATTACTTATTATAACGCCCTTTACCCGGTGTTGTATAATGCCATACCTCATAATTACAAAACCTGGAAAGCTTTGGCCGGCCGTACCGGCGAATTTGATATCCGGAAATACTGGTGCCCCGACCCGACACCGGGTAACAACTGCACCGGCACCTGTCCGGTTTCCGTCGGCAAAGGCGACCCGTATTCCCTTACCTGCGATATTGAGTTTACGATGCCGGACGATCAAAGCACAACATTAAAAGTTGCGGCATACAAAACCATTAAGGATTTTAACAATGGCAAACAGCTGGCAACAGCCCTCAAAAGCACATCCAAAGCAAAACTCAAAATTAATGTGTTAAGCAACGTTCCCGCTGGCGACTTTGTGTTAAGCTACTGCAGTAAAAACGCGCCTGAAAAACTGGACCTGCCGGTACCGGCTACGCTTGCTCTGCTGGGCGTTCATTCGGATGGATGCCCTATAATGGAGGGCGGCAGGCCAAGCATGTCGCCGGGTGATAAGTATTATGACAGCGCTGTAGTTTTTTTGGGTAAGCCGGTTGCAAAACAATCGACCCATGTGAGCGATGAGGGCCTTACCGAAACCAATTATACCATCGGTTTTGATAAAGCAAAAACAGGAACACTCATCACCCAAAATATAGTAGTTACCCTACGGGGCGATGCCGAAGATATTAAAGCAGCTGTAAAGGCCATAAACTGGCAAAAATTATATGCTGCCATTGTAAAATAACGATAAAGCGGTGCGCCGCTTACAAGAGCTTTCAGTTAATAGTTTACTTAATTAGGGGTAAAATGGGGGCCGGAAAACGACATGCTTGCTGCGGTAAAATGCGGCAATGCATGTTGATCCGGCAATTTTAACTGCCAGCGACAACTGACTTAATTTTTAACACAACGTCAAAATGAAAAACACCTTACTTCCATTATGCGGTATAATTGTGCTGACGTTGTGCTCATTTTTAAAAAATCCGCAGCCGGAGCCATTAAAAAAAATAAGCAAAAACCTGTATGAACTCAAAACAACGGCATCGTTAAGCGGCGCCGGGCAGGCAAAATTAAAGGCGATCATAGCCAGGGAATATGGCATCCGGTCGTTTAGCGACGCCGTGGTTGTGCATTATAGCCCCGAAAAAGATTTAAAAGGTAACGGCGTTGCCATGGCCGAACAAAGGCTGAGCGCCGCCGCGTTTCAGCAAACCATACTGGAGGATGGCGACGAAGAAGTTAAACAATCATGCATTTTTACCAATTGCAGCAGTAACCCTGCTATCAGCGATATTTTACAAGTTTTGACTACCTATAATGCCCATTGAAAAACCGGCCGGCAGGTCTCTGCCGGCCATTTTATCCCTTAAACTCCGTAAAAAACTTATTAATGCCTGGGGCATTTTCCACATCAGCTGCATCGTGCTGGTGTGCAGTTATTCCATCTACCATAAATATTGCCGGTTTTACAAAATAAAGGAGGATAGCCTGGTAAAAAACATAAACGCCAACCTGCTTTTTAATGTACCGATGCTTTACTACGGTAAATTTACCGGAACCGAATCGGGGTATGGCTTTTTTGCACCCAACATTAAATCGGGCGGGATTATTGCGGGCGATTGCGACGGCAAAAAAATATACGCCCGGTTCAATAACTTCGAAACAGCGATGCGCTTCTCCATCCTGTCATCGCGAGTCACCGATTATTTAATTACGAGCATCGATAGTGCCGACTCCCTAAACACCAAACTGAAGGAACGCTATTACAACCTGGTGTTTAAAAACATCGCCGTAAAAATTTACAACCAAAACCATTGCAAGCAGGATACTTTGTACATGAGCTATAATATGATAACCTATCCAACGCTGCACCAATACAGGCGCGGTCATCAGGGCTACCGGCTGCAAAAAATTAAAGAAATAAGAATAGTGAGGCAATGACGGGGAATGTTCTCAACCTGGTAAAAAACATCCCGGGCAATCGCCTGTGGCTCGTTTTTTTACGCGTGGGTATTAGTTCAGTCGCCATTATCCATTTTGCGGCACTTCAGGGGGATTTTAAAGACCTTTTTTCGCAGGACTCCTTTGTATCGCCTGATATAGCGGAGGCCCTGAAAAACCACCTGCTGCCATCCGTTTACAGCATTTCGCACCTTACATCAAAAATCATGGGTATTGGTTACCATGCCATATTGTTAACCGTGCGGATTGTTTACCCGCTTGCATTACTATCGCTGTTGGCGGGGTTTTTAACCCGCTTTTCAGCGCTGCTCTGTTTACTGCTGCAATTGCTCATCCTTAATTCGATGGATTTATACACTTACGGAGCCGATGTTTTTACCACCATTGGTTTGTTTTATTGCCTGGTTTTTCCTGTCGGGGAGGATATTTCAGTTGATTGTTTGCTGTTTAAAAAACCTGCAATCACCACCCATCTCAATAAGTTCCTGCTAATTTTCCGTGTACATGTGTGCCTGATCTATTTTTTTTCGGGCTTCGAAAAACTGCTGGGCTATACCTGGCGAAACGGCGAATCTATATGGAAAATGGTTCATGCATACAACGTTCTGCCATCGGTTGATCTTGATTTTTTAGCCCGCACGCCCTTATTTTTAATAGCCGGCTGGCTCGTCATTGCGCTCGAAATGCTGTATCCCCTGTTCATCAGTATCACCAAAACCCGCCGCCTGTGGCTGTGGCTGGTGGTAACTTTTCATGTTGCTATTGCCTTTTTTATGGGGCTCTACTTCTTTTCGGCTATCATGATCGTGTTTAACCTGGCGGCCTATTATATGCCATATATCGGTAAGTCAAATGATGAGATTGCGCCCGAGTTATATTTGTGACGTCAAATTCTCTTTGCCTCCTTTCGATCTTCATCTTAAAAAAATACCTTAAAACACACAGGCGATTCACGGAGATTTAGAGGGCCCCACTGAAAATGCAAAGAAGGAATATTATTTTAAAGATGTTTTAACGCTTTTGAGGCAGCCTCAATCTCTATCGTCAATACTTCAGCACCAAATACCCGGTTTTGTGTTTGGTTATGCCTTTTACGGTGTACTCTAATGAATAATAATATGTGCCTGGTAATTGCATTTGCCCGTTTTTTTTGCTGTGCCCGTCAAACGTTTTTGATGCATTGTCATAACCTTTAGCCTCGTAAACCAATGCACCGTTGCGGTTCATCACCAATAATTTATTGTCAGGATAGGCCAATATGCCGTCGATAACCAAAAAATCGTTAATGCCATCGCCGTTGGGCGATATGCCCGGGTGTACGATGATCATATCGTCATCAATGGGTGGTGATACTGCGGGTTGGTCAACACTCAGTGATTCATCAGGGATATTGATAGGGCTGGCGGATGCCCTTGTTACGGTGAGCGTGTAAGTTTTAGTGGTTGTGCCATCCTGTGCCGTTAAATGAACTGTTATGGTATTAGCGCCAACAGCTAACGTTATGGCCGCCGAAGGGCTGCCTGATGTTACCACCGATCCGTTAACTTTAACAGTGGCAGCGGCACTTACCGTAACGGGTGTTACTGTAACAGCGCTTACACCATTGCCTACTTTCACGGTATACCCGGTTGTAGCGGCCGCGAATACCGGCGACAAAATGCCTCTGCTTATTTTTAGCGACGACAGGTTTGCATTGTTTGATGGCGCCCGGGTAATGGTCAATACATATGTTTTGGTAGTTACACCATCGGCAGCAGTTACTTTTGTGTAGATGGTGTGGGTACCTACCGACAGCGGAAGGGCTGCAGATGCGGTGCCAGAAGTTACTAACGTACCGTTAACCTTTACAGTAGCGCCGGGGTAGGTGGTGGCAGGGGTTACAGTGAACGAATTTACCCCGTTTACAACGGTTGCAGCATAACTGGTAACCGTTGCTGAAAATACAGGCGTAAGCAATCCCCTGCTGATTTTTAATTGCGAAAGTGTGGCATCTGCCGATAGATGGCGGGTGACGGATATGGTATATGTTTCGGTGGTTTTTCCGTCCTGGGTAGTTACCACAACAGTAATCGTATTTTCGCCAACAGCTAAAGGTATTGCTGCGGATGGTCTTCCGGATTTTACAGCCACGCCATTTACGTTTATGGTGGCGCCCGCATCAGCAATTGTTGGGGTTAGCGTAACAGATGATATAGTATTGGGCTCGCTGGCGGTATAGGTAATATGAGTAGTGGAAAATACCGGGCTAAGCGAGCCCGCGCTAAGTGTTAACGCACTTAACCCTGCGTTTTGCGCGGAGCTAACCGATATATTAACCACAGCTGTACTGCTTCCGCTGAGGTTATAACCCGTAATAGTATAAAAAGCTGATGGCGACGCCACTGTTGGCGTTCCGCTTATTGTGCCGGTGGTGTAATCAAACGTTAAACCCGCGGGGAGCGCTTTATCAATGGAATAACCAGTGGTGGTAAACTTCCTGATCAACTCATTTCCGGCGTCGCAAAAATATATATTGCCCGATGGGTCCATAATCATACCATCAGGGAAATTGATGCCTGCAGCTTTTCCAATCCCATCGTTGGAACCGGTTGTTCCGGCAACTCCAATAATGGTTTTTACAGCCCTATCCGGGGTCATCTTTCTGATCAGGCTGTTACTCTGATCATCGATATACATCGTCCCCGCTGCATCAACAGCAAGACCCTCCGGAAACGAGAAGCTTGCCGCTGTTCCAATACCGTCAGCCGCACCGTCTGTGCTGCCTGCCAGCGTGCTCACCAAACCAGCCGCTGTTATTTTCCTGATCCAGCCTTTATCAGACACAAAAATGTTGCCTGCAACGTCGGTTGTAAGGGCCGATGGTTCTTTAAACATGGCAGCGGCGCCCAGCCCGTCGTTACGCCCTTCTACACCGGCCTGGCCTGCAAAAAGGGAAACCACCCCGGCTGGCGTTATTTTTTTTATGGTGAAGTTAAAGGTTTCGGATACAAAGAAATCGCCGTTTTTATCGACGGTGATCCCCAGCGGATACTTAAGGCCGGTGGCAAAAGTGCTGACGGTTTTTTGCGGGGTTATTTTCCTGATCACCCCTTCGGTCTCGTCGGCAACATAAAGATTTCCCGCTGCATCAATAGTAATGCCGCTGGGCGCATCAAAACTCGCTGCTGTACCAACACCATTCACCAAACCCGGTTTTCCGCTGCCGGCAAATGTACTTACCGTGCCGTCTGTCGTAATCTTCCTGATCAAATGAGCCGACTGATCCGAGATGTACAGGTTCCCGCTTTTGTCTAATACTATACCATATGGTACGGTAAAACTGGCATTTGTTCCTTTGCCATTTATTGACCCCTGCACGCCGGCCATACCCGCTATGGTAGTTACACGCGCAAAAGCATTCGCCGGGATGGCGCCACCTGTGTTTGTGGGCGCCAGGGGTGTAATCTGCGTCCCTAAAGTATACACATGCGGGCTAACGTATTTAAGCTCGGGCGCAATTAAGGTTGTTGCGCCACCCAAAACGGTTAGCGTACCGGCTATGTAGCTTATGGTATAATTTGAATCGGCAGCGCCTGAAATAAAAATAGGGTATTCGCCCGCAGGTGAGGTAGCTGTAGCCGCTGTTGTTATTTTAGGGGACCTGGTTAAACTTGCCTGGGTATCGCTATAAACAAAGCCACCATAAGTGATGGTTAAGGCAGGATTTGCCTCGTTAGCTGACTTGCTTTTGTTGTCGGCTATTATGGTTAACACTGCCGGAATAACAGTTAAGGGTCTTGATGAAGTAACGCCCCCTTCGGAGGCCGTTATAGTTGACTTTCCGACACTCAGTATATGAATTTTGCCGGCAACAATGCTTGCTACCAAGGGGTTACTGCTGGTATATGTAATTGTTCCGCCGGTGCTTGTTGCGGGGCTAAAATCGGCCACGCCATATACCTTTGATGCTATAGCCGGAAAATTAAGCGTTCCGCCAACGGTGATGTTTATAATTGCATGGCCGCTGCCTGCCGCATTGTAAGCCGTAACGGTATAATCTGCCGCGGCCGACGATACCTGGGGACTACCACTGATGACGCCGGTAGTGGCGCTGAAAGTTAAGCCGCTGGGTAATACTTTATTAATAGTATAACCGGTGAGCGATATTTTCCTGATGGTGGCTGCCGTAGCATCAGGCAGGTACATGTTTCCGGCCAAATCCAGGGCCAGGTCATTTATGGTTTCGAAACTCGCTTTCGTGCCAATGCCATCGGTCGTGCCGCGTACGCCGTCTGTTCCGGCAAGGGTGGTAACAACACCGCCGGGGGTTATTTTCCTTACGTCCTGGTCATCACAGGTGTACACGTTTCCCGAAGCATCAACCTTTACAAAATCAACCGTGTGAAAACTTGCGCCTGTACCGGTACCATCTGTTGTACCATAGGTGCCGCTGCCGGCCAGTGTGCTTACCGTGCCGGCCGGGGTTATCTTGCGTATCAAATAGTTGCCGCCATCAGCCACATACATATTGCCATTGCTATCAAAAGCAACTGCCTGCGGGTTAAAGGTAGCGGTAGCAACCGGACCGTTTTTGGATCCCATAACACCGGCCACGCCTGCGTAGGTGGAGACCAGCCCTCCCGGGGTAATCTTCCTGATCAGGCTGTTCCCAAACTCGGCCACATAAATATTGCCGTTTTTATCGCATATCATCCCCCCAAGTCCCGAAAAAGTAGCGCTGGTATCCTGCCCGTTAGTTGCGCCAAGCACGCCTTTTTTGCCTGCAAGTGTGGAGACTATCCCCGTTGTGCTAATTTTCCGGATCAATGAATTTCCTTTATCGGCAATATAAACATTGCCCGAACCGTCAACTGCAATGCCCCCGATGTTGTTAAATGTCGCCTGTGCCGCCGGACCATTGTTTGCGCCGGTTTGCCCGGTGCCTGCATAGGTGGTTACCACCCCGGCAGGTGTAATTTTCCGGATAACGGTGTTAAGGTCGTCAACAATGTAAACATTGCCTTGTTTGTCGGTAGCGGCGGCGGTAGGGTAATCAAACCTTGCCCCGGACCCGGTGCCGTTTTGTGTACCCGTAACATTGGCCTGCCCTGCAAAAGTTGTAACCTGCCGGTACACGGTAGCGGGGACCGCGCCCCCGGTATTTGTTGGGCTTACGGGTGTTATAGCCACACCTGTTGCAAAGTTCTGCGGCGTATTATAACTAATAATGGGAGCCTGGGCGTAAACGCTGTTAATTAAAAAAACGAAAGACAAAAATAACAGGGTGCGTTTTGATAGCATCATAATCAGGGGTTGATTTTATAAAATTAATTATATTAAACTAATTTCAAACCCCCTCTTACGTAAAACCGCCTTTCCTTGTTAAGCCGTTTACGATGTAAATGCAAATTAATTCCTCCGGAAACAAATTGTGCGGCTTGTCTTTAACGAATTCAAGGCGGGGCAATGCCAGGAAATTATAAACAGTTCAATACTTCAGCACCAAATACCCGGTTTTATGTTTAATGATGCCTTTTACGGTGTACTCCAATGAATAAAAATAAGTTCCCGGCAATTGCAGCTGGCCTGTTTTGTTGGAATGGCCATCAAAAACTTTTGAGGCATTATCGTAGCCTTTCGCTTCAAAAACAAGTGCACCGTTGCGGTTCATCACCAATAATTTATTATCAGGATAGGCCAATATGCCGTCGATAACCAAAAAATCATTTATACCATCGCCATTGGGCGATACGCCGGGGTGGACGATGATCACGTCGTCTTCAATGGGTGGCGTTACTGCAGGTTGATCCACGCTGAGCGATTCATCAGGTATGTTGACGGAAGCAGCGCGGGTTACTGTTATGGTGTAGGTTTTAGTGGTTGTTCCATTTTGCGCCGTTACCACCGTGGTAATGGTGGTAGTGCCAACATTTAGCAAAATACTTCCCGAGGTATTTCCCGAAACAACTGCAATGCCATTTATGGTGATGGTGGCCGTAGCATCAGCTGCCGTTGGCGTCAGCATTATCGAACTTTGGCTGTTGACTTCACTTAACGTATACTTCGCAGTAGCTGAAGCAAATGCCGGCGACAAGCTGCCGGCGGTTGGTGTCAGCGTGGCCAGGTTAGCGTTACTGGATGCAGCGCGGGTTATGATGATGGTATAAGTGTTTTGGGTGGTGCCATCCTGTGCCGTTACATGAACCGTTATGGTATTGGCGCCGACGCCTAACGCTATGGCGCCCGAGGGGCTGCCGGATGTTACGGTTGTGCCGTTAACGGTGACAGCCGCACCGCCATTTACCGTAATTGGTGTTACCTTAACAGAGCTTACGCCATTACCGACGGTTGAGGTATAGCCGGTTGTTGCCGCGTTAAATGCCGGCGATAAAACACCGGCGTTCATCTTTAAAAGCGAAAGGTTTGCATTGTTTGAAGGTGCGCGGGTGATGGATAACATGTAGATTTTGGTGGTTACGCCATCTTCCGCTGTTACTTTTGTATAGATAGTGTGGGTACCAACAGACAGCGGCAAATCTGCTGATGCTGTGCCCGAAGTTACCAGGGTTCCGTTAACCTTTACGGTGGCGCCGGGGTCGCTGGTAGTGGGGGTGATGGTGAACGAATTTACACCGTTGACTACGGACGCTGTGTAACTGGTTACTGTTGGCGAAAACACAGGCGTTAAAGTGCCCCGGCTAATCTTGTATGCAAATAAGGCCGCATTATTTAATGGCTCGCGCGTTACTTCTACGGTATAGGTTTTAATGGTTACCCCATCCTGCGCTGTGGAAGTTACGGTTATGGTATTTTGTCCCACTGTTAACGGGATTGCCCCTGATGCTGCACCTGAAGTAACCATTGTGCCGTTTACTTTTACAGTGGCGTTAACATCGGCACTGGTTGGCGTAATGGTGATGGACGAAACCGGGTTGATAACATTTACCGTATAGTTGATGGTTCCGGGACCAAAGGCAGGGCTCAATATACCCGAGCTTAGCGACAGGCTGGCAAGATTGGCGTTGGTTGAACCAACCCTGGTTACAGTTACCGTGTAAGTTTGGGTGGTTACGCCGTCTGGCGCGGTAACTACGATGTTAATCGTATTGGCGCCAACATTTAGCGGGATGGAAGCAGAAGCTGTGCCCGATGTTACCGCTACCCCGTTTACTGATATGGTAAATGCGGTGGTGGCTACTGTTGGCTTAACCGTAAGTGATGACATACCGCCACCAACCGAGGCCGTGTAGCTGGTGGTGGTGCCCGCAAATACAGGGCTCAGGGTGCCTGCGCTAAGGGAAAGGGCAGATAAGGCAGGCGATAAATTCTTGTCAGTGCTTATGATGAACGGTCCATTGAGGGATGATACAGTATAGGTCTGCGACAGGCTATACAACGAACTGGCAAAGGTGGCCGGTCTTGTTGTGCCAGTTACCCATTTTGAGTTGGTATAATTAGCTATAAAGCAAGAGTTGCGGTTAAAGCCCGATAGCTCATCAGCGGTATTGTTCCATTTAAACGCAACCGAAACATTGTTGTAGCCGCCCTGCGACAGCAATATCCATGTTTTGTTAAGAACACCTGTTGTAATTGGCCCGCCGGTTGTTCCCGCCCGGTTTACAACATCGGCTACTTTTACGCCAAAAATCGCAAAATCGTCAAACCTGTAGGCGTAGGACACCGGCGTATATGACGTTGCCGTTGTGCCTACAGGAATGGTAAATAACGAATCGGCGGTGGTAGAAGAGCCCGCTCCGCTATAAGTTACGCTGTTGTTGTTCCCGGTGATAATGTAGCGGGCGCTGTTAAAGCCGATGATGAACGGCTTTTTGCTAAATGTTAAGGTAGTGTAGGGCGCAAATATTTTATTATCAGTTTGAAAATTAACTGCGGAATTAATGGTTTGATTTGACTGGGCAAAACTCACATCGGCCCCGTTAATATTCAGATTGGCAACATCAATTAAATTGGTATTAAAGGGGTAAGCCGACGGGCTGCCATAAATTTTTACTGCCGTATTTTTTAAAGTTAATGAGCCCAGGCCTTTTATAGTTCCGCGGTACTTAGCTAAATTCCCGCTAATAGCCAGGTTTGCGCCGGCGTTAACAATAAGCGATGTGTTGGACATGGTTAAATTTTTACAAAACGCATTGGCGCTTATAACCGGTAACTGCGCTGCTTTTAAAGTGGGTATAACCACGTTGTCGGTAGCGGTGGGTACACCAACGGGTATCCAGTTGCCCGCTGTATTCCAATCGTTGGAAACGGCTGCAGTAAAAAGTTTAAAAGTACCGTTTAGTACATGCGGCTCTTCGCCCGAGTTGAAGCTGCCGTCGGTTACGGAAGCATAATCAATATAGCTATTATTAATTATACCCCCCCTGGCCAAAAAGTTACACGGGTAAATACTGAAGCAGTTGGTGCCTGCAAGATCAGAAGTTTGAATGCCACTGGCGCCGTACCCGTTTAAATAAAAGGCCCGGTTGCCTAACTGAATAACCCGGCTAACGTGCCGGCCTGTAAGCGAATCGGATACAGTTTGATAACTGCCGGCAGATGTACCATCCCACGAATATAATTTATCATCGTTGCCATAAAAGGTCATTTTATTATTAAGGATGCCGGTGTAAAGCGCCGCACCCGAGCCAAAACCTGAAATAGCGAAGGTGCCGGCCGGCTCGCCGTTAGTAGCTGATAAAACCGAACCCGCGCCATAGAAATACAGGCTGCCGCTTGTGTAATACGAAGGATTAGTGGTTAAGGCACCCCCCGCAATATTTGCAAACAAACTCACATTTGTGCCGCTTTGTAAAGTTACCGGCGTTGTTTCTCCTGGTTTTAGCCTGTACAAATTGGTTGCGCTGCCCCCAAACTGGCCCAGCATGAGCAAATAATTATCATTTACATTTACTACCTGTTGTACGCTTGCACCGTATTGGCCTCCCGGAGCATATAATACAGTAGGAGCATTTGTTCCATCGCCAACTG
>Ga0206865_1103_pt1 | contig 26099 bp, 22 predicted proteins | sample Alteio_BWOrgCont_39_FD_152628 | JGI IMG/M metagenome (GOLD analysis project Ga0206865, IMG submission 152628) | Enriched cells from forest soil in Barre Woods Harvard Forest LTER site, Petersham, Massachusetts, United States -... | ecosystem: Environmental > Terrestrial > Soil > Temperate forest >...
CCGTTAAAGGCGGCGTTTTTGCGTTGGGCAATTTCGATGGTGTCCATATGGGACATAAGGCGGTTGTTAATTCAACCATCGAGAAAGCCCGTGGTCTTGGTATCGAGGCGCGGGTCTTGACCTTGGAGCCGCATCCGAGATCGCTCTTCAAACCACATATCCCGCCCTTTCGTCTGACGCCGGCCAAAACTAAAATCAGGTTGCTTAAGGCGTTAGGTGTTGAGGATGTGATTGTCATCCCTTTTACTGAGACATTCTCGAAACTTCCGGCCCATGATTTTGTCGAGGATATCCTGATCAAGACTTATGGTGCGCAGCATGTGATTGCCGGTTTTGATTTTGTTTTTGGCCATGAGCGCGGGGGCAATATGAAGAACCTGCGCACCTGGTTGGCGCCCCATAATATAGGTGTCACTGAAGTCACGCCATTTCGCGATGCCAAAGGCGAGGTTATGTCGGCTTCGCGCACGCGTGAGGCTTTACAGGCTGGCGATTTAAAGACGGCTACACATATCCTTGGCCGCCCTTGGTCGATTAGCGGCGTTATCGAGCAAGGCGCCCAACGTGGGCGTGAGATGAGTGTGCCGACAGCGAATATTGCTCTGGGTGAATATTTGCGGCCAAAATTTGGCGTGTATGCTGTGAATGCAGGGCCTGTTGGCAATCTTTTCAAGCACCAGGGGGTCGCCAATATCGGCGTACGGCCAACGGTGGATGGCAAGACCGAGATGCTGGAATTCCATATGTTCAATTTTAATGGCGATATTTATGGGCAGGAGTGGGAAGTTGAATTGATCGATTTCATAAGGCCAGAGCAGGCTTTCCCCACTATTGAAGCCCTGAAGCAGCAGATTATGGAAGATATTGAAACCGCCAAATCGCGGCTGTCGGCTTTTATTCGTTAGAGAATTGAGGGGTGCATGCCGTATAGCCGCTCTTTTTATTCGATGGGCGAACGGCGATTATATATTTTCCACGTTCAGACACCATCTGTATCGTTTTACAAGAGCCGTCTCTCCCTCTTTCTTCTGCCCCGATAATAACTTTGCCAATAACAGTGGGCCCATCAGGACCCATTTGAAGCGCATGAATGTCAACAACTTCTGTGTCAGACTTTGCACCACCTAAAACTTTATGAATAGCGAGGTTGTTCGCGGCTCGAATCGATCCTATGTCACGAATGTGAATTGCGTCCAAGGTGCCTAAAGTGCCCGCCAGCGTGCAGGGGATAGCAATCACAGCCAGGGTTGAATAACCCAAAACGGTTCCCTCAACATAGCTGCGACGGTACTTATCGTTTTTGGAGTATTTTTGTTTTAAGGCTTTAGAGTATTTGGTTTCGGATATCCAAGCTGTAGTTACGGATACACCAAGAAATGCCCCTGCAAGTCCTGCGAAAGCCGTTCCGAATGCAGCGGCGCCAACAATAGCTGTAAGCTCTACCCAACCTTTGGTTTTTTGAATGGTTAGGTTGGTATCAATTGCTGCAGTCATTTTTGACTCCATAAAACTTCATTGTTTACTATGTAATGCTTTCAAAAATATATGCGTGAGGCTACTTAAATTGTGGCTGCTATGTCAATTAATTGCATGAATATTCGTAAAACGCCGCTTGTGAGATGTGAGTTAGACCAGTATCTTAGCAATTATTCTTAACTAGGTCTGTTAATAATGAACGAGCCCAAAAAAGCGGATTACCGAGATACCGTCTTCCTTCCGAAGACCGATTTTCCTATGCGTGGCAGTCTGCCGCAAAAGGAACCAGAGTTGCTCGCTCGTTGGAAGGCGATGGATCTCTATGGGCAGATCCGAAAGCAATCAAAGGGACGCGAGCAGTTCATCCTCCATGATGGCCCGCCTTATGCCAATGGCAACATCCATATCGGCCATGCGCTGAACAAGATTTTGAAGGACGTCGTTGTCCGTAGTTACCAGATGCTGGGTTTCGATTCACCCTATGTACCTGGTTGGGATTGCCATGGTTTGCCGATCGAATGGAAAATTGAAGAGCAGTACCGCGCTAAGGGCAAGGATAAGGACGATGTTGAGAAACTGCAGTTCCGTGCTGAGTGCCGGAATTTTGCGCAGCATTGGGTGGGTGTGCAGTCAGAAGAATTCCAGCGCCTTGGCGTGCTTGGTGATTGGAAACATCCGTACCTGACAATGACCTTGAAGGCTGAAGCGCAGATTGTGCGCGAGATCCATAAATTCTTATTGAACGGTCTCCTCTATAAAGGTGTGAAGCCTGTGATGTGGTCGGTGGTTGAAAAGACTGCCCTCGCTGAAGCTGAAATTGAATATCAAGACCATAAATCTACGACCTTGTGGGTGAAATTCCCGGTCATTAAGACAGCCAATAAAACCCTTGAAGGCGCCGGCATTGTCATTTGGACAACGACGCCTTGGACGATCCCAGCTAACCGTGCGATTGCATTTGGTAAGTTTGATTATGCTGTGCTGCAGGTTGAAGAGGTTGCTGAAGGTGCGCTTGCGAAGGTGGGTGATAAGCTTGTTGTTGCTGAGAGCCTCATTGACCAATTTTCCAAAGACGCGAAGCTCGCACGCATCACAAAAGTGGCGACGTTGAAACAATCCGATTTGACGGGTGTTGTTGCCCACCACCCTTTTCGCGGCCGTGCAGGTTCTGAGGGTTATTTCGATTATGATGTGCCGCTTTATTTTGGTGATTTCGTAACGACGGATGCGGGTACTGGTTTTGTACATATTGCCCCTGGCCATGGTGAGGATGATTTCAACCTTGGCCAGAAACATAAAATAAAGTTTGATGAAACAGTTGGTGACGATGGGCGTTATTTGCCGCGCGTCAAAGGTTTTGAAGGGCTCTATGTCTATAAGCCCGATGGCAAAGTAGGTGAAGCCAATGGTGCTGTTATCAAGGCTTTGTTGGAAGCCAATGCGCTATTGGCAAAACTGAATATCACACATAGCTATCCGCATTCCTGGCGTTCGAAAGCGCCACTGATTTTCCGTACCACGCCGCAATGGTTCATTGCGATGGATGAGAAGGCGGAAGGGCAACAGCAGACTTTGCGCCAATTGGCGATGAAGGCGATTTCAGATACCGAATGGTATCCAGGTGCCGGTGAGAACCGTATCCGCGGCATGATCGAACAGCGCCCCGATTGGTGCATCAGCCGCCAGCGCGCCTGGGGCGTGCCGATTGCGCTCTTTGTCAATAAAAAGACCAATGAGGTTTTGAAGGATAAGGCTGTTTTAGACCGTATTTCAAAGGCTTTTGACCAAGACGGCGCTGATGCTTGGTATAAGCGCCCAGCCCAGGACTTTTTGGGTGATACATATAAGGTAGATGATTTCCAGCAAGTCTTCGATATCGTCGATGTCTGGTTTGAATCGGGCGCCACCCATGCGTTTTGCCTCAACCAAGCGTTGGGATCATCGGAATGGCCGGATTTGAAATGGCCGGCCTCACTTTATTTAGAAGGGTCCGATCAACACCGTGGCTGGTTCCATTCCTCATTGCTCGAGTCCTGCGGCACGATGGGCCGGGCGCCTTACGACAAGGTGTTGACGCACGGCTTTACGCTCGATGAGCAGGGCCGCAAGATGTCAAAATCGATGGGCAATGTTGTGGCACCCCAAGAGGTCTATGAGAAAATGGGGGCGGATATTCTGCGCCTTTGGGTTGTGGCATCGGACTATTCACAGGATTTGCGCATTGGCCCTGAAATTCTGAAACAGATTGGCGACCTTTATCGCCGCTTCCGTAACACGCTGCGGTATCTGTTGGGTGCGTTGGATGGCATGTCTCTTTCTGAGCAATTGCCGCTCAAGGAAATGCCAGAGCTTGAGCAATGGGTTTTACACCGCATCAGTCAAATGGACGGCGTGATCCGTGCCGATATCCAAAAGTTTGATTTCAACCATATGCTGACTGAGCTGCACAATTTCTGTAACGTTGATCTATCGGCTTTCTATTTCGATGTAAGGAAAGACAGCCTCTATTGTGATAGCACTGAGAACTCACGCCGCCGTGCGACACGCACAGTACTTGAACATATCTTCAACCACCTCATGGTCTGGCTCGCGCCATTCCTGAGCTTTACTGCCGAAGAAGCCTATCAAATGCATAATGGCACGACCGAAGGCAGCGTCCATCTGCACACATTCCCTTCAGTCCCTAAGGAATGGCGAAATGAGGCTTTGGGGGAGAAGTGGGATAAGATCCGTAGTGTCCGACGGGTTGTGACGGGTGTTATGGAAGTGGCCCGGAATGACAAGAAGATCGGGTCCAGCCTTCAGGCGCATCCCACAGTTTATATGAAACCAGAACATAAGGCCTTACTTGATGGTCTTGATTTTGCTGAGATTTGCATCAGCTCATCCATTACATTAACTGCGGGTGCAGCGCCGGCTGGAGCTTACACCCTTAATGATGTGGCCGATGTGGGCGCCGTCACGGACATCGCCCAAGGTGCCAAATGTGAGCGTTGCTGGAGGGTGCTCCCTGAGGTTGGTCAGCAAAAGCATACCGATCTTTGCATCCGTTGTGATGAGGTTGTCGGCAACCTGCGTAAGGATGCCGCATGAGGCATGTCCATTCCCGCTTTGTGATTGCTAGCTATTTAATTGCCATCATTGCCTTGTGTGACCAACTCAGTAAATGGTGGATTTTGGATTTGATGCAACCGCCACGTACGGTGCCGGTGACATCGTTCCTGAACTATGTCTTGGTTTGGAATAAGGGGGTTACCTTTGGTTTCTTCAACCAGAGCGACCATCGCTTGATGTCCTATGTCCTAGTCGCAGTTGCTGCTGTGATCTTGTTTTTGTTGGGTCGGTGGCTGTGGCGGACGACCTCGACGCCGGTTGCCATTGCCTTGGGCGCCATTATGGGGGGTGCCATTGGCAATGTGATTGACCGGGTGCGTTTGGGGGCTGTGGTCGATTTCCTGGATTTCTATTACGATAGCCATCATTGGTATGCCTTTAATATAGCGGATGCCGCCATTGTGACGGGGGTTTGCCTTTTGCTGCTGGATAACCTGGTCAGGGGACGTTAAAAAGGGTAAGAATCCTTTCCTGAAGCTTCGACGTAATTCAGCCAAAATCACAAACCAAGGTACGTTTATGACTTCGACGCGTTCACTCCTTATCCTCAGTGTTACTCTCCTGATGCTTTCTGCCTGCAGCGATATGCGCGAGAGCCTTGGGCTGGGGCGTAGCCCGCCGGATGAATTTGCCGTGGTTGACCGGCCGCCTTTATCCATGCCGCCGGATTTTGGTTTGCGTCCGCCACGTCCCGGTGCGCCACGTCCGCAAGAGACAGATACCAGCAAGACGGCCAGCACGGCTTTATTTGGCACAACGAACACAAAGCCTGCCCCTGTTCCCGTCGATACGTCCGGTGCCGAAAAAGCCTTGATCGAAACAACCGGCGCCAACAAGGTTGATCCCAACATCCGCGAGACTGTTGACCGCGAAGCTTCAGATAAGGTTGTTGGTTCCGAGCATTTGGTTGATGAGCTGATGTGGTGGAAACGTGATCCACAAGAAGGTACCACTGTGAATGCCACTGCCGAAGCCGCGCGCCTCCGCGACGCCAAGGAAAAAGGTGAGCCTCTTAACCAGGGTGCTACCCCTGTGATTGAAAAGCAGAGTAGCGGTTGGCTCGGCCTTTAATGCTGCAACGTTTCCTTATCGCTTGGCTGTTGTGTTTACCTCTGACGGCACAGGCAGCGGTCTTTTATCCTCAGGACTATAAACTGGACAATGGGCTCGAGCTTATCGTCGTGCCCAATCATTTGGCGCCCGCTATTACGCAAATGGTTTGGTATAAGGTAGGCTCAAGCGATGAGACGGCGGGACAGACAGGGCTTGCGCATTATCTGGAACATCTGATGTTCCGCGGTACCAGCACCATGGCTCCGGGTGATTTCAGTAAAATCATTGCAGCGCAGGGTGGTAGTGACAACGCTTTCACTTCCTACGATTACACGGCCTACCATGAGACCGTGGCTGCTGATCGTCTTGAGATGGCGATGAAGATGGAAGCGGACCGGATGCACAATTTGCAGATCAAGCCGGAAACGGCGGTACCGGAGCTTAGTGTTGTGTTGAATGAGCGCCAGCAGCGCACCGATAACGATCCCGAAGGCCGCTTTACCGAAAAAGTGCGCAATACCTTGATGCCAAATTATCCTTACGGCACGCCGGTGATTGGCTGGAAGGCCCAGATCGAGAAATTGACCGCAGAGAATGCGACGCAGTTTTATGGGCAGCATTACGCACCGAACAATGCTGTTGTGATTATCTCAGGTGATGTTGAGCCTGAAAAGGTTTTGCAGTTGGCAAAATCCATTTATGGCGTTTTGCCAAAACACGAAATCCCCCCGCGCCAGGCCTTTGGCCAAGCCCCCATGCCCGAACGCCATAGCCTTGTGATGGTGGATGCTGGGATTGAACAACCCCAGCTCGAACTCAACTTTGTTGTACCCTCTTATGCAACGCAAAAAGCCAAGGAAGCCTATGCTTATGAAGTGCTGGGGGAAGCCTTAGACGGTGGCGAAGTGGGGTTACTCTATAAATCCTTAGCGGTGGAGCAAAAACTCGCGAGCGGTGTAGAGGCTGGGTATGATCCGGATGCGCGTGGGCCGGCCATTTTTGCGATTGCCCTGACAACGCGTCCAGGCGTAGATCCAAAAGTTTTGGAAAAAGCCTTGATGGATAAGTTGCAAGCTTTGGCCAAAACCGGCCTTGAAGAAAAAACAGTCAAGGCTGCCAAAGAACGCATGCGCCGCACGGCTGTTTTTGCGCGCGATGATCTGATGATGCCCGGCTATTCTTTCGGTATGGCGATTACCACCGGCCATAGCGTGAATGATGTTGAGGCGTGGCCTGACCGTATCGAGGCTGTAAGCTTGGCGGAGGTCAATGCCGCCTTGCGTGATCTGATGGCCAATCCGCGTACCCTTTCGGCCATGCTGTTGCCTGACCCAAATGCGACGCAAGCCGTCAAGGAAGCGGCGCACCCTGTGATCAACCATGATGCGGGGATCAGATGAGATACTTTATCGCCATCCTCCTTATGGGCTTGATCGTGGCAGGGAATGCCCATGCCACGACAATTACCGAGGTTACCAGCAAAGGCGGCATCAAGGCCTGGTTGGTTGAGGACCATAAATTGCCTCTGATTGCAGCGGAGTTCGCCTTCCGTGGGGGTGTCGAGCAAGACCCTGTTGATAAGCAAGGTTTGGCGCACTTAACCATGGGTTTGTTGACAGAGGGTGCCGGAGCTTACGATGCAGCGACATTTCAGCAAGAAATGGCAGATCATTCGATTATCTTACGGTTTGGGGCAAGCCGCGATGTGCTGATGGGCAGCGTCAAATGTCTGAGTGAAGAAAAAGCCAAGGCGTTTGAGCTTTTGCACCTTGCCGTGACTGCGCCACACTTTGATAAGAGTGAGGTTGAACGATTGCGTAGCCAGCAGCTATCGGGTTTGAAGGGGCAGCTTGGTAATCCCGATTGGCAGGCGCGGTATGCTTTGTTTAGCCAGATTTTTGCCACGCACCCTTATGGGTTTAGGAGTCTCGGCAGCATCCAAAGCCTTTCGAGCCTCACCGAAAAAGATATCAAGGGTTTTGCTGCAGCCCATTTGGCGCAGGATAATTTGGTTATTGCCGTTGCAGGCGACATCACACCAGTTGAGCTTGCGCCATTGCTTGACCAGGTTTTTGGTCAATTGCCCAAGAAGGCGCAGTTGGCAAAAATTGGTGAGGTTGTTTGGCCGGCGAAGCCTGCCACCATCCTTGTCCCCCGCGAAGGGACGCAGACGGAGTTTTTATTCACAATGCCCGGACCTAAACGTGAGGATCCGGATTGGTATGCGGCAGAAATTGCTGATTACATTTTGGGTAGCGGTGGGTTCTCATCGCGTCTGATGCATGATGTGCGTGACGAAAAAGGCCTGACTTACGACATTCACACGGGCCTATCACCGATGGATTATGCTGGCGTGCTGATAGGCGAGGCTGCTGCCGACAATGATAAGGTGGGACAAGCCTGGGCCATTGCTCTTGAGACCATGCGTGGTTTTTATAAGGATGGGGCGACGGATAAGGAGATCGCATCTGCCAAAGATTATCTGACGGGGGCCTTGCCGCTTGTCATGACTTCAACCGATAAAATTGCGGGGGTGCTTGTTGATTTGCAATTGAAGTCATTGCCGCGTGACTATCTCGATCATCGCAATGATTATTTGCGTAACGTGACGAAGGAAGATGTCACGCGCGTGATCCACAAATGGTTCAACCCAGATGGCTTGACGCTGAGCATGGTGGGTAAGCCCGACGGCATGAAGTCGACAGAAACCAAAGATTTGGTGCATAACTAATGGCGGCGCGGCTCACCCAAACTGTGGTCTGGCGTAATCTTGAGCAGCACCGGGATGAATTAAAGGCTATGAGGCTTCAGGATATTGTCCTGGGTGAGGCTAAGCGCCTTGAGACATGCTCGCTAGAGCTTGAGGGGCTCAGCCTCAATTATGCTTTCAATCATGTAACACCAAAGACCATCGACTTGCTGGTCAAATTGGCAGAGCAGGAAAAGCTTGAAGGCAAGCGTGACCAGATGTTCCGTGGGGACAAGGTCAATGTCACAGAAAACCGCGCTGTCTTGCATACGGCCTTACGGCAGAAAACCAACCATCCTGTTATGGTGGATGGCAAGGACATGTTGCCCGAGATTAAAGCCGCGCGCGAGAAGGTTGCCAAATTCGCAGGTGATGTAAGGGATGGGGTTTGGTTGGGCGCAACCGGTAAGCCTATCAAGCATGTGGTGAATATTGGGATTGGTGGATCGGATTTGGGGCCGCGTCTGGCTGTTGAGGCTTTGGCTTTGCACGCGATTGGCCCCAAGGTCCATTTTGTTGCCAATGCTGACGCCTATGATCTGCTTTCAACGCTGAAGGGGCTTGATCCCGCGCAAACCCTGTTTGTTGTTGTCTCCAAAACCTTTACGACACAGGAAACGTTGCTGAATGCGCAGACGGCGCGTCAATGGCTGGTGGCTGCCTTAGGTGAGAAGGCCGTACAAAAACATTTTGTTGCTGTTTCAACCAACCAGGCAGCCGTCGAGACATTTGGTATCAAGATGGAGAATGTTTTCCCGATGTGGGATTGGGTGGGTGGCCGGTTTAGCCTATGGTCTGCTGTTGGCCTGAGCATTGCCTTGGCGATTGGTGCGGATAATTTCCAGAAATTATGCGATGGCGCAGCGGCTATGGATGAGCATTTCCGTACCGCGCCCCTTGCTTACAACATGCCGGTGGTTTTGGCGCTCTTGGGGATCTGGCAACGTAATTTCCAAAATATATCGGCGCGTGCTGTCCTGCCTTACTGCGAACGCCTCCGTAGCTTCCCGCGCTTCCTTCAACAGCTCGATATGGAAAGTAATGGAAAATCAGTGACGCGTGATGGCGAGGCCGCGGCTTATGCGACAGGGCCAATCATTTTTGGTGATTGTGGGACTGTTGGCCAACATAGTTTCCATCAATGGCTGCATCAAGGTAGTGAGATTGTTGCCACAGATTTTATTGGCGTTGCTGAAGATGATTTGAACCATGCCGACCATCACCGTGCTTTAGTATCCCATATGGTGGCGCAAGCTGGGGCTTTTGCTTTCGGGCAAACGGAAAGCACCAAGCCCGAGGATATCTATGCCGGCAACCGTCCGAGCAACATCCTGATGCTTTTAAGGCTTGATCCCTATCATCTCGGCCTGCTGCTGGCCCTTTTTGAGCACAAGATTTTTGTGCAAGGTGTGGTGTGGAATCTCAATTCCTTTGACCAGCCTGGGGTCGAATTAGGCAAAAAACTAGCCCGTGGGCTAGAATCGGGAACGGCACCCTCTGGTGATCAGGCGGCCTTCCTAAAGGGATTTTTTACCAGAATTAGCCGTATTTCAAAGAAATAGAAGAAATATCAAGTGCTTAGGTTTCAGATTGTAAGGATTCGTTAAAATTTCCCTGTGAAAATAGAGGCGCTCTGCGTGTCTCGCAGCCGAAGTCCTTTATGCCTGTCCCTGTGAATGACCACGAGATGACCGAAAGCAAATATATCAAAAAACTTAGCCAGACTGATCTGGATGCCATCGTGCAAAAACACGCGATGTTCCGGTCGGCACGTTTGGGTGGTGTGCGCGCGCAATTGGCGCGCCATGACCTGGGTGGCCTGACGTTGCGTAACGCTGATTTATCGCATGCCGATTTTACAGGCGCTTCACTCAACCAAACGGATTTACGCGGCGCTATATTGGACTACTGCGTTTTCTTTGGCGCAGATATGCGTTTTGCCAATTTGCAAAGCTCGAGCCTCGTTCGTGCGGATTTACGTGGCGCTTGCCTGCGCGGCACCATTTTGGTGGGCGCTGACTTGACCGGGGTCGATTTGCGCGAAGGCATCCTGACGGCGGCCGACGAAAAAGGCAATCTGATGCCAGCACATGTCGGTGTTCCCATCAATGGAAGTGGTGGCGCTGATTTAAGCGGCGCCAACCTAACAGATGCGCGCCTCTCGGGTGCCGTGGCTGCCGATACGAATTTCAGTGATGCGACGATGCGGGGCTGTAAGATCGTCCGCGCTAATTTGTCGGGAGCCAATTTCAGCGGCGCGAATTTAGAGGCTGCAGATTTGAGCATGTGCGATTTGCGTAATGCCAATATGCGCGGTGCGGTGCTTGTGAATGCCGCCTTGAGCTTGGCTGATTTAACGGATGCTAACCTTGCGGGCGCTTTGACGAATAGGCCGATGGGGCCCTCAGCAAAAGATTTTCGGGCGCCCCTAGAAGATTTACTGCGCTCACATACTTTATGGGTTGGCAGTAACGGCGGCGAAGGCCAGCAATTGGACATCAGTGGCTTTGATTTGCGTCGTGATGTCAATTTCTCGCGCGCTTGCTTGACGATGTTGAAATCCCGGAATGCCATCCTTTATGGGGTCAATTTCTCTGACGCCCAACTCCAAGCGGCCGACATGAAGAATTCCGATTTACGGCATGCCAATTTCCAATCCGCCGATTTACGGGGTGCTGATTTTACGGGGGCCAAGCTGAGTAATGCCAATTTGCAAGGCGCACAATTGCAGCCTTTAACATTGGTCCATGGGCGCACGATTTCCACGGATATGTCGGGTGTTTCCTTGCGCTACTCCAATCTCTCCGGGGCATCGATGCGCCAATTAAATTTGAAGGGCGCCGACCTTTATTGTGCTAACCTACTGAATGCTGATTTAACGGGGGCTAACCTCGAAGGGGCCAATTTAGATGGCGCGCGCCTTAATCCAAGCCAGCAGGGCTTAGCCAAGACATCAATTGCCTGACATTAAAAGATCATAATTGTGGGTTTGTTTGGTCAATCGGTTCACTTTACCTCTAAGGTCACAAAATGCCAAAAGGCAAAGACAAAAATAAAGACAAAGAAGTAGTGCCAGAAAAGAAAAAAGTCCGGCTGACGCAGGACGAGCTGGATGCCGTTATCAAAAAGCACGAAAGCTTTACGGCAGGACGCATGGGTGGTGTCCGCGGTAATTTTGCTTATATGGATTTATCCGGGCTTTCTTTTTCTAAGAAGAATATGTCGGATGCGGATTTTACCGGTGCTTACTTGTGTGAGGCGGATTTTAGTGGCGCCAAGCTGGATCGGGCGATTTTGTTTTGCACCGATATGCGTCAGGCCAACTTGCGTGGTGCCAGCCTTTTGCGCGCTGATTTAAGGGGTGCTGCGTTGCGGGGTGCCAATTTGATTGGTGCCGAAATGGCCGGCATTGATTTGCGCGAAGGCTCATTGGCCAATACGAGTGAAAGTGGCGAGCTGAATGCAGCCCACAAGGATTTAACGGTGACTGATAAAGGTGGCGCCAACCTCAGTGGTGCTAACCTCAGCGAAGCTAAGATGTCGGGCGCTGTCGCTATTGGTAGTAATTTTAGTGATGCAACGATGAAGAGTACAAAAATTTCCAAGGCGAATTTAAAGGGTGCCAATTTCAGTGGCGCTAACCTTGAAAATGCTGACCTGAGTAAGTGCGATTTGGAAGATGTCAATTTGCGTGGCGCCGTCCTGGTCGGGACTTCGATTAATCTCAGTGAGGTGGCGCAAGAAAACCTAGTTGGTGCTTTAACCAGCACACCCATGGGGCCTTCGATCAAGGATTTGCCTTTGCCCCTTGACCAGTTACTTAAGTCTCATGAACTTTGGGTTGAGAGCAATGGCCAAAAGGGCAAACAGCTTAATATTAGTGGCTTTGATTTACGCCAGGGCGGCAATTTTTCCCGTATGTGTTTGACGATGATGGTGGGTGTGGGTGCCACCCTCTACGGGCTCAATTTCTCCGAGGCGCAGATGCAAACAGTTGATTTGCACGAGGCCGACCTGCGTCATACAAATTTCCAAACATCGGACCTGCGCGGCGCCAATTTTGTAAATGCAAAACTGAGCAATGCCCATATGGCCAAGGCGCAATTGCAACCCTTGGCCCTTGACCAGGGGCGTAAGCTGGCGACCAACATGACGGGAGCGCAGTTGCGTTATGTCGATTTAACGGGCGCCAATTTGCGGCAGGTTAATTTCACCGGCGCTGACCTTTGTTATGCCGATTTGAGCGGTGCTGATTTAACAAACACCACTTTTACAAATGCTAACCTAGAGGGTGCCAAATTCGATTCACGGCATTTAGAATTGATCAAATTGACTGTGAAAAAAGACTAGCCCCGCTTACCGGCTTCGCTATGCTGAAGCCATGCTGATCCGCCGCCTTCCAGAATCCCTTGTGAACCGTATCGCTGCCGGTGAGGTGGTGGAGCGTCCTGCCGCTGCCGTCAAGGAACTGGTGGAAAATGCACTGGATGCCGGTGCCACACGCGTTGACGTTGTGTTACGCGATGGCGGTCAGACGCTTATCCGTGTCACTGATAATGGTCGGGGCATGTCACGGGATGAGCTGCTATTGGCCATTGAGCGCCACGCGACATCAAAACTTCCAGATGAAGATTTGTGGAATATCCAAAGTTTTGGTTTCCGCGGCGAGGCTTTGCCATCGATTGCATCAGTCTCCCGCATGATGATTGCCAGTCGCGGGCAAGGATGTGATGAGGCTTGGCAGGTTACGATTGATGGCGGCGAGGTTTCTGATCCTAAACCCTCTTCTTTGGCGCAGGGCACGCAAGTTGAGGTGCGTGATTTGTTTTTTGCGACGCCAGCACGTTTAAAATTCCTGAAAACTGTGCGTACAGAAAATGATTATGCGCGTGAGGCTGTCGAACGCTTGGCGATGGCGCACTCCAATGTCGATTTCACCTGGCAGGAAGATGATAAGCGCCCGATACGCTTTGCTGCGCAGGGCCAAAATCTCTTGGAAGGCGATGAGACGCTCAAACGGAGATTGGCCGATATTATTGGCGATGAGTTCGTTGATAACGCCGTCCTGGTCAACGCCACGCGCGAAGGCTTAAGCATCACAGGTTACACGGGGCTACCGACGCACCATAAGCCAACAGCGCGGGCACAATATTTGTTTGTGAATGGCAGGCCTGTACGGGATAAAATCCTGCTTTCTGCCGTCCGCGGGGCTTATGGCGATGTCTTGCCGTCAGGGCGTTATCCCATGTTGGCGTTGTTTTTGACTGTGCCGCCGCGTGAAGTGGATGTGAATGTGCACCCCACCAAGGCCGAAGTGCGTTTTCGGGATAGCAGTCTGGTGCGTGGCTTGATTGTGACATCCATCCGCAAGGCTTTGGAGCAGGCGGGGCAATATACTACCAGTACTTTGGCGCCTCAGGCCCTTCATATGCTGCGTGTTGAGGGTGGGGCATCTGCTGCTTATGCCCAAGGCTTCTCGGATGCACAGGCGCGGCAAGCACCCCTCCATTGGTCAGCCACGTCTTCCGGTAACGCGGCGGCGGTCTATGCAGAAATGCCTCATTTAATGGCAGAGGCACCTTTATCGGCGCGGCCTGCCGGTGTGGTTACAGAGATGCCTCATACCGTTGGACGGTTGGGGGCTGCGGTCGCCCAGATCCACGGCACATTCATTGTGGCGCAGACAACAGACAGTGTTGTGATTGTTGACCAACATGCAGCCCATGAACGGATTGTTTATGAGAAAATGAAGCAGGCCTTGGAGACACAAGGCATCAAGCGGCAGATTTTATTGATCCCGGAAGTTGTTGAGATGGACCAGCCTTCGGCAGCAAGGGTCGTATCACGTGCTGGCCAGCTGGCGGAGTTGGGTCTTGTTATTGAGGCTTTCGGCGATAACACGGTATTGGTGCGTGAAATTCCAGCTCTCCTTGGCAAGGCGGATGTCAAAACTTTGCTGAAAGATTTGGCCGAGGAATTCGCGGAATATGAAGATTCGCATGGGTTGCGTGACCGGCTTGAAGCTGTGTGCTCGACCATGGCGTGCCATGGTTCCGTGCGCGCGGGCAGGGCACTCAATGCCGATGAGATGAATGCGCTGCTGCGCCAGATGGAGCAGACCGCCAATAGTGGCCAATGCAACCATGGGCGGCCAACATATGTTGAGCTTAAGCGCGTGGATTTGGAAAAACTCTTTGACCGTCGTTAGCGCGTAATGAAGTGCAACGCCGTATCGCCGTAATAACGCGAGAAGAGTGTTTGAAAACCCTCAGGCAATTCCAAAATTTCTTTTTTAGCTGTCTCGGCCATGATGAGCGCATGCGGCGCGATCCACCCTGCTTGATCTAAGGCTATCATGGCGGGTGGTATCAAATTCTTGCGGTAAGGCGGGGCCAGGAACACTAATTGACAGGGCTCCTTAGTGCGCGGTGGTGCCAACGTATCCGCCATCATGATGTGGCATTGGTCCTTGATACCGAGGCTGGCGGCATTTTTGGTGGCTATTTCGAGGGCTTGGTGGTCTTTATCAAACAAAGTGGCATGGGCGGCACCATGGGAGATGGCTTCAAACGCTAAGGCGCCTGTGCCACAGAAAGCATCGAGAATTTGAGTATTATTGAGCACATCGCCAATCTGTCGCCCCCACTCATGATGGCTGAGGATATTGAAGAGGGCTTGGCGCACGCGATCCATCATGGGACGTGTCGTGAGGCTGAGCGGCGGCTCAATCTTACGGCCCGACAATGTCCCGCCCACGATACGCATGCTCAGTCTTTCAGGTCCTTGAAGAAATTGCCCAAAGCTTCACGCAAGATACGGCGTGGGACTTCCTCGACGCCACCACGCGAAAGCTTGCCAAGCTGGAAAGGGCCGAATGAGGTGCGGATCAAGCGGGTGACTTGCAAACCGAGATGCTCCATGATCTTACGGACTTCGCGGTTCTTACCTTCTTTGATCGTAATGCTGATCCAGACATTCATGCCCTCTTTTTTCTCTTTCTCGACCTCGGCCTTAATGCCTTCATAGTGGATGCCAGAGATGGTGATGCCTTTGGAGAGGGCCGCGAGCTTCTTTTCATCAACGCCGCCGTAAACGCGGACGCGGTAATGACGCAGCCAGGCATTGGCAGGCAGCTCCAGATGCCGTTTGATCTCACCGTCATTGGTGAGGAGCAACAGTCCTTCAGTGTTAAAATCGAGGCGGCCAACGCTGACGACGCGTGGCATCTCGGGCGGCATTTTCTCAAACACCGTTGGCCGGCCTTGGGGATCGGAGGCTGTTGTGATGGTGCCGGAAGGCTTATGGTAGCGCCAGAGGCGTGGCGCTTCAGGGGCGCCCACAGGTTTGCCATCAACAGTGATTTTGTCGGCTGCGGTGACGTTGAGCGCGGGTGATTCAATGACCTTGCCATTGACGGTGACGCGCCCTGCTTCGATCAAACGCTCGGCATCACGGCGCGAGCAAATGCCTGCGCGCGCCATCCGTTTGGCAATCCGTTCTGCTGCTTTTTCGGTCATAGGAGGGAACTTAGATGAATTCGATTAAGGAAGCGAGTGAGGCTTTAGGCGAGGCTATTGCCAGAGCTTCGTGCGGCTAACCGCAAGGAAAGGCGCTCCCTGATTTCCCTTATATTTGACTGAAACACATCAACCTCGTCTTTATCCTCGGCAGCGGGAATGGCTTTTTGGCTTTCTCTCACAAAGGGGCTTTGCATGAGATCTTTAACAGAATCTATAGATAAGCCCAAAATGCTTGCTAAATGGTTGGCGCCGTTGGTGACACGGCGTCCACTGACGACGTCATCAACCAGTTGAGGGCAAAAGGCATGGGCTGTAATGAGGCATACGGCCATTTCCCATTTTACATGATGAGGGTATCCGTGGGCGGTAAGCCCAGGTTCATCCAGGAAATAAGGTGAGCATTGGTATGTTTCGCCAGCAGATTCTTTGACGAGTTCTCCAAACCGTTTTTGATACGAAAGCTCTTCTGTTGTGACGTAGGTGACCATGAAATAAACCTAAAATATTAACTTAAGAATGATTGTAAAATTACCCAGCTTGCGACATGCGGAAATCATACATGTCGTCTTCTTCGTCACTTAAGGGGGCGGCGCTGGAGGCGGTAGGCTTATTGCTGCCTTTGCCTTTTTTTTGCTGGCTTGCGACTTGTTCGGCCATCAAAGAGATTAGGGCGCTGGCCATGCCGAAGAGCTGTGTTGCGTCTTCGACTGTAACGCTGTTTTCAGGTGAGAGGAGTGGATTGCGGTAATGATCTTTGACCTGCGCTAGCATCTGGATAACGCGTTTATCAGGGCGAACCTTGGCGTCTTCATCATCAGCCATTGTGGCAAGCTTTTTGAGGTAGATCGAATAATTGCGTTCTGACTTGGCGCTGACGGGGCCTGCGAAAGATTCGTAGTAAACCTTGAGTGTCACTTCGATGGCGCGCATCATATGGATGGCGGCTGCTGTACCAAGGCCAAAGGCGAGGGCGCGGCCGGCAGATGTGAATTCATCCTGCGAGATTGTTGGGATTACGGTGCGGAGGTTTTCAGAGAAAACTTTTTGCGCATTCTCGGCCAGATCAAATGTTGAGTAGATCCCGCGTTTTTCAGCCACATAAGTTGGGGCACGGTTCAGCTCTGCCGCCAAAGCATGCTCAAATTTTTCGACCAAATTTTGGATCAAGGCCATTTCATGGGCATCAACGCGGTCTTCGCCGGTTGGTGACTTCAATTGCTTGGTTGAGGGATCAATGAAGTAACGGTTGAAGAGGGAGGAGATTTTACCGAGTAAACGGTTGGCATCAGCTTTAGATGTGTCGAGCGCGAAGCTGTCGCCCTTGATAAAGCTGTCGAGCAACGCCTGGGCTTCCGTCAAAGGGGCAAACATATCGGCAATCCTGTTCTGAGATGTTGAGAACAGACCGTGTAATTTGGCTCCAAGTTCGTAAAACCGATATGAGTTCAGCTGCTGCATTTTTCCCTAAATCACTTCCGTTATCGCGTTGTCTTAGAATTCTATTTCGCCTTATGCCGTCGTATAAAAATATCCTTGCGCTATTACATGCTTTTGCGATCGGATGTTTGTCATAGAGGGTAATTACTTACCAAACAATACGACAATTACTTTCAGCGACGTTATTTTTAGGCCTCTCGGGGGTACGCTAATAAGGCAAGATTCGTCAATGCGATATTATGGTTAACGCCTTAGTTATCCTCATAAAATTACATCTCGGCGTAATATAATTCTGTGGGTAACATGAAGTATTATTACAATATTCATTTTGCTTATAAATCACGCTGAAATATCAAAAGGCTAGTGGTTTTAAGAGAGGCAAGCTAGCTTTCGCGCTCCGGTCACTCTTAACCTGGAGATTCGCATGACATCCCCGCAAGCCATCCTGGTCGGCGCCTTTATGATAGCCGCGAGCATCATTTTCGTTAACAGCATCCGCCCGGCTGAAGCCCAACGTACAGGGCCTTTTCAACTGATGCATCACAGCAATACCACGGCCAATGCGGGCGTGTTTCGCCTTGATGAAGGTAGTGGCGAGGTTAGTTATTGTTTTGTGACGGCCAATTCAGAGCTTTTGTGCAGTAAGGGCGTCCATTAAGGAAAAAATTCATGACTGATATTTTGCTGACGCGTTCCACGAAAAAACCTATTCCCATTACCCTCCTAGCTGAAAATGATTTCAAGGTTTGGGTCAAGCGCCAACCTGCGCGCGTGAGGAATTGGCTCGAGGCCCATGACTTTAAATCAAAGCCAGGAAGTTTCAGTGTTGTACCAGATGCGTCGGGTAAGACCTCACGCGTTGTTGCCGGCATCTCATCCCCACCAAGCCTCTGGGACGTTGCTGATTTTTCGAACCGTTTGCCGATGGGCACCTATAACCTCGATTGGGATGGCCCTTTAGCTTTTCATGAATGGATGGCTTTAGGTTGGGCACTGGGCGCCTATAAATTTACGCGTTACAAAAAATCCGAGAAGGGTCTGGCGAAGTTAGTTGTGTCGCCGAAGTCGGATCTGGAAAAAATCAAACGCTATGCTGAGGCCATTGGCCAAGCGCGCGATTTGATCAATACGCCTGCCGAGGATTTGGGGCCAAAAGAACTGGCAGCGGCCATCGCTGCGACCGGCAAAAAATATAAAGCCAAAGTCACCCAGATCATCGGTAATGATCTCTTGAAGAAAAACTATCCGGCCATCCATACTGTTGGCCGCGCCAGTTCCCGTGCTCCCCGTTTGGTTGACTTGACCTGGGGCAATCCAAAACATCTCGCCGTCACATTGGTAGGAAAGGGCGTTTGTTTTGACACAGGAGGCCTCGACCTCAAGCCTTCCAGCGGCATGTACTTTATGAAAAAGGATATGGGCGGTGCTGCCTGTGCCCTTGCTGTGGCGCAGATGGTTATGGATGCAAAACTGCCGGTTTTCCTGCGTCTTTTGGTGCCTGCGGTGGAAAACTCGGTCTCTGGGAATGCCTATAGGCCTACCGATATTATTACGATGCGCAATGGGCTGACGGTTGAGGTTGGCAATACCGATGCCGAAGGCCGTTTGATCCTCGCCGATGCCTTGGTTGAAGCTTCTGATAAAAAACCGAAGGTAATTTTGGATTTTTCGACGCTCACAGGTGCTGCGCGTACGGCCTTGGGCACAGAAATTTCTGGATTGTTTTGCAACGATGAAAAAATGTCGGCTGAGTTATTGCAAGCTGGTCATGATATGGAAGACCCCATTTGGCGGCTGCCTTTGCATGCCGGCTATAAGAAGATGTTGGATAGCTCAATTGCCGATCTCAACAGCGCACCGAACTCGCCCTATGCTGGGGCCATCACGGCGGCATTGTTCTTAGAGCGGTTCGTGCCCGCTAGGCAGGCTTGGGCGCATTTTGATTTCATGGCTTGGAATAGTGCTCATAAGCCAGGCCGCCCCGAGGGTGGTGAGGCCATGACCGTCCGTGCTGCTTACCGTTTCATTGAGCAACGTGCACGAAAGGCGTGATCCGCCTCACTTATCCATTAAAACCGTGTGCGATGAATGAGTCATATTTCAAGGACTTAGGAGTCAGCGTGACAAATTAGATTCACGGCATCCACCTATTTTGATTCCTGAGGCTTCGAACCACTTGCGAATCAAACGAGGCTGACACAGTATCGTTTCACAAGTTCATCCATCCCCTGGCTATAGGTTCATCCGTGTCGGCTCAACTTCAATCCCTCGAATTATGGCGTCATGCCTTGGTCGCAAGCGTACGCGGCGATGCTCCTGATCTCTCAGCCCGTCAAATGGCTTTGATGCTTTCCGTTTATCTGGGTGAAGGCCCCCACACCGTGCGTGGCCTGGCCCAAGCCTTGCGCATCTCAAAGCCAGCCGTCAGCCGTGCGCTCGATCGCTTAGGCGAGCTTGGTTATGTCCGTCGCCAACGTGATGACCTTGACCGTCGCAATGTCCTCGTCCAACGCACATCAAGCGGTGCGACTTTCCTTAAGGAATTTTCGGCCCTGATTGGTGTAGCCAAAGACTATGTGGCCACCCTTCCGGCACGTACCATTGAGTTTGTTGTTGAACCAGCAAACCCTGCTGCTACTTACGAAAATGGCAGCCAGGAATGGGCTATCGAAGCCGCTGAATAGGCGCTAAATTGCTCGTATGAGCGATGCCGCCTCCTTGGATCCCCGTATTAATGCCTTTCGGCCTGATTTAGCCGATTTATCCCTGCGCAACAACGTGACGTCGCGTCGTTACGTTGAGCCGGTCCTGAGGCAATGTGTCCGCGGCTTGTTGCCGATGCTGGCCGAGCCCAAATTGGATGCCAAACAAACCAGCCAAATACGTTACGGCGAATTTCTAGACGTGTTTGAGGAGCGGGCCGATGGCTTTGCCTGGGTACAGAACCGTACCGACCGCTATGTTGGCTATATCCCCTCCCAAAATACATTCAGTGAAGAAATTGCCGATCTTGCCTTGCGCGTTAAAGCGCTCAGTACTTTTGTTTACCCTGAACCCGACATTAAATCGCCACCCCTTGATGAGCTGACGCTCGGATCTTATGTGCGCCTTGGCAAAAGCGACGGCGCTTTTAGGACTTTGCCGGATGGCGGGTTCGTTTTTGCCAAACATGTCGTGCCTGCAGCGGAAGTCGAAACGCCTGATTATGTTTTTACGGCTGGCCGTATGTTGAATGCGCCTTATTTGTGGGGCGGCCGCACACCTAAAGGAATTGATTGTTCTGGCTTGGTGCAACTGTCATTGGCCTTGGCTGGATTTGAGGTGCCGCGTGACAGTGACATGCAACGCGAAGCTTTGGGGCAATCCTTGCCGGATCATTGGCGTGATATGCAATGGAGGCGCGGTGATATTGTCTTTTTCCCAGGCCATGTCGGCATCATGACCAACACATCTGATATGATCCATGCCAGCGCGCATGATATGAAGGTCGTCGTTGAGCCTTTGTTTGATGTTGTGACGCGCGGCAATGAAATCCTGGCCTCAGGCCGGCCTTAAATTGACTCTTGACCCCTTTGGAGGCTTCTATGAAAAAACTCTCAGCCCTTATTGTAGCGGTTTGCCTAACATCTCTTCCGGCCCATGCGGATATTACGATTGGTCTAGCAGGACCCATGACGGGTTCTTATGCGGCTTTAGGGGATCAGCCACGTCGCGGTGTTATAGAGGCGATAGCTGATATCAATGCCAAGGGCGGCGTGAATGGTGAGAAGCTGGTTTTAGATTCGGAGGATGACGCCTGCGATCCCAAGCAAGCCGTGAATGTTGCCAACCAGTTTGCGAGCAAGGGCATTAAATTCGTTGTTGGCCATGCGTGTTCAGGCTCAAGTATTCCTGCAGCCAAAGTTTACAATGAAGAAAACATACTGATGATAACACCCATCTCAACCAATCCTGCCTTAACGGATGCTGGCTATAAGACTATTTTCCGAGTTTGTGGCCGCGATGACCAACAAGGGGTCGTCCAAGCCAAATATATTACGAAGCATTTTCCTACCGCAAAAGTAGCCGTTATCCATGACAATTCAACGGCGGGGCGTGGGCAGGCGGAAGTCATCAAGAAAACTTTGAATGAGGCCGGTGTGAAGGAGGCTTTGTTCGATGTCTATACGCCGGGTGAACATGATTACTCATCCCTCGTATCAAAATTGAAAGCAGCTAATATTGGTGTCTTGGCGATTGGTGGCTATCACACAGAAGCTGGCTTGATTACCCGTCAGATTAAGCAACAAGGTGCTAATATCCAGGTGATTGGCGGGGATGCGTTGGTGACAGACGAATTTTGGTCCATCACAGGGCCAGCGGGTGAGGGTGTTTTGATGAGCTTTGAGCCTGATGCGCGCAACACACCGGAGGCCAAGCCCGTTGTTGAGGCTTTCCGTAAAACGGGGTACGAGCCCGAAGGCTATACCCTGTATGGCTATGCAGCTGTCCAAGCGATTGTTGAAGGCATCAAGCGGGCAGGGACGCCTGATCCCATAAAAGTAGCTGCGGCTCTTCGCCAAGCGCCCATGCAGACTGTGATTGGCAAGATTGGCTTTGATGCCAAGGGGGATGTGACGGGATCAAGCTATGTGGTTTACCGGTGGCATGACGGGAAATATGCAGAAGTCGGCGAATAGCCCTTCAAACAAAACACCCGCTTTCGCGGGTGTGTGTATCTTGTTTTGAGGAGAGAAGGTTTAAGCGACGTCTTGCTGTTGCTGCATTTCTTCTTGGCTCGTAGCCAGGTTTTGCGCAACGTCCTTCATATTAGGCTGCCCGCCTGGAGCCAAGGGCTGGCCATCGATGCGTGCACGTGCGATATGCGGCATTAAATCCTGCAGTTCAATAAAGTTATCAGCTTGGCGGCGCAATTCATCGGCTACCATCGGTGGTGATGAGCGCATGGTGCTCACAACACTGACGCGGACACCTTTGCGTTGCACGGCTTCGACCAAACGGCGGAAATCGCCATCGCCTGAGAAAATGATGATGTGGTCGATATGTTCCGACATTTCCATCACGTCGATGGCAAGTTCGATGTCCATATTACCTTTGATCTTGCGGCGACCAAACGCATCCGTGAATTCCTTGGTTGGCTTCGTGACCATGGTGTAGCCGTTGTAATCCAGCCAATCGACCAACGGACGGATAGGGGAGTACTCTTCGTTTTCGATCAAAGCTGTGTAGTAAAAAGCGCGAACCAGACGGCCGCGACCAGCAAAAACTTCCAAAAGGCGCTTATAGTCGATGTCAAAGCCGAGGCCACGGGCTGCTGCATAAAGATTGGCGCCATCAATGAACATTGCCGCGCGTTCTTCTTTATAAAAAATCATTTTGGCCTCTTTTTATCGGTGTGAGTAATGCGCTAAAACGTATGGGAAGGTCTTCACTTGTTAACTCGGAGCGGTTTGATAGGTCGATTGCCCAAAAAAGGCAACCCAAAAATATTAACAACTCGAATCTACGGGAAACAAAATACGCTTAAAACCAAGTGATTACAAGAAGCTGTTTGGTTTTGTGTATCGCATAGCTCAGCATCTAAGCCAATTTCGAGGCTTTACACATGCTTATAAAAAACTGTAATGTACCCCACCTTATAATTGATTTCTGCAATGGGTAACTACCTTACTTTCTTTGGTAAGAAAACCCGTTGCACCACCGAGAGGATAGAAGATGGCGCGTGTTACAGTTGAAGATTGCATTGTCCAAGTACCAAACCGTTTTGAACTCGTGATGTTGTCGGCGCACCGCGCCCGCGCTCTTGCCTCTGGCGCTGAGCTGAAGCTGGAACGTGACCGTGATAAAAATCCGGTTGTCGCTTTGCGTGAAATCGCAGAACAAAAACTCGAACTCGGCGTGCTTGAAGAAAGCCTGATCAAAGGATTGCAAAAGCGCATTGAGCCTGACCAGCCCGAAGAAGAAGTGGTTGAGTTGATGGCTGGCGAACAGCAAAACTGGATCGGCGCTGCCGACGAGGATGAAGTTGAAGAAGAGTTTGATGAAGCTGAGGAAGGCGAAGAGGCCATAGCGGCTGAAGGCGCTGACGAAGGCTTGGGCAAGGATTCATTCGCCGACGTCGTACAAGAGTAATCATGGGGCTGAAGGCTTCCTGTCCTTCAGTGCTAACCGAGGGGGAAGACGATAGTGCCTCCACCCGATGAAACGCCGCATTCCCTGATTACTGCCGGGCAAAAAGACCCGCAAAAACCCGCACATCTGATGCGCCAATATGAATTGGTTGAGCGCGTGCGCTCATATGATCCCAACGTCAACGAGGATTTGCTTAATCGCGCCTATGTCTTTTCGATGCAGGCGCATGGCACACAACAACGTGCCTCTGGCGACCCTTATTTCTCGCATCCCTTGGAAGTCGCTGGAATCCTGACCAATATGAAGATGGATAGCACCACGATCGCGACGGGGTTGCTGCACGATACGGTCGAGGACACGCTGGCATCCTTGGAGGATATCCAAAAGCAGTTTGGCCCCAGTGTCGCAAGGCTGGTTGATGGCGTCACCAAGCTTTCGCGCATTGAATTGCAAAGTGACCAAGCGAAACAGGCGGAGAATTTCCGTAAATTGATCCTGGCGATGTCGGAAGATATTCGTGTCTTGCTGGTGAAGCTTGCAGACCGTTTGCACAATATGCGGACCCTGCATCATTTAAAGGATCCCGATAAACGTCGCCGTATTGCGCGTGAGACTTTGGAAATTTATGCGCCATTGGCAGAGCGCATTGGTATTGAGAAGATGCAAGACGAATTAGAGGATTTGGCTTTTGCCGAACTCAATCCGGATGCACGCACCAGCATCATCGCGCGCTTGAATTTCTTGCGTAGCGAAGGTGGCGATATTGCACAAAAAGTCTTGAAGGAATTGCACGATGTGTTGGAACAGTCAGGCATCAAAGCGGACGTGGCGGGGCGTGAAAAAACGCCTTATTCGATTTGGCGTAAGATGCAGCGCAAGAATGTGGCCTTTGAGCAATTATCCGACATTATGGCGTTTCGTATCTTAGTGGACAGTGTTGAACATTGCTATCAAGCGCTCGGTATTATCCATAGCCGTTACCATGTCGTCCCGGGGCGTTTTAAGGATTACATCTCAACGCCGAAGCCGAATAAATACCAAAGCCTCCACACCGGCATCATTGGCCCTGAGAAACAGCGCGTTGAAATTCAGATCCGCACCGAGACTATGCATGAAGTGGCCGAACTCGGCGTTGCCGCACACTGGGCCTACAAAACCGGTGAACAACGCACGGATGGTTTACAATACCGGTGGTTGCGTGAGTTGCTCGACATCGTTGAGCATGCGCAGAAACCGGAAGAGTTCTTGGAAAATACCAAGCTTGAGTTGTTCCAGGACCAGGTTTTCTGTTTTTCCCCTAAAGGGGATCTTGTTGCTTTGCCGCGTGGTGCGACACCTGTCGATTTTGCCTATGCCGTCCATAGCGGTGTTGGCGATACGTGTGTGGGCGCTAAGGTCAATGGCCGTATGGTTCCGTTGCGGACGGTGCTCAGGAATGGTGACCAAGTCGATATCGTGACGCAAAAAGGTGGCACGCCTTCGCCGGCTTGGGAACGTTTTGTTGTCAGTGGTAAGGCGCGGTCAAGTATTCGGCGCTTTATCCGTACCCAGCAGCGTACAGAGTTTGTGTTACTAGGTAAGTCGATGCTGGAAAAACTGTGCAAACAGGAGGGCGTCGATTTCTCTGAAAAAGCGTTTGAGCCCATTACGAAGAATTTCCAAAGTGCCACACTTGAAGACCTTTATGCGAATGTTGGGGCTTCGCTGCAGCCTGTACGCGACGTCTTTAATGCAGCCTATCCTGACCATCAGGCAAAACAGCAGCCCGTCAAGAAAATTGGTGCTGAAAAAACCATCCTTATCAAGCCGCGAACGCCCAATACCACAACCACGGCATCGCCGACGCTTAAGGGGCTGATCCCTGGTATGGCCGTCCATTATGCGCGTTGCTGCCATCCCTTACCCGGCGATTCCATCGTCGGTATCGTCACAACAGGGAAGGGCGTAACCGTCCATACAACGGACTGTGAAACGTTGGAAAGTTTTGCGCGTACACCTGAGCGTTGGATTGATGTGGGTTGGAGCGATGCACACAAGGAAAGCACCGGCCTTGTTGGGCGCTTGACGGTCGTTCTCACTAATATGCCGAATAGCTTTGGTGCACTCACCACGGTGATTGGCAAGAACGGCGGTAATATTACCAACCTGAAAATCACCAACCGTACGCCAGACTTCTTTGATGTGCTCGTGGATGTTGAAGTGAAGGACGTTGATCATTTGACCAACATCGTAGCAGCCCTCCGCGCTAATGGTGCGATCAACTCGGTTGAGCGCACCAAAGGAAGGTAGCCTGTCTGCGCCTCGGCGCAGTTACATGACCACGAATTGCCGGAAGACAATTCCCATGACCGGCACCGGATAACTGGCGCTGTTCACTTCTTTCAAAAGTTGATTACGTAAAGTGGGTATCGCATTCGGTTTGCGGACATCATCCATGTCCAGCTTGCGAACAAAGTTAACCAGGCGATCGGTGATAATGGGTTGGAAATCCTCGAGCCGCCCCATATTCTTTTGCTCGACTTCAAGGGTTACGTCGATGCGCAAGCGGCCAGCCTGGCCACTCAGGGATGTAATCGACATGTTCATGCGCGGCAGTGATATAAAGCCGACATCGGTGG
>Ga0206865_1104_pt1 | contig 25773 bp, 25 predicted proteins | sample Alteio_BWOrgCont_39_FD_152628 | JGI IMG/M metagenome (GOLD analysis project Ga0206865, IMG submission 152628) | Enriched cells from forest soil in Barre Woods Harvard Forest LTER site, Petersham, Massachusetts, United States -... | ecosystem: Environmental > Terrestrial > Soil > Temperate forest >...
TTTTCACGCCCTTCGCATCCGCAACAAACCGTTGTTGGGCCAATTGGTGTTGCGGGTGCTGGAACGCGCCCAGCGGCGCGCGCCGAACGAACCGGACCGTTCCGCCACCCAATTGGCGGCGGAGGAGATGGACCATCTGGTCACCGAATGGTTCTCGGAAGTGTTGCAAAATCCGCCCACGAAAGCGGACCAGACGCTCTCCACGCGCGGGCGCCTGGCGCTGTTGCTGGCGGACATGCCGGGAAAATGGCAGGAACAATTTCTGCGGCCCGGGCCCTGGCCGCAGGCGTTCGTCAGCGCCATGCGCGAGAGTTTTTTGCAGGCCGGGCCCGATTTCCAGATCTCCAAGATGGTGCCGCGGCCTTTCGACCTGGGTCCCATCGCCACGCTGACCAACCTGGGAAAGATCCCTTATTTCGGGATTATCTTCATCTGGACGCTCTTTGCATTGTTGCTGATCGTTATTTTCTGGCTGACCCACTGAGATTATTCTTTACGCGTCAGGTCGTTCCCCTAAATTGCCGTTATGTCTGAAATCGCAAAGTTCCTGAACAACGGGTCATGCAGCATCACACCAGCCATCGCCGAAAAGGTCCTCCGGCAATTGCCGCAATGGAAACTGGAGTTCACCCAGATCCGGGCGCCGCATTTTCCGCATCTGGTGGACCAATTGGAATTTCTTGCCGACGCCGTCGAAGACGCCGTCGAAGGGGCTTATAAAGAGCTGCCTTATACCACGGTGGCGCAGGCGGTGTTTGCGCTGCTCTATGCGCACAAAAAAATGGGCATTTTGCCGGAAAGCATTTTGGACATGGGCCGGGCGGACGATTCCAGCGTGGTGCGCGCCGTGCTCATCCAGAATGAAAAGATGTTTGCCGTCTATGCCGGCACTCAGGGCGTGGACTGGCAAAAAATCACGAGCCAACCGTAACGGCATGCAAATCCCCCTGGTGATGACGCTCATTGGTCCCGACCGGACCGGCCTGGTGGAATCCGTGGCGCGTTGCGTGGCCGCTCATGGCGGCAACTGGCTGGAGAGCCGCCTGTGCCGCCTCGGCGGCGAGTTCGCCGGGATTTTGCGCATCGAGATTCCGGGCCGGAGCAAATCAGCCTTTCTTGCCGAGCTTCAAACGATTTCCGGCCTTACCGTCACCGTTCATGCGGATGAAACAAAAGTTCCCACTGCCGGCGGGCGGCAGACCCGGCTGGAGATCGTGGGGCATGATCGCCCGGGCATCGTCCATGAGATTTCGGCCGCGTTGGCCCGCGCGAAAGTGAATGTGGAGGAATTTTCCAGCGAAGTGGCCAGCGCCCCCATGAGCGGGGAGACCCTCTTCAAGGCCCAGGCGCGTTTGCAGCTCCCTGATGGGTGCGACGCGGGCGCGCTGAAAAAGGACCTGGAGAAAATCGCCGCGGACCTGCTCGTGGACATTTCGTTCAAGGACCTTGGCTGACCGCGCGCCGGGGAGCCGGGTTGGTCGCCGTGGCGGGCGGATTCCATTGGAAATCATGCCAGCCCTTGCGGGAGTCGCCGGTGACAAAAATTCGATATTTAACTCCCGGTTGAAGGCGTTGGGGATGGGTGCCCTCCACGGCGGGATCCAGGCCGTCCAAATTCTGCCCATAAGCGAAGTGATTGATCGGATCGGTGCCATCCCCCTGCACATGCCATACGGGCTGCGCAAACCGGTTGGTCTGCCATTCGGCCAGCGGGACCACTTCGATGGTGGTGATGCTGTATTCGCCTCCCAATGAAAAGAGCAACATGACTCGGCCGTTGCGGCCCATGGGCCGGGACGTATGTGAAATAATGATTGGTTTTGCGCGAAACCAATCGGTAAAATAGACAACGTACACGACAGCCAGCACGAGCACGAGGCCGATGAGCGCGAATTTTTTTTTATTCATAAAATAGTTGCAACGTCCGCGCAGCGGCGCGCGTCTGTGTATCAGACGTACAACCGAACTGGATGGTTATGAAAATAACAAAACAACGGAGGCCGGCCAACAAAGAACCGGCCTTCACGTTGATTGAACTGCTGGTGGTTATCGCCATCATCGCGATTCTCGCAGCAATGCTGTTGCCGGTTTTGGGCCGTGCCAAGGAGGCCGGCCGCCGCATCGCCTGCCTGAACAACCTCCATCAATTGAGCTATGCTTCGAAGATGTACGTGGACGACAATCAGGGCACGTACCCCCCGCGCAACGAGTCCGACCGCTGGCCCGACCATTTCTACCGGTATTACCAGAACGTCAACGCCCTCCTTTGCCCCACGGATGCCGTCATCCCCCCAGCCCCGCCGGCATCAGTGGGCGAATCTTCGTCGAACAATGTTGCCGATGCCGCGCCGCGCAGTTATCTCATCAACGGCTGGAACGATTATTTTGACGACCAGTTTGGCCAGCCATCCTGGGGAACTCTTGAGGGCGACATGGCCAGCGTGGGCCTGAAGGAGATTGCCATTCCGCATCCCACGGACACGATCGTTCTTGGGGAAAAGCTGCATGACGCGGGTGATTTCTATATGGACTTGCTTGAGAACGGCGGCAACGATTTCACCGGGATTGCCGAACAGGGGCGCCATGACAATAGCGGCCATACCAGCAGCCAGGCCGAGGGAGCCGGCAGTTCCGGCGGCTCCAACTACGCGATGTGCGACGGCAGCTCGCGATTCATCAAGTTTCCCTACTCAGTCGAGCCGCTCAATATGTGGGCGGTGACTGATTCCAACCGCACGGCATATTCGATTTCCTACTGAGCCTGCGCAACTTTTCGGGGCGGGTGGCGTTGAAGACTATAGGTAACTCCGTTTAAAAACTATGCGCCCATTTCAATTGCTGCTCATCACCGGCTATTGCGCGTTTGCATTTGCCGTTCACGCCCAAAATTCAACCAATGCCCCCGCCACGGAAATCGAGAATTTCGAATTGCAGCCCGATGCCGTCATCGTCAAGGGCTTTAACGAGGTCGGCACCATCAACACGGCTGCGGGGGTTGTATCCGTGCGCTGCAAGCAATCCGCCAACGCCGCCCTCGGCCGGAGCGAATACGGCATCACCGTGGGGTTGGCCTCCAATGACACGCGCGGGTTTTTGGTGGTGGACTATGACGAATTGGACCCGTTGCTGAACGCGATATCTTTTTTCAGCCGCATCACCTACGACGTGACGCCGATGCCGTCGTTTGACACCACGTTCACTACCAAGTCGGGATTGAGGATCGCGGCACATAGTGAACGGCGGCAGGGCGGCATCCAGTTGTTCCTTCAATTCGCCGATACGCCGCGGATCCCGTTGTCCTCCGACCAGTTTTCGCAGCTCCAAAATCTTATCACGCAGGCCAAATCGGCGCTTGATTTGTTGAAGAACAAGGGCTCAACGCCGTAACACGGTATCGCGCTGTGACCATTCCGGGTCGGCCTCGGGAAAATCGAGATTGTAGTTCAATCCGCGGCTCTCCGGCCGCATCAGGGCGCAGCGCACGATCAGTTCGGCCACCGTCGCGATGTTGCGCAGCTCCAGCAGGTCATTGGTCACGATAAAATTCCAGTAATACTCGCGGATCTCTTCCTGCAGGTTGGTGATGCGCGTGGCGGCGCGCTCCAACCGCTTGTTCGTGCGGACGATGCCGACGTAATCCCACATCAACCGGCGGATCTCATCCCAATTGTGTGAGACCACGACGAGTTCGTCGGCGTTGGTCGCGTTGCCCGATTGCCAGGGAGGGATGGTGACATCGCCCGCCGCGGAGGGACGATGATGAATGGCCTCGAGCGCCGCGCGATGGGCGCAGACCAGTGCTTCCAGCAGAGAATTGCTCGCCAGCCGGTTCGCGCCATGCAAACCGGTGCAAGCCACTTCGCCCACGGCATAGAGCTTGGCGATGTCCGTCTCGCCGTCCACGTTCGTCACCACTCCGCCGCATTGGTAATGTGCCGCCGGGACGACCGGAATCGGCTCTTTCGTGATGTCGATGCCGTAACCCAGGCAGGTCTGGTAAATGTTGGGGAAACGCTCAATGATGAACTTCGCCGGCTTGTGCGTGATGTCGAGCAGCACGTGGTCCGCGCCAGTTTTTTTCATCTCGCTGTCAATAGCCCGGGCCACGATGTCCCGCGGTGCGAGCGATTTCATCGGGTGCGCGTCGTCCATGAACGCCGCGCCTTCGAGATTTTTTAAGATGCCGCCCTCCCCGCGGACCGCCTCGGAGATCAGGAATGATTTGGCCCTGGGATGGTACAGGCACGTGGGGTGGAATTGCACAAATTCCATGTTGGCGATGCTCGCGCCGGCGCGATAAGCCATCGCCACGCCGTCGCCGGTGGCGATATCGGGGTTGGTCGTGTAGAGATACACTTTGCCGCAGCCGCCCGTGGCCAGCAACGTCACCGGCGCGGAATAGGTTTCAACGGTGTTGCTCTTTTTGTCGAAAACGTAAGCGCCGAGGCAACGGTTCTCACCCACGTAACCGAGTTTCTGGCTTGTGACCAGGTCGATGGCGAGGTGGTTCTCGAAAATGGAGATGTTCGGTTGCCGGGAAATGGCGTTGAGGAGCGCGCTCTCAATCTCGCGGCCGGTCATGTCCTTGGCGTGCAGGATGCGACGGCGGGAATGGCCGCCTTCGCGCCCCAGGTCCAGTTGGTGCGGCCCGTTCCCGTGATTATCTGTTTCCGAAAACTTCATGCCCAGTTCGATGAGTTCCTGGATCCGCGCCGGTCCTTCTTCCACAATGGTGCGGACCACGCCCTCCTTGCACAGGCCCGCCCCGGCGGTGAGCGTGTCGCGCACGTGCAATTCAAAGGAATCGTCCTGCCCTGTCACGGACGCGATGCCGCCCTGCGCGTAATTGGTGTTCGATTCCGCGCGATTTTTTTTGGTGACGATGGCCACGCGCCCGTGCGGCGCGGCTTTCAAGGCAAACGAAAGCCCCGCGATGCCGCTGCCCAGGATGAGAAAATCGAATTGCTTCATGCGTGTCCGTTATCCAATACAACAGAAAAGCGGCGCTGAATCAATCTTGCTCCGGCGGAAGGCAACGGCTAAAACTTCAGGATGAAATCCACCATTTGGGCCTCCAGCCGGGCAGGTTGCGCCGCGCGATGCCTGCTCATGCTGGCATCCGGGTTTTTAATGGTGACGAAGTGCGAAGCGTCTTTCTGGCATCCGGGCTGGCATTTGGCCTGGCACGATGAATTCAACAAAGACGGCCCACCTGACCCGGCCAATTGGAGTTACGAGCAGGGTTTTGTCCGCAACCATGAATTACAGTGGTACCAGCCCGAAAATGCCTTTTGCACCAACGGCATCCTCGTCCTTGAAGCCCTGCCTGAACATCGCCCCAATCCCACGTACCGGACGAATTCCGCGAATTGGGGCAGGCAGCGCCAGTGGATCGATTACACCTCCGCGAGCATCAACAGCCATAACAAACAGCAATTCCTTTATGGCAGATTTGAGATGCGGGCGCGCATCGATATCCGCCAGGGAAGCTGGCCCGCGTTTTGGACGTTGGGCAGCGATGCTTCCAGCGTGGGTTGGCCCGCCTGTGGCGAGGTGGATATCATGGAATTTTACGCCCGCAATGTTCTGGCCAATTTCGGCTACCGGCTTGATTCCCGGACCAAATGGCTGGCCATAAAAAAGCCCGTGGCCGGCCTGGGTGGCGATGAATGGGCAAAAAAATTCCACATCTGGCGGATGGATTGGGACACCAATAAGATGGACCTGTACCTGGATGGAAAACTGATGAACCATCTGGATCTGAAAACTGCCGACGCGGCTGACCACGGCAATCCTTTTCGCAAACCGCAATACCTCCTGCTGAACCTGGCCATCGGTTCAAACGGCGGCGACCCTTCGCATACCGCGTTCCCCATCCGGTATGAGATTGATTGGGTGCGCGTCTATCAACGGAACAAATAAAATTCAGAGCAGGCCTCCGCGCCCCCAGTTTTCCATCCCCTTACTTCCCCTTTTCGCATACCCTCTGCCCGATGTTCGAGCTTCTCAAAACCGATTCGCACACCAAAGCGCGCCTCGGCAAATTGCACACCGCGCGCGGCGTCGTGGATACGCCCGTCTTCATGCCCGTAGGCACGCAGGCCAGCGTCAAGGCGCTCGACCCCCGCGAACTCCTTGAGATGGGCACCCAAATCATCCTCGGCAATACCTACCATCTCAATCTGCGGCCCGGCCTGGACATCATCCGCGCCGCCGGCGGCCTTCACAAATTCATGAACTGGGAAAAGCCCATCCTGACCGATAGCGGCGGCTTCCAGGTGTTCAGCCTCGCCAAAATCCGGAAAATCAAATCGCACGGCGTCGAATTCCGTTCCCACCTCGACGGCTCGCTGTTGTTCCTCGGCCCAAAGGAAGCGATGGAGATCCAGCGCACGCTCGGCTCGGACATTGCCATGGTCTTCGACGAATGCCCGCCGCACGATGCGCCCGCCCGCGAGCAAAGGCTTGCCGTGGAGCGCACCATCCGCTGGGCGCGTGAATGTCGCGAACAACCCCGCGCCGATGGCCAACGCGTTTTCGGCATCGTTCAGGGCGGTTCCAATGCCGCCTTGCGCGAGGAATGCGCCAAAGCGCTCGTGGCGATGGAGTTCGATGGCTATGCCATCGGAGGCGTGAGCGTGGGCGAGCCGGAACATGAGATGTTCAAAGCCATCGAGCTGGCCGAGCCGTTTCTGCCCGCGCAAAAGGCCCGTTACGCGATGGGACTGGGCACACCCGCGCAAATGCTGGAACTGATCGCGCGCGGGGTGGATATGTTCGATTGCGTGCTTCCCACTCGTGTGGCCCGCAATGGCACCGCCTTCACGCGCAAAGGCGCCTTTGGATTAAAAGGCGCTGGCTACAAGGCGGACTTCCGGTCCATCGACGAAACCTGCGATTGTTTTGCCTGCAAGCTATTCACCCGCGCCTACCTGCGGCATTTGTTGAATGTGAACGAGATCCTCGGCCTGCGCATGGTCAGCGTCCACAACTCGCATTTGTTCCTGCGCATCATGGCTGACGCCCGTGCCCATCTGGCCGCCGGCACATTTGCCGATTTTTACCGCGACTTCATCGCCAATTACATTCCCTCCCAAAAAGTCCTCGCCGCCCGCAAAGCCGCGGATAATGAACGGTGAGATAAACCCATTGCCGCTGGTTCCGGATTGGATTAGATTGGAATCATGAGTTTTGCAGAAGTCTTGCAAGAACTGCCCTCATTGACCCTGAGTGAACGGCAATTGCTCGTCCGCCGCGCGTTGGATCTGGATGATCCAATGCTGTCCTCCGCCGATGAAGCCTTGGTAGAAGAACGGCTTGCCGCACACCGTTCAAATCCAAAATCCGCTGTGCCTGTGGAGACAATGAAGGCCCGTTTGCGTTCACAGTTCAAAAAATGAAGTGGCGGGTCGAAATCCGTTCATTTGCGAAAGTTCGAGTCTAAAGAATACTGGACAGAAGTTGGTCTGAAAAATAAAGTCGCAAGTGTGAATGATTTCCATTTGGTCAATATTGATACATCTGGTGGTTTAATTCCGCCAAAGCACCAAGTCGCCGTCGCTGTAGGTCCAAAGATTAATTGGGAAGAGGCTGAAAAAATTGGACATGCCTGCATAACAGCAAAGGAGTGGAATGAAATGATTGACCGGCTTATACAATCTCTGGAAAAAGTTCGGCAAGAAGGACACGCGAAACTTCGGGAAAATAAACAATCAGCGAAATGAAAACGCTTGTTGATCAAGTTATTCATGTGCGAAAAAGTGTTGTCGAGGAGGTGGCATCTGAAACTTGCATCGTGATGACGCGACGAATTCGGTGGCTTTTTATTAACCGGTCTCGGACTACAGTTTTTCCTGGCCCAGATTGTGACTCCACTTCAGGATTCATGATCTTTTGGAATTCTTATGACCCGGCCGTTTTAAAATTAGTTCATGAAGGCATGATTCAACTCATCCGCCACATTGGTTTTACTGAACCCGCCGTTTGGTGTGAACGACGACATTTGAATCGAAGCCGCAAATCGCTAGAAAATTTTTGGCAGGAGAAATTGGGCGATTTGTTTCGTTATTATCGAAAAGCAATTTAAATCACATTCATTCAAGTTAAACAATTTGCCCCTCCCTCTTCCTTATGGCATTATATTGCTACAGAAACAGCATTATTTACAAAACTATGAGCAAACCAAAAATTATCGCCTATTTGAAACCGACCTGCGGCTGGAGCCAGGGCGTCCGCGCCGTATTGCGCAAATACGACCTGCCCTTCGAAGACCGCGACATCATCAACGATCCCCTGCAACGCCAGGAAATGATCGAGAAAAGCGGCCAGATGCTCAGCCCCTGCGTCGAGATCAACGGCCATATGTTGCCTGATATCAGCGGTGAAGAGGTTGAAGCCTGGATGCTGGCCAACAACGTCGTGAGCCAGAACAATCGCACCCCCGACGCCCCAATCAACCAGCCCTGCGCCCACGAAATGCCCCAGGGCGCACCGCTGAACTTCGTGCGCCACTAATTCCAGAATTTTTCGTCCATTCAATCCGCAGGTTTTAAACCATCTGCGGATTTTTTATTTGGTGGGGCGAGACTCCGTCGAGCCCTGATTTATTTAGTCATTATGGTTTAGAAATTAGTCATTCCTCCTCCCCTCCCTTCTTTACTTTCCCCGTTTTGTGCCGCAATCTCTTGGATAATGACACAACGTCACTTTAACCGATGGCTGCTGGCCATTTTGCTGTCGGCGCCGTTTTCCCTGGCGGCTCAGCCAGCCCCAAAAGAGGCCCTGGCCAAATCCGGCGTTCTGGAGAGCAACGTGGCCTACCTGCGCATCAGTGACATCACCCAAGACCTTCCCGCACAGATCCAAGCTGCGCAGCAGGCGCTCACCACCGGCAATACCATCGCCGGCACTGTGCTGGACCTGCGTTTTGCCGGCGGCGACGACACGGACGCCGCCAAAGCCGTGGAAAATCTTTTCACGCGGGAAAAATTGCCGGTGGCCATCCTCGTGAACAGGGAAACCACAGGCGCGGCGGAGCAATTGGCGTCCGATTTGCGCGCCGGCAATGCCGGCTTGATTTTCGGCAGTTCAAAAGAGCTAAACCCGGACATCCCGGTGACTGTGAGCCCCGATGCTGAAAAAAAAAACATGGATAAACCCTACGGGACGCTCTCGACGAATGAATCCGTCGTGGCCGAGAATAGCGCCGCGCCTTCCACGCTCAACCACACGAATACCGCGCCTGATCCCGATTTTCTGCCGTACATCGACCACACGACCGAGGCGGACCTGGTGCGGGAAAAAATCAAAGACGGCCTCCAGGAAAGCGACTTTGCGCCGCCAACCGCCGCTGCCCCACCGGAACAGCCGTTCATCCGCGACCCGGTTTTGGCGCGGGGAGTGGATTTTATCAAGGGTCTGGCGGCCTTGCGCCGGACGCACTCTTGAGGGAGCCACATTTTGCCTTGGGACACGGACAACCCTGATTTCAGGTTGACGATTTGCTCTCAAGGATTCACCTTGAATCTTTGCGCGGGATGAAAACCATTCTGTTCATATGCACCGGCAACGTTTGCCGCAGCCCAATGGCCGAGGGACTTTTCCGCAAGGCCACCAACGGCAGCGGCGATTTCCGCATCTTTTCGGCGGGCATCGGCGCGGTGGACGGCCAGCCGCCCACGTCCCATTCCGTCAACGCCATGCGCGAAGTCGGTATCGATATCTCCGCCCAACGCAGCCGCGCCTTGACGCCCGAATTGATCCGCCAGGCCGATTATATTTTCGGCATGACGCATAACCATGTGGACACCGTCGGACTGCTGTACCCGGCGGCGGCGGAAAAGACGTTTTTGCTCCAGGAATTCAACGAGTCGCTGGACCCGTATGAGAAAGACATTCCCGATCCCATCGGCAGCCCGTATGAGGTCTATGTGCATTGCCGGGAACAGATCGTGCAGGGCATCGTTTCGCTTTTAAAATTTATGGAACAACACGCAATCCTCTCGGCGCAAGACGCCAAAATCTCCACTGTCAATTTTGCCATCGGCGCGGACCACGGCGGCTTTGACTTGAAGGAATTCCTCAAGGCCCACCTGCAATCGCGCGGCCTGACGCTCAAAGATTTCGGCGCGAATACCAAGGACCCTGCGGATGATTATCCAGATTTCGCGCAGCCCGCCGCCCAGGCCGTGGCCGATGGCGCCGCTGAGCTGGGCCTGCTCTGCTGCACCAGCGGCGTGGGCATCTATATCACGGCCAACAAGATCCCTGGCGTGCGCGCCGGGCAGGCGTTCAATGAAAAGGAAGCCGAACTCATGCGCCGGCACAACGACGTCAACGTCCTCTGCCTGGCCGGTGACACCAACCGCGAACTCGCGAAAAAAATCCTCGATACCTTCATCAACGCGAAATTTGAGGGTGGCCGCCACGAGCGCCGTGTGAACAAGATCGATTTCCGCCTTGCGCCACTCCAATTGCGCCTGCGCAATGTCGATCCCTCCATCGCCGATGCCATTCAACACGAAAAACAACGCCAGCAGGAGAACATCGAGCTGATCGCCAGCGAAAATTTCGTCAGCCCCGCCGTCTTGGAGGCGCAGGGTTCCGTGCTTACCAACAAATACGCCGAGGGCTACCCGCGCAAACGCTGGTATGGCGGCTGCGAGTACATCGATGTCATCGAGCAGCTCGCCATCGACCGCGCGCGCCGGATCTTCGGCGCGGAACACGCCAACGTGCAGCCGCATTCCGGCAGCCAGGCGAACATGGCCGTCTATTTCGCCGTCCTCAAGCCCGGGGACAAAATGCTCACCATGGACCTCTCGCATGGCGGCCACCTCACGCACGGTAACAAGGCGAATTTCTCCGGCAAATTCTTTGAGATCATCCATTACGGCGTCCGCAAAAACGACGAGCGGATCGATTACGACCAGCTCGCCCAGATGGCGCGCGAACATAAGCCCAAGATGATTACCGTCGGCGCGAGCGCGTATCCGCGTACCATTGATTTCAAGCGCATGGGCGAGATCGCGCGCGAAATCGGCGCGTATCTGCTGGCGGACATCGCCCATATCGCCGGCCTCGTCGCCACCGGCCTCCATCCCAGCCCCATTGAACACGCCGATTTTGTGACCACCACAACGCACAAAACCCTCCGCGGCCCGCGCGGCGGCTTGATCCTGTGCCGCGAGAAATTCGCCAAGGAAATCGATTCCCAGGTGTTCCCCGGCATCCAGGGCGGTCCGCTCGAGCATGTCATCGCCGCCAAGGCCGTTTGCTTCCATGAAGCCTTGCAGTCCTCGTTCAAGGCCTACCAGCAGCAGATCGTCAAAAATGCTGCCGCCCTGGCCGACGGCATGAAACGCAACGGCTACCGCCTTGTCAGCGGCGGCACGGACAACCATTTGATGCTCGTCGATGTCGGCGCGAAAAATTTGACCGGCAAAGACTGCCAGATCGCCCTCGACGAAGCGGGCATCACCGTCAACAAAAACACCATCCCCTTTGAGACCCGTTCGCCCTTCCAGGCCAGCGGCATCCGCCTGGGTACCCCCGCCGTTACCACCCGCGGCATGAAAGAGGCGGAAATGGCCGCCATCGCCGACATGATCTCCGAGGTTTTGATGGATATTAAGTCGCTTGACACTGCGGCCAAAGTGCGTCAGCGCGTGCGTGAATTGACGGCTAAATTCCCGCTGCCTTATTGATTCGATGGCGTTGCGGAATGTTGTTGTTCAAAGACACCATAATCTCCATTCGTGGAATATTGTGATGTGACCGTGCCACTGGCCAGGCCGTATTCACGAACCCATTCACCGTCGGGTCTTTGATAAGGCGTTATTTGCCGGAACACCAATGTGTTGGTCATCCCGTCGTTCACCACGCCTGTGTTCATCAGTTCATAATCATCCAACTGGGCGTTATCGGGCAAACTGCCTGATCCAAGGTAGGCAGGTGTTTGAAGCTCAGAAAGACTGTCGGGAAATTGTCCATTGTGATCTTCTGCATAACTATGCATTGCGCTAGCCAATCCCTCAATGGCTTGGATGGCGTGCTCATGGTCCAATGTGTATCGGTCGTCCGGCGACAGTTGAAGCGGTTGGCTTTGGACGGCCTTGAGTTGGGCGCGCAATTGAAGGTTCTGCTGTCTTGCCTCTTCCAATCCGTTTGTCTGTTCCCGCAACACCCCGACTTCGCCGCGCAGCTTTAACAACTCCTCTATTTGGTCATCAGACAATGATTTGGCTTGCCCGGCATCCGCGAGTCGGTTGGACAGGCTCTCATCGTCGCTTTGGAGCTGCGTTAACTGTTGCCCCAGCGCGTCGTTTTCCGCGTGCAGTTTGTTTTGGATTTGTTGTTGATGCATATACAACGTCGCGGCACCGGCAACGACGATCACGCCGGCCGCAAATTTTAATTGGGTCAGGGTCATAATTTTTAGAAGAGTGAAAGTTCCGGTTCCCGCCACCGTCACGGAAGCGGTGGTGAGGACCGTGGCGAGGCTCGCCGGCGCTGTTTGGACGGCATTCGCGGAAATGACCGAAGCCAGCGCCACGGTTGTCGCGATGCCGCGCTTGGCAAAGAGCGCGCGGAGTTTTTCCAGCGCCCGTTCTACGCGCATCCGCGCCGCGTTTTCGTTGAGCCCCAGTTTGGCGCCGACCTCGGTATATTGGCGGTTCTCAAAATAGCGCAGCAAAAGAGCCTGCCGGTCGGACTCTTTGAGTTCATGCATCGCGTCATCGAGGGTGGGGCGGATCTTTTCCCAATCGGCATCGGGGGCGATATCGGAGATGGGTTCGCGCATAAATTTTTCCTCGCGTTCGCGCCGCCGATTTTCGGTCCGGGCGATCTTTGCACCCGCAAAATACGCGCTGGTGTAAAGCCAGCCCGCCAGGTTGCTGTGCCGGGAAAGGGCGGCGGCCTTTCGCGCCAGGTCCACAAAGACCGTCTGCGCCACGTCTTTGGCCAGGTGCTCGTCGCCGTTCATCCGGCGCATCGCCACCGAATAGACCAAATTGACATGGCGCCTCACCACCTCGCAAAAGGCGTCTTCGGAGTTCGTTTTGGCGAATCGCCGGAGCAGTTCGGAATCGGGCGTCATTTTATTTTCAATTTATAGCACCCACCGCGGGGAAAAACGCACAAGAAAAATCGTTTGACAGGGCGGCCAACCTGCGCCAACCTGTACGTGAGTTGACTGCGAAGTTCCCCTTGCCGTATTGAGAACACATGCTCAAACGCCAGGCCAAAGAAAATAATCCAAAATTGAACGATTCCGGTCGTCCGTCGTCGGATACTCGACGGTTCGCACCGCAGGAAATCCAGCCAGCATTGATCTTTAGTTAACATTTAACATATAGGGTTATCTAAGGCCATTGAGCTTAATAAATTGCGCTAAATCGAACCTTGGTCATTGAGCCAAAGCGAACCATTTTTACCTATTTTATGCCTAGAGTTTCTACCAAAAAGCCTCGCGCCCCCCCGCGCAAAAGCTTCTGCCGAAGCCGCCAATGAAGCGGCCCAGGAGCCGGTCGCGCCCCAAAATGCTGCCACGCCATCGCCCGCTCCCGAACCACCTCCTGTTGAATCCGCCGCTCCGGAACCGGCCCTGCAGCCGCCTTCCACGCCCATCGAACCCACCAGTGACACCGATCACCTGGAAAAAGCTGATGTGCGCGAAGAACGCCGCGGTTTTCAACGCGACAAAATCGTCACGTCCCTGAACATCGCCAAGCTGCAGGCGATGAACATGACCGAACTGAATGGCATGGCCCGCGAGCTGAACGTGGAAAATTTCGGCACCATGCGCAAGCACGAGGTCATTTTCCACATCCTCCAAAAAAATGCCGAGCGTGCCGGTGTGTTGTTTTCCGAAGGCGTGCTGGAAGTGTTGCCGGAAGGCTTCGGCTTTTTGCGCTCGCAGAGCTTCAATTATTTGCCCTGCCCGGAGGACATCTACATCTCACCGTCGCAGATCCGCCGGTTTGACCTGCAAACGGGAAACCTCATCGCCGGCCAGATCCGTCCGCCGAAGGAAAAAGAAAAATTTTTCGCGCTGCTCAAGGTTGAAGCCGTGGACGGCGAAGATCCGGACAAGGCGAAGGAAAAAACACTTTTCGACAACCTCACACCGCTGTTCCCCAACAAGCGTTTCATCCTGGAATCGGCCGCCGACGAATTGAGCACCCGCGTTTTGGACCTGGTCTGCCCCATCGGCAAAGGCACGCGCGGTCTCATCGTCGCGCCGCCGCGTACCGGCAAGACCGTCCTGATGCAAAAGGTCGCCAACGCGATCCTGAAGAATAATCCCGAGGCGTATTTGTTCATCCTGCTCATTGACGAGCGTCCCGAGGAAGTCACCGATATGGAGCGCAGTTGCAAAGGCGCAGAAGTGATCTCGTCCACGTTTGATGAGCCGCCTGAGCGGCACGTGCAGGTGGCCGAGATGGTCATCGAAAAGGCCCGCCGCATGGTTGAGCACAAGCGCGACGTGGTGATCCTGCTCGATTCCATCACGCGCCTGGCGCGCGCCTACAACACCATCCAACCCCATTCCGGCAAAATTTTGTCCGGCGGCGTGGATGCGAATGCCCTGCATAAACCGAAACGTTTTTTTGGCGCCGCGCGAAATATCGAGGAGGGCGGCTCGCTCACCATCATGGCCACCGCGCTCGTGGACACCGGCTCACGCATGGATGAAGTCATCTTTGAAGAGTTCAAAGGCACCGGCAATATGGAAGTGCACCTCGATCGTGCGTTGGTGGACCGTCGCATTTTCCCCAGCATCAATATCGAGCGCTCCGGCACCCGCAAGGAGGAATTGCTTTATCACCCGGACGAATACAACCGCGTGGTCATCCTCCGCCGCGCTTTGACCGGCGTTCCCCCCGTGGAATCCATGGAACTGATGTTGAACAAGCTCAAGAAAACCAAGAGCAACATCGAATTCCTCCTCCAGATGAGCGTGGGTTGATGTCTTCTCATGTTGTGGCGGTGGCGACGGGTTCTTTTCAACCAAAAGAATGGCGTGCGCGTCTTCCCCGTTCGTAGTACAACATTAGTTGGAACAAACAATGAGTCAGATTAATCTCATCAGGAATATGCTGTGTTATTTTTGCGCCGGGATCGTCATGAGCATCATCGTCGCTGCTGCGTTTTGCCAACCGCAGCGTGTGGCGACTTCGCCAATGTTTGGCACGGGCCTCGGCAAACAAAATTTCCTGGTCCCCTGCGCCCATACCCTTGTTGTCCGTGATGCGAACGCTCATTGACCGCCTGATCAAGATCCTGACGTCCCTGCGGCTTACCGTGGTCCTGCTGGCGTTTGCCATCGTCATCGTTTTCATCGGCACGCTCGCGCAGGTGGATGAAGGCCTCTACAACGCCCAGGCGAAATATTTCCGGCAATGGATCGTCTTCGGCGCGGATTTGTTTGGGCACAGGATTCCTCTCATCCTGCCCGGCGGTTATCTCATCGGCACCGTGTTGCTGGCCAATCTCCTCGCCGCGCACATTTATCGCTTTCAACTCAGCGTCAAAAAGCTCGGCATCCAGATCGCACACTCCGGCGTCATCCTGTTGCTCGTCGGTCAGCTCGCCACCGATATGCTGGCCAGGGAATCGCAAGTGCGCCTGACCGAGGGCGAAACCAAATCGTACGGCGAAAGCGCGCAAAATTTCGAGTTCGCTGTCATGGATCCGACCGGCCCCAATACCATGCGCGTCGTCACCATTCCCGGCAAATTGCTGGCGCGCGGCGGCGAGATCCTGGAGCCGCAACTGCCGTTCACCATCCTCGTGAAACAATACTGGAAAAATTCCGAGCCGTCGTTCCGCGCCCCGATGGTCACCAATGGCCCGCCCCTGGCGCCCAATGGCGTCGCGCTGCACTTCGATTTTCAACCGGCGGAAGAGGCCAAATCCATGGACGACCGCAACGTGCCCACCGCGTTGATCGAACTGGATGGCCCCAACGGCTCGCTCGGCGACTGGGTCGTTTCCGATTGGACCACCGACGACAATTTGATCCCCGACCTTCAACAGAGCTATGCCCAGCAGATCGGCCCGGAGATGGCCCGCTCCATCATCGGGGACCTCAAAACGCCGCAAACGGTCGCCGTCGGCGGCACGAATTATACGTTTGAATTGCGTCCGTTGCGGTTGAATTTTCCGTTCTCGCTGACGCTGCTCAAGGCCACGCACACCGTTTATGAAGGCACGGACATCCCGAAAGATTTTCGCAGCCTCGTCCGCCTGCGCAATCCCCAGACCGGCGAAGACCGCCAGGTGCAGGTCTACATGAACGCCCCTTTGCGCTACGACGGCCTGACCTTCTACCAATACCAGATGGACGCCGGCGAGGCGGCGGCACAAGCCGGGCACACGCCTTCTTCCGTATTGCAGGTCGTCCATAACCCCGGATGGTTGACGCCCTACGTCGGGTGTGCGATGGTCGGACTCGGGCTTTTGATCCAGTTTTCGTTTCATCTGATCGGCTTTATCACCAAACGAAAATGAAAAAGATTTATCAACGTTGGATTCCGCCGCTCCTGGCGTTCATCATGGCGCTGTGGTTCTTCGCGCAAATGAGGGCGCCCAGGGACAAGGATTTTGCGTTCAGCGAATTCGGCCAGTTGCCCGTCGTCGCCGATGGCCGCCTCAAGCCGATGGATTCGCTCGCGCGCAATTCACTGTTGCAGATCTACGAGAAACAGACGTTCAACACCGAGCCGTGGAAAGATTGGAACCAGAAACCGAAGACCATCTCCGCCATCGAATGGCTTGCCAACGTGATGATGAATCCACAGGTCGCCGACTCCTGGCCTGTCTTCCGCGTGGACAATCCCGACCTCATCACCTTCCTCAAATTGCCCGAGAAGAACCTCGCCGCGCACCAGGACGGCGAACATTATTCATGGGCCCAGGTCGCGCCGCAGTTGGACGCCTTCGATACCGAATATGCGCGAGTCGATAAGACCGAATCCTCAGAGCGCAGCGCCTACGAGCACGCTGTCGTCAAGGTGCATGACCGCATGGAACTCTATGCGCAACTCAAGAACACCATCCAGCCCGAGGACGCGGCGGATTGGAAATCGGAACTGATCAATTACTTGAACCTCATCCCCGCCGGCGTGACCGCCGTGCAGGCGCAGCAGGCCGGCAAAAAATATGATGAGAAGACGTTCAACGATTTCGTCAACGAACTCCAGCGCTTCAATTTCATGGCGCAAACCGAGCCGCCGCTGGTGATTCCCCCGGAAAAAACGGGTGACAATTGGCAGCGCACCGGCAACGTCCTGCTCAGTGCCGCCAAAGGCAATGATATCCCCACCGCCGTCGCTGATTACGCCGCCATGACCGAAGGCCTCCAGACGACCAACGCCGCCGCCTTCAATAACGCCCTGGCCGATTATCGTCACTCGCTCGTTCCCAATTTTCAACCTGTGCTGGCCCGCGTGCGCGCGGAAGTTTTTTTCAACCAGATGCAACCGTTTTACCATGCGATGGTCATTTACGTCCTGGCCGGATTGCTCGCGATTTTTTCCTGGTTCAATCTTTCCAAAACATTGCGCCGCTCGGCCGTTTGGCTCGTCGGCCTGGCGTTCTTCATCCACACCACTGGTTTGATTTACCGGATCATTTTGAGCGGACGCCCGCCGGTGACCAATCTTTACTCCTCGGCCATCTTTATCGGGTGGGGCGCAGTCATCCTGGGACTGATTCTTGAAAAATTTCACAAAAACGGCATCGGCGCCTGCGCCTCGGCGGGAATGGGCTTCATCACGCTCATCATCGCGCAAAATCTTTCGCTCGACGGCGACACCATGGAAATGATGCGCGCCGTGCTTGATACCAATTTCTGGCTGGCCACTCACGTCGTTGCCGTCACTACCGGTTACGCGAGTACGTTTGTAGCGGGCTTCCTGGCTTTGATTTACATCGTCCGTGGCGTTTTCACCAAAACACTGGATGTCGAGACCGGCAAATCCCTTGCGCGCATGGTTTATGCGATTGTCTGTTTCGCCACGCTGTTCAGTTTCGTTGGCACCGTTCTTGGGGGCATCTGGGCTGACCAGTCGTGGGGCCGTTTTTGGGGCTGGGACCCCAAGGAAAACGGCGCGCTCATCATCGTGCTCTGGAACGCGCTCATCCTGCACCTGCGCTGGGGCGGCATGATCCGTGAGCGCGGTCTGATGTGTTGCGCCATCTTCGGCAACGTCGTCACCAGCTGGTCCTGGTTCGGCGTGAACATGCTCGGCATTGGCCTGCACAGCTATGGTTTCACGGATGCCGCCTTCAAATGGCTCTCGCTCTTCGTCCTGAGCCAATTGTGCTTCATCGCGCTCGGCCTGATGCCGCGAAAAATGTGGAAAAGCTCCCACCTCCCGGCTTAAGCTCAACGGCGAATGACGAAACCTACCCTGCTCGTCCTGGCTGCCGGCATGGGCAGCCGTTACGGCGGCCTCAAACAGATTGAGCCCGTCGGACCCAACGGCGAGACCATCATCGACTACTCGGTCTTCGACGCCCTGCGCGCGGGATTTGGCCGACTCGTCTTCGTCATCCGCCGCGACATCGAAACGCAATTCAAAGAGATCGTCGGCTCGCGCTTCACGGGCAAAATTCCCGTCGAATACGCCTTTCAGGAACTGAACCAGTTGCCGGCGGGATTTTCCGTTCCGCCGGGCCGCACCAAACCCTGGGGCACCGGCCACGCCATCCTCGCCGCCGCCGATCTCATCCGCGAACCCTTTGCCGTCATCAACGGCGACGATTTCTACGGCCCGAACTCCCTACGCATCCTCGCCGATCATTTGCGTTCCAGCACAAATGATTACGCCATGGTCGGCTATGTCTTGCGCAACACGCTCTCGGATTTCGGCACCGTCTCGCGCGGCGTCTGTGAAATGGACGCCAAAGGCTTTTGAAAAGCGTCACTGAGCTGACGAAGATCGAGAAGAGTGGGAACGGCGCAAAATGCGTTGGCGCTGATGGCAGGACCACCGTATGGACTGGCGATGAGATCGTCTCGCTGAACTTGTGGGGTTTCACGCCCGGATTCTTCGGCCATTTGCGCGCACAGTTTGCGGAATTCCTGAAGACCGGTTGCGATCAGACCTCCGAATTTTACCTTCCCGCCGCCGTGAACAGCCTCATCGCCACCGGCCGGGAACGCTGCCGCATCCTGAAAACGCCCGATTCCTGGTTGGGCGTGACCTATCGCGAAGACCGCCCCGCCGTCGCCGCCGGCATCAACCGGCTCATCACGAGTGGCGTTTATCCCCAGCCACTTTGGCCTAAAACGTAAAATCTTCGAGTATTGCCGGGTCTTTGATGGAGGACTGTCCTATTCATCCTTCCATTCGCGATTTGTGTTATCAAATTCAATCGCGCCCTCCCCGCCGGCCCATTCGGCAGGCTCGTCCACATACTCAAAGCAAAATGAAGATCGAGTGGCTGAGTAGTCTCCGTCGTCCCGAAGAAGTTCGGGAGGCTCCCCCAGAATGTCGGTGGGAAGTTTGGCTGGATATGCGCCTTTCTTCTGCTTTATTTGGTCAAGGACGGGAACTGCCCGCGCTACATAGATTTCGACAGCGTCAACCTTCCACCGATTGATCCAGCTACCGGTCTCCATGAACAAATTGACCGAAACGATGGATGAGCAGCCGATAATAAGACCATAGGTGAGAAACTTTCCAATACAGCGCTTCCACAAGAAGACCACTAACGCCACGACGCCGAAAAGCAACGTTAACGGGATCAGGATTAAAAGACCTCCAAACCAAAGCAAATAATTGCCGAACAGGTCGTCTTGCAATACCACTCCCATGACCAGGCCAGCCAGAAGGATGACAGCCGACAGTAAGGATTTCGGATATCTTAAAACGCGCGTCATTCAATTTTTCTGGCTTCGCAATTCAAGCTGATTCGACTTTGACCCGGAATTTTTCCGCACGTTCACTTCTGTCGCTTATATTTTCGTCGCGTCTGTCGCAGTCAACTCCTGTTTTCCTTCGCCTCCTTCGCGTTCTTCACGCGAATCCCTCTTGCGTTCGCTTAACATCGCGCCTAGCGTTTAGATGCCAATGACCGAACAATACGACGACGCCATGTTCGACTTCAGCCGCAGCGACTACACCGCCGCCATCGCCAAGCTGAAGGCCGTCCTCGCGCAGGAACCGGAGCATTTCGACGCCCAACTGTCCCTGGGCATGGCCTATTATCGCCAGGGCGATTACGCCGCCGCCATTGCCGAAGGCCACAAAGCCGAGAAATTGCGCCCGCAGGAACAACTCGTCCACACCAACCTCTCGCTCTTTTACATGAAGACGGGCGACAAGGTGACGGCTGAGAAACACGGTCTCCAGGCCAAGATTGAATCCTGGCGCGCTGATGCCAAAAAAGCCCCCGCGGCCGAAGCGCCGTCGGAATTGCAGATGGCCAAACAAACGCCACAACCCATGAAATTCCCCAGCCAGCCGTGGAAAAAGAAATCCGCCGGCCAGTGACGATCCATTTATGAAAACCTCCTACGAACTCGCCATGGAGCGCCTGAACAAATCCGCTCCCCCCGCCAAACTCTCCGACGCCCAAAAAAAAGAGCTGGCCGAACTCGATTCCAAATACGCCGCCAAAATCGCCGAGCGTGAGATCGCGCTCAATTCTGAGATCGCCAAAGCCTCCGAGCGCGAACAGCAAAAAACCCTCCGTGAACAACTGGCTATCGACCGCCGCAAGCTGCAAAGCGAATTGGAAGACAAAAAGGAGCGGGTGAGGAAGACTGGGAAATGACCCGCACTTGACCATTCATCGTCGCGGCATATTCATGAGATCAAATTTGTTGGTGGCGTGGAACCAGGCATAAACCTTAAATAGGGCATATGCATCGATCACGGCCAAGATCAGCAGCAAGTCTGCGATCAAAGGGTGTGGAATAAACAATGAGGCGCCGCCGAAACCGAAAAACATAATCGTCCCGCCCAAAAAGAGAAAGACCAGAGCGAGCGAGCGCAATCGAAGCCCGTTCGAATCATTGGTGCCAGCGCTAAAACCCAAAGACACCGTGATAAAGCGCGCGGCGCAGGCCAAAATCCCGGCTTTGATGCCCATGACTAAAGCCAGAAGCAAGGGATATGAGGTGAAATACGCGATCAAACAAGCCGCTGCCGAAGCGTATGCGATAAGCATCGGCAGTTGGATCGCTGAAATTTTGAAAAGCACACGTGACAATTCCGGCAGCGTGACCGGATAGACAGCGTACATCGGGATGTTGACGCCACTGCTTCCCATCCTTCTAAAGGTGCGACCGGAAGTCCAAACCAATCCCACTGCATGAGCGGCTGTGATAAAAACACCAATACACAATACCCCTAACGCCAATGATCTGGAGCCGAGTTGGGCAACCCACGCCGAGACCACAACGACCAAAAAATTTCGCAATACTTTGAGCCACGATTTTGGAATGGTTAATTTTTCCGCAAAGGCAAATTCAGCCAATTCCCGTTCGCGGTTCGTGAACCATTTCCATAAAAGTTTTTGGAAAAAATCCCCATTCCACACTTCCTGCGCCATAAACTGCCGGGACTGGATAATCTCCTCTGTCGTCGTAACTCCTACGCGTCTTGTTATCGGTGGAGGAACTTCTCTGGCGGTAGCCGTTTCCGCATGGCTTTCAGGATCAGCCTCGTCATCATCAGGATCAGTCCCATATTTCTCGGGAACAAGGTCAGGAACCTCGGGTTGGATTATTTCATGAAATTTGAAACGGCTCCGCAAAACAGCCAGAGAATCTTTCGTGGTCCAGATAATCATTGCAATGGGTATCAAAAGGAGCGCGACAATCCATTGCCCCGCCGGCATCAACAACTGGAACAATGAAGGGCACCATCCCGTTGGCAAAACCAGACCGATTACAGGCGCCGCGCTATCCAACAGATGCCATAGCGGTGGCCCAATCAGTTTGCCTCCCCATAATATGACTAAACCAAACAACCACGAACCGCCCACGACCACTTGATATGGCCCCCTCGGCCATCGGGCTGCGCAGAAGAAAACCATCCCTAACAAGCTTATCCAACTGAGAATGGCCAGGAGACATATTCCCATCCAATGGGCGAGAGAAGAATCCAGGTAAAGAGCCAATGCCCCGGAGGCACAGAGCAAATCTGCCAATGACCAGGCCGCATGTCGTTTCAGGAATTTTTCAAATTCCCATTGAAAGATCTCCCGATCCGACATCGGCAAAAGGAATAACGCCCAGAAATCCGGAGGGCGATACAAGGTCGCCAACAACGTGACCACATGGCTGCAAAGGACGACGGCTGTGTATAAAGTGATCATTCCCAGGGCGGCCTGCACACGACCAGTAGCGTGGCTCACTGACCAGATTATTAGCCCAATGGCCAAGGGCCAGATTGGCCGCAAGAAACGGTTTGGAATCTGGCGATTTAAGCCTTTCTTTGCCCTCCGATACTGGGCCTTCAATGATTTTGAGCTTCGGATAGTCCGTTTGACGCCTCGTTTGAGACTTTTCTCAAATTTGGGAGAATGCAGTTTCACTTTTCAGTCTCCCTCAATTTTCGGAACATCTCCTCCAGGACATTGTCCTTGTCTTGGGCTTGTGTGCGCAGATTGTCGATAGTGTCAAAAGCACGGACCTCGCCTTGGTGGATCACGCAAACCCGGTGCGAGAAGCGTTCGGCGATGTCCAGGAGTTGGGTCGAATACAAAATGATGCTGCCCCGTCCGGCGGCGGCGCGCGCATGCCGTTTAAATGCGTCGATCCCCTGCGGGTCCATCCCCGATGCAAATGGCTCATCCAGTAGCCAGATTTCACGGTCCGCGGCCAGCATTGCCACTAATCCGGTCTTGTATAATTGTCCGCGCGATAACGACCTGACCGGTCTCAACGCCAGTGGCAACAGGTCAAAGTCCCGGAGCAATTCCTGCACGCGATTTTCCGCACCCTCTCCATCCGCCCCGTAAATACGCAGGATGATGGCAATGTTACGGAGAATTGAGTGTTCCCAAAAAAGAAAGGGGAAATCCGGCATGAAATAGAGTCGTTTGCGTAACTCCAACTGGTCGCGGGCGAATTCCTGATCGTTAAAATATATTCCCCCCTTGTCCGGAGCGGCGATGCCGGCCAAACATCGCAACAACGTTGTTTTGCCCGCACCATTGGGACCCAACAAACTGATGATTTGTCCCGGCCCGATTTGCAACGATACATGGTCAAGTGCACGTAATGACCGGTAACTCTTGAGGACGCCTCGAAGTTCGATGTTCATAATTCAATAGCCTGCCCAATGATGGATGAGGCTATCGGTTAAATTTGTCGGGAGGAAATATATTTTGAAATCCAAATTTAGAATATGAATAAAATCTTAATAACAAATAATATGTTTTGCTCGTAGGGGTTCCGGACGTCGCGAATAGTTAAATCGTTAATGACAAAAAATAGAAAGGCAAACAACCGCATGGCCGCCGAAGAACGAGTTCTCTGTTTTGAACGCACACTTTTTGAAAAGCTGGGCGTTTTCCAGGGCATCACCCTCGATGTCGATAAATACCTGCCCGTAATGACGGCCACCTCCAATGTTTCCTACCTGAACCGGAGCGAGGCCGAACAGGACCGGCGCTACAAGCAATTGATCCCCTACGCCCTGATCATCTGTGGAGATAAAATCCTTCGCTACCAGCGCGGGCGTCGCGGCGGGGAAACGCGTTTACACGGATTGTTTTCCGTGGGTGTGGGCGGCCATATTTCCGAGGAGGACAGCGGCCTTTTTGCCAGCGGTATCGGATATCACGATGCCATGAAGCGCGAATTGATGGAAGAAGTGGAGATCGACGCCGCCAAAGAAGCGGCCGTGGCCGTCATTAACGACGACAGCACCGACGTGGGATTTGTCCACCTGGGTATCGTGCACGTGGTTTATGTGCCCGACGAATCTGTCGCCAACCGGCGTAGCGGCATTGTCTCGCCGGAATTCATTCCGGTAAGCGAAGCGATGAAAGACCCCGCTGCTTACGAATCCTGGTCGCGCTTTTGTATGGAGCACCTCGAAGCATTGCTGGCCAAGGCCGCGGCGGCCATCCCTCCTGACCGGGCCGTCGCTTAAGGAATTTGAAGTGACAGCTCGCGAAGCGTTTGGACTGCGGCGTCTTTAGCGCCGCTTTTGCAGGGACGAAGATCGCCGATTAATCGGCGCAATCCAGACGCTCCGCGCACTTGAGTGACCGCAGGCAATATCCGCAGCATGACTTGCGGATTGTTCCAAAGCCTTAAAATCACCGAAAACTACAGGAAAAACGAATAATCTGCTGAATTTTGGGAAATAAAAAAGGCCGGTTCACTAGGCCGGCCTTTTTAAACTTTGAGAACTAGCACCCGAACAACGACAATACTCTACCATATCCCTGCTTTTCCCAAAGTCACCAGTACTGGGGACAAGGGCTAACGGGATTATATACTTGACATACGCAAACCAAAATGGTAATTTGGCGGCATGAAAACGAAAACTGATGAGTTTGATGCCGATGATTTGAACCTGATTACGCTCGCGCAAAAATACAACGATGAGGACAAGGCGCGTGCGCTGTTTGAATTTATGCGCTGGCCTGATGGGAAACCGATTTGTCCACATTGCAAGAATGACGGCAAGGCAAAGCCGAACTATAAGCTCACGTCAAAAGAGAATACGAAAAAGAAAGTTCGCCCCGGCCTGTATTCCTGCGGAGCGTGCCGCAAGCCGTTCACGGCAACTGTCGGCACGGTGCTTGAAGATTCGCATATTCCGATCAGCAAATGGATTATGGCATGGTTCATCATTTGTTCGAGCAAGAAAGCTGTGTCCGCTCACCAGCTTCACCGGATGCTTGGCCTTACTTACAAGTCTGCATGGTTCATGGCGCATCGAATCCGTTTTGCTATGGGTGACGATGGCAAGACGAAACTCAAAGGCGTCGTAGAGATTGACGAGACTTTTATTGGAGGCCGTTCAACTCGCCAGAGAAAGCTATCCAGCAAGACGCCGGTCATGGCATTGATCGAGCAGGGTGGCCAGATGAGGGCGCGAGTCGTGCCGAATGTCAGTTTCAAGAATCTTGGCAAAGCCCTGTTTGAATGCGTGGACACCTCGGCAGTCATTTGCTCGGATGAGAACACCGCTTATAAAACGGTCAAAAAGCATTACAAAGCACATCACACGGTTGTCCATTCCGATTACGAATACATCCTGAAAACTCCCGATGGAATATCCGCTGGCACGAATCATTGTGAATCGTTTTTCAGTCTGCTAAAGCGTGGCGTTCATGGCGCATGGCATAACGTGAGCCGCGAGCATCTTTCAAAATACGTCAATGAGTTTCAATTTCGTTGGAACACGCGCAAGCTGACTGACGGCGCGAGAATGGCCGCTGCGTTGCCCATGATTGAAGGTAAACGGCTTCTGTATCGTCAGCCAGCGGTCTGAAAGCCGGAATTGCATCTGCATTGTCACTTCCTCATTCGGCGGCGGCTTAAACCTGCCCGTTGGGGACGCAAGCGGATGCGGCGAAGAAATAACCCCTGCCGGTAAAGACCAGCAGGGGCGTTTCATTATCGGCGCATTACAGGTGTTGGTTTCCGAATCATTCCTCCATTACAATTAAACGCTGGAGGACATTTTGGAACCAAATACCTGACCGGATATTTCCGGCAACGGACATGGCTTTTGTGTTTTTTCATTATTCAAAGGATTGAATTGGTGAAAATTTCTTGACGCTGGCATA
>Ga0206865_1106_pt1 | contig 25598 bp, 23 predicted proteins | sample Alteio_BWOrgCont_39_FD_152628 | JGI IMG/M metagenome (GOLD analysis project Ga0206865, IMG submission 152628) | Enriched cells from forest soil in Barre Woods Harvard Forest LTER site, Petersham, Massachusetts, United States -... | ecosystem: Environmental > Terrestrial > Soil > Temperate forest >...
TGAAGTGGGAGCAAGATTTTCAGCCATCATCAAAGGAGAACGTAAGGAAGAAACATTATGAACAAGGAACAACAGCCGGTTAAAATCACCCGTGAACAGTTGATTGATTTTTTGAACGAAGATCTGGCGGGAGAATATCAGGCGATCATCGCCTACACCATTTACAGCCAGATGCTCAAGGGCGCTGCCTACACAGACATCGTGCGGGAATTGGAGGTTCATGCCGCCGAGGAGTTGCAGCACGCCATTAAAATCGCAAAACAGATAGATTATCTGGGAGGCACGCCGTGTGTGACGCCCAAGCCGGTAAAAGTCTCTGACGACGCAGTGACGATGTTGCGTGCCGATTTGGAGAATGAGCAGCAAACCGATAAACGCTATCGCTTGCGCATCCAGCAGGCGGAAGCATTGGGTGAATTCGCGCTAAGCGAAACGCTGCGCACGATTATCGTACAGGAACAGGAACATGAAATTGACTTAAGCGATGCGCTCGGCATTGACGTTCCCCGCAATTGATTTTGGACTAAACCAAAAGGCTGTGGCATCCCCACAAAATAAATCTAAATTTTTCGCAGCCAGAAATGGTACGCAAAAATTCAAACCCCCGATCTACTTGGATGAGGCAGGGAGATATTCCGTCCGATAAAACCGTTGGGCATATTGCCCGGCATTGGTGTCCACAAAATTGCAGGGCGCCTGGTTGGTCTGCAATGAGACCCAATTGACCAGGTCGGTGGAACGCCGGCTCAAGGCTCTTTTTTTCTCTTGTCGATATTTTCCTTAAACTGCTTTGTTGTCTGAATGGCGGCATCCAGATCTTCTGAATTGATTTGAGTTTCCCGCAAGGCCTTTTTTGCGTGTTGAAGTTGCGAGTTGAGAAGGTCCAAATCTGTTCTCATAGCGGGTTGAGCACCCACAAAAATGGCCGCCTGAACCGCCTTTGGAGCCGAATCAATCAACAGGTTTCCCAATACGGTGAGAATCTTCAGGCCATTGACCTTGCGATTTAGCCAGGCATAACATGTTTTGACTTCTTCATACCCTGACAAATCAAACACCTCGACATAACCCTTCCATACAGTTTCGCCCGACTTGGTCTTTTCGTGGACAAAAACCGATTCCTTATGAGCCGCATTGCAACGATGCTTAAATCGTATCGCAATTTGAAGCTCTTCAAGATATTCAACGTGGCACGCCATTCGCCCAAAAACTGCGAAACTTTAGCAAAAAAAATGCCGAGCAGAAAATCCGCGTTTTTTTCAGAAAAGACTATAAAATCGCCATTTTAGCGCTGTTCCATCAGCGCAATTTGCATGTTGGATTTGTCTCAGCTTGCACTTTTCAACCTGTTCGCAGTCAGGAAGTTTTAGCGTTTTTGAATAAAAGCCGATCAGCCTATAACCCCGGGCTGCTTTGCATGATACCTCCATCGGCAAAAATCGTGGTGGCTGCAATGTAACTGGCGCCGTCACCAGCAAGGAAGGCAACCAAGCTGGCGATCTCCTCGGGCCTGGCCATACGACCGAGCGGGATGGCGCTATCGAGCTTTTTCATCAATATCGGATCATTCATGGTGGTGAGATTAATGGGGGTTGCAACCGCGCCTGGGCCTACCCCCACCACCAAAATATTATGCGGAGCCAGTTCCACCCCCGCCGTCCGCGTCAACATCCTCATCCCGCCTTTCGAAAGACAGTAAGCTGTGTTGCCAGGCATCGGCCAATCTTCGTGGACTGAAGTGATGTTGATAATGCGACCGCCACCGCCTTGCTTCAACATTTGCCGCGCGGCAAGCTGGGTGCCAAAAAAAGCGCTCTTAAGATTGATGGACATCACCTTTTCATATTGCTGTTCGGTCGTGTCGAGAATGGAAGTGCGCGTCTCAACGCCGGCATTATTGACCATGATGTCCACGCGTCCAAATTCCTTCACCGCGGTGTCAACAAGGGTTTGCAACTGGTCCACTTTGCTGACGTCGGCCATCACGCCGATGACGCGGTCGCCCAACGCGCGGATTTGTTTTTCCAATGCCTCGGTCGCCTCAGGATAAGCGATATAATCGATCACGATGCTTGCGCCCTGGCGCGCCAGCTCCAGAACAACGGCCATGCCAATGCCGCTATTGCCACCCGTAACGATGGCGACTTTGTCTTTAAGACTCATATTTTTTCCTTGGTTAATGATGTTGGTGATCAAATTAAATTTAAGCCGGCGCGCGCGGTTTTCGCGTAACGACAAAGGATAACACTGATAATACGAGCGCGACAACCGCAGTTCCGGCAAAAATAATGCTCAAGTCCAATCCCATCCATGTTTGCAATGGGCCGACACCAAATGCGGCAATGCCATAGCCGATTTGGTAGAATGCGATCAGGCCGCCCGCCACAGAAGCGGCGATGTCCGTCAATTCTTTTGGCCAAAACTGATGGTCAATGGCAGCAACGCCGAACAACCCAGACCCGCCAGCGCGAAAGTCAGAACGCCCAAGATCGAATGGGTTTTCAGCACGCAGGCACTCGCAATGAAAGCGGCGGCGACCACGAGTGGTAGAATACGGAAAACGAGTCGTTCAGGCACCCATTTCTCACTGACCGCAAACAAAATGCGGCCGGCTGTTACCACACCCCAAAAAACAGCCAGCGCGAGCGATGCCAGCGACGCGCCGGCTCCAAAATGTTTCATCATGTAAAGCGAAGACCAATTGCCGTTCATGGTTTCGCACACGCCATAGAGCAAGGCAAATGTGGCGAAAATCCAAAAACGCGCGGGTAATCTTATTTTACCTTTTTGCTCGTGTGCCGTGCGGGGTTGTTCACCTTCGTTAAGCGGTTGCCCAAGGCTGAACAACAACAGTCCAAGAATTAAAATGCCAACGAGCACGGGAAGTCCCCACCAAATTCCCAGTCCCACGAACAGCGCGACAAAAACCGGGGCCAGCGCAGTTCCCAAACCCAACAGCACATTCAGTCCCAGCACGGCCTTGTCCACTTTTTTGGGGAAAAATGCCGCGGCAAATGTGTTCAGCGCAGGCACGGTGAATCCAAAACCCATTCCCATGCAGGCCGTGGCAGCAAGCAGGATACCGTAAGCCAATGAATAATCCCGCATCACAAACCGGCTCAAAACGAGCAGCGCCATGGCCGATAGATTGGCGACCAGACCCAAGAGGTATATTTGTTTCGCACCGAGACGACGTGTTAAGCCGGCGCCCAATAACGACGAACTGATCGCAGTGACAGCCTGCGGAATAAACATGCAGCCGAATTCCGTGCTCGAAAAACCATAATCGCTCGTGCTGGTGAAGACCGCGCTCGCCGCCGGAAATGTGACCAGCGCGATGCCCTGGATCAAGCCAGCGACATACACGGTCGTGATTTCGCTGCGTTGAACCATTTGAATTTTTTTATCGAAGACGTTGCAGCAGATGGTCGCCAACCCGCAGCGCGTTGGCAATGGCCGTCAGCGACGGATTCACCGCGCCGATGCTCGGAAAGAAACTCGTGTCCACGACGTAAAGGTTGTCCAGTTCATGCGCCTTGCAATTCACGTCGAGCACGGAAGTTTTTGGATCGGTGCCGAAACGGCAGGTGCCGGATTGATGGCCGACCCCGGCAATGGAAATATGTTTTTTCATGTAGGCATTATTTGGAATGAGATGCGGATGCAATTCGAGATGATCCAGCATGGATTCCAATTTTTTTCGTAGCCGGTTGAGCGGTTCCAGATTGTTGAATTCGTAGTGCAATTGAATTTCATTTTTTGAATTCAGCGTCACGCGATTCCGGGGCCACGGCAGGTCTTCGGTCGTGAGCCAGAAATCCACGGAATGCTTCGCCATTTCGCCGAGCAAAAATCCCGGCGCAAATTTCGGAGCGTCCTCGCGAAACATCGGCCCTTTGGATTTGCCAAGCATTTGAATGTTGCCCAGCGGAAATTCGTAGTCCGGCGCGCCCAGATAAAAATCATTCACCGTCAGCGTTTTTTGAAAAACAGTTTCATTTTCGCGGCGCGAAAGAGCGACCAGTGCAATGGCATTGTGAAACATGTAATGGCGTCCGACCAGGTCCGAACCATTCGCCAGGCCGCGCGGATGCTTGTCGCTGGCGGACATCAACAGCAACCGAGCCGAGTTCGCCGCGCCGCAGGAAACGACCACAATACTGCCGGAAAATTCCTCGCGCTGGCCATTGCGCTCAACGATGACTTTGGTGATTTCCTTTCCGCTCGCATTGGTTTCAAGTTTCTGTACATGCGCATTCGTCAACAACGTCACATTCGGATATTTTAGCGCCGGTCGGACAGCGATGACTTCGGCGTCGGCTTTCGCATGAACGAGACAAGGAAATCCGTCGCAAGTGTCACAGCGGATGCAACGGCTGCGGGGCATATCCGCTTCATCCAACAAAATGCCGCACGGTGCGAATGACGGATGATAACCGACGCGCTTCAAATTATCCGCCAATTCCTGAATGCGCGGCTCGTGGCTGACGGGTGGAAATGGATACGGCGCGCTCGCCGGCGGATCCGTCGGATCGTCGCCGCGCCGGCCGTGGACATTGTAGAGTTTTTCCGCCTGCGTGTAATATGGTTCCAATTCATCGTAACTCACCGGCCAGTCGGGAGTCACGCCATCGGCAGTTCGATGCGCAGTGAAATCTTCTTTGCGCAGACGAAATAGCGCCGCGCCATACATCTTGGTCGCGCCGCCGACGAAATAATGCACGCCGGGCTGAAAAGGTTTCTCATCCTTGTCATGCCAAATGTCTTTCGAGACGTAGCGATTTTCCACGAAAACTTCCGTCGCATCCCAATTTTGTTTTTCGCGCGGCAAATAATCACCGCGCTCAAGGATCAAAATGCTTTTGCCGGAAGGCGCGAGCTTGAGCGCCAGCGTGCCGCCGCCCGCCCCGCTGCCGATGATGATGACGTCATAAGGATTCGCACTCATTGGATTTAATTTCGCGGCCGCAGCAATTTTGCGATCAGTCCGCTCCAGCCGGTTTGATGGGAGGCGCCGCAACCGCGTCCGTTGTCGCCGTGAAAATATTCGTGGAACAAAATGTAATCCTTGAAATGCGGATCGGTTGCGAGCTTTGGATGATATTTTAACACGGGACGCTGACCGTCTTCGCCTTTCAAAAATAATTTGGCGAGACGGCGTGTCAATTCCCCGGCGACTTTGTCGATGTTCATGAATTTCCCCGAACCCGTCGGGCACTCGACCTTGAAATCATTGCCATAATAATAATGGAATTTTTGCAGGGACTCGATGATCAGAAAATTGAGCGGCATCCATACCGGACCTCGCCAGTTGGAATTGCCGCCGAACACCCGGCCCTGGGATTCAGCCGGCCAGTAAGCGACTTCGTAAGTCTGGCCGCCGGTCTCGAAACGAAACGGATGTTGCTCGTGAAATTTTGAAAGTGAACGCACGCCCTGGCCGGAGAGGAATTGGGTTTCGTCGAGCATCCGTTTGAGCAACGCCTTCATGCGATGACCGCGCAAAAGTGAAAGCAATCGACGGTCTCCGGTGCCGCAAACGTTCCAATTGGAGATGAGACCTGCCAGTTGCGGACGATGTTTCAGATACCATTCCAGGCGGGCGGCAAATTCTGGCAATTGTTTGAGCATGTCCGGCTCCAAAACTTCAATAGCCAGCAACGGAATCAGTCCGACGGCGGACTGGATTTTCATCGGCACGTTTTCTCCATCCGGCAGGTTGAGATGATCGTAGTAAAATTGATCCGCTTCGTCCCATAATCCCAGGCAGTCATCTTCCTTGCCGTTGATGGCCGCGGCGATGGATAGAAAATGCTCAAAAAATTTTGTGGCGATGTCTTCATAGACGTGGTTGTGCTGCGCCAGTTCGAGCGCGATACGCAGCAGGTTCAGGCAATACATCGCCATCCAGCTCGTGCCGTCGGCCTGGCTCATAAATCCGCCGGTCGGCAGCGGTTTGCTGCGGTCAAAGCAACCGATGTTGTCCAGGCCAAGAAATCCGCCTTGAAAAATATTCCGCCCCTGCTCGTCCTTGCGGTTAACCCACCAGGTAAAATTAAGCAATAACTTTTGAAACACGCGTTCCAGAAACGTCAGGTCGCCGGTGTCCGCCGGATTGGATTCCTGACGTTGCCGTCGATCAATCTGGAAGACCCGAAACGCCGACCACGCATGAACCGGCGGATTCACATCGCCGAACGCCCACTCATAGGCGGGCAACTGGCCGTTCGGGTGCATATACCATTCTCGCATCAGCAGGATGAGTTGGGATTTGGCAAACTCGGCGTCAATTTCCGACAGCGCCACGCAATGAAAACCCAGGTCCCACGCGGCAAACCAGGGATATTCCCACTTGTCCGGCATGGAAATCACGTCGGCGTTGTTCAAATGTTTCCAGTCGGAGTTGCGACCATGTTTGCGTTCGGGCGGCGGTGGCGGTTGTGCGGGATCGCCTTGCAACCAAACCGGCACGTCATAATGAAAAAATTGTTTGCTCCAGATCATTCCCGCAAGCGCCTGACGCTGCACCAGCCGCCCGTCGGCGTCAGAAATTTTTTCCTGCAACGTGGCGTAAAATTCATCCGCCTCTTTCCGCCGCTGATTGAAAACCGCATCGAAATCGTCCCACGGCTTGGCCGCTGCGTCTGACTTCGCGAACCGCAACCGCACCGTTGCCGATTGTCCCGCCGCCACGGCCAACTCATAAAGCGCGCCGGCCTTCGTGCCGGTTTGCGCGGGATTCACCGCCGATTTATTCCCAGTAATCACATATTCGTGAAAAGCATCCTTAAAAAAACCTTTCGCTTCCGGTTGATCGTAAAGCCGGCGCACATTGGTTTCGTTCTCGCTAAAAAGCAGAACTGGCTTGCCGTCGCAGTGGAACCGAAACTCTCCCAATTTGTCGTGTTCAATCTTAACACCGCCGTTGTCAGTGGTCAGTTTGGGTTTGGGCACATTCGGACTCCACGACCAGAGGTTGCGGAAACATAGTTGCGGCAGCAGCGTGAGTTTGGCCGGCTCCGGCCCGCGATTGTGTACCGTCACCAGCATTAGAATGTCATCCGGCGAGGCCTTGGCATATTCCACAAAGACGTCGAAGTAACGATCCGCATCAAACAAGCCGGTATCAAGCAGTTCAAATTCCGGCTGATCCCCCCCACGTCGCGCGTTTTCTTCGATGAGTTGCAAATAAGGAAATTCCGACTGCGGATATTTGTACAGCATCTTCAAATACGAGTTCGTCGGCGTCGCATCCAGGTAGTAGTAAAGTTCCTTCACGTCTTCGCCGTGATTGCCCTCGGCATTGGTGAGACCAAACAGCCGCTCCTTCAAAATCGGGTCTTTGCCATTCCACAACGCCAGTGATAGGCAGAGATGTTGCATGTCATCGCTGAAACCGGCGATGCCATCTTCGCCCCAGCGGTACGCCCGGCTGCGCGCGTGATCGTGCGGAAAATATTCCCAGGCAGTGCCACCCGGACTATAATCCTCGCGCACGGTTCCCCATTGGCGTTCGGAAAGATAAGGTCCCCAACGCCGCCAATTTTGAAGGCCTGCTTTGTCTTCGGTCAGACGTTGCTTTTCGGCCCCCTCTTTTGCAGATAACACGGCTTTCATAAATACTCCCCCCCAGAACATTAATGCTATTGGGTCCAAACCAAAAATCAATGTCTAACGTCCAAGCACAGTATCATCGCTCGCACCGCGCGGAAAATGAACCCGTGCTAAAATCCACATTAAATCTTCGTCATCTTCCCCTGGGGCCATCCCTGGATTTTTGCGGAGAAAAATGGATGGTTTCCACGCATAAGCCACTAAATCACAAATCAAAACGTATCAATGATTGAAACACTGGAAGCCCGATTGAGTGCTTTTGGCTGCGTGCGGGTCTAAAATAAAATGAAACCAGATTCATTTCTGGTTATCATACTCTTATGAATGCAATTTACAAAAAAATCGTTTCCGCCTGTCCGGTTTTGATTTTTGCCGCCCTGATATTGCCATATAAAATGTCGGCACAGGATACTTCACTGGTCCAGGCCGCTCCCGCCGACGCTTCCTCCATGCAGACCGAATTACCGTCGGACGTGGATCCGAACAGCCCCCTTGCGCAAATCATCCATCTCGCACAATCGGGTGTGGATGAGAGCGTGCTTATCAGCTACGCCGGCAATTCTCCCACGCCTTTCAATCTCACCGCCGACCAGATCATTTATCTCAAAGACATTGGCGTGCCGGACACCGTCGTACAGGCCATGATCCAACGCGACCAACAATTGGGCGCCGCCGATAATACAACGGCTTCCTCACAGCCCGCCCCGGACGCCGCCCCGCCCACCGGGGACGTCACCAGCGACTATTTTTACGGGGCGCTCGCTCCTTATGGGGGCTGGGTCAATATCAACGGTTACGGCCTTTGCTGGCGGCCGACGGCGGTGGTCTATAATTCCGACTGGCAACCGTATTGCGACCACGGCCATTGGGTCGATACCGATGACGGCTGGTATTGGGTCTCCGATTATTCCTGGGGCTGGGCCACATTCCATTATGGCCGGTGGTTCCATGATACCCACTGGGGCTGGTGCTGGTGGCCGGACACCGACTGGGCGCCATCCTGGGTTTGCTGGCGGTATTCGGATAGTTATTGCGGGTGGGCGCCGCTGCCGCCTCATGCGATTTATCGCAGCGGGGTCGGATTCGTTTACAACGGCATCACTGTGGGCGCCAGCTTTGATTTCGGCATCAGCGCCGATTTCTTTACTTTCGTGCCGACCGGCAACTTCTGCGACCCGCACCCGGGCCATTTTCGCGTGGACGCCGCGCATGTTCCCGCGGTGTACCGCCAAACAACGGTCATCAACAATTTCGACGTCCATAACAATGTCTTTGTCAACCATGGCATTGATCCCCAACGCATCACAGCGGTCACGCGCGTGCCGATCCATCCCGTCGCGATCCAGGAATCTTCGTCCCCCGTCCTGCGTGGCGCGGTGATGACGCGCAACCAGACATTGGTGATCAACCGCCCGCGTTTCACCGGCACGGCGGTCACCACCATGCACCAGGGGGTTGCGCCGAGGGAAGTTAACGAACAGGACGCTTCTCACGCCTGGTATGTTACCAGCCCTGTGGTTAATCAAAATGCCAACCATCAGCAGCCGTATAATTATCAACGCCCGGAAACGACCCAGCCGGCCAATACCTGGACAGCTCCCCGGCAAACCTACCCGACGACGCCGGAATCGCAGTATCATAACCAACAAACCCCTGAACGCGCGCCTTCGGTGAATGAACCGCCGGTTCGTCCTGCGCCTGAACAACCTGCTCAATCTGAAACTCCATACCGGGAAAATCAGGAACCCATGCCTCAATACAACAACAACCAGGGCGAACGATACACCTCGCCGCGGTCGCAGGACCAAGCCCCTCGCGAATCGGCTCCAGCGGAATCGCGCAGCGCTCCATCGCAACCCGCGCCGCAGCAACAGCAAAGGCCATCGCCGCAACAGGGACAAAACAAAAACGGCTATTGAAGCCCGGCAATTTTACTTTTGCAATTCGCCCGCTGCAGGCAACATGTCCGCGTGGGCATTTCGCTTCGCCAGTTTGAGCAGATGAAAGAACGCGTCGCCGGCAGAGTTCCGCGCGCCGTCATCTCTGTGCCGCGCCCTGCGTCCGGGTCCTTAAATCGGATTGTTTTGGGCCTTGATCCCTCGTTGCGCGGCACGGGTTTCGGCATCATCCAATGCGCCTCTCCGCATCCCCGAACGCTTTCGTATGGGACCATTTCCTGCCCCGCCGCCTGGGAACGCTCGCGGTGCCTGGCGAAAATCTCTGAAATTGTGCGGGCTGAAGTCCGCAAATATCGGCCCGAAGTTTGCGTCGTGGAAGGACTTTTTTACGCGCAAAACCTGCAGACGGCGTTGATCATGGGCGAGGCGCGTGGCGCGGCGCTGGCCGCCGTCGCTGAATACGGGATTGAAATCTTTGAGATTGCCCCCCGCAAAGTGAAACAAGCGATTGTCGGGTACGGCGCGGCGCAAAAAATTGCCGTGGCCAAAATGGTCCAAAGACTCCTGGCCCTGGCCGAACTTCCCGCGCCGGACGCCGCGGACGCGCTGGCCCTGGCCCTGGTGCATACACGGGAAAATTCTCGATACGGCCTCTCGCCGGCCAAAAAAATCTGATGATCACTTTTCTCCATGGCAAACTCGTTGAGGCGCTACCCACGCAAGTCGTGATGGACGTCAACGGCGTCGGTTATGAGGCGCTGATCCCGCTGTCGTCGTTCGACAAACTGCCGCCGCCCGGCAACGAGGTGAAATTGCTCACGCAATTGGTCGTTCGTGAAGACGCGCATGTGCTCTACGGCTTCATGTCCGCGCCGGAGCGCGATCTGTTCCGGCTCCTCGTCAACACGGTTTCAGGCATCGGGCCAAAGATTGCGTTGAATATCTTGAGCGGCATTTCCGTGACGGCGTTCCGCGGCGCGGTGGCAAATGGCGATGTTAAATCGCTCTCGCAGATTTCCGGCGTCGGCAAAAAAACCGCCGAACGCATTGTGGTCGAACTGCGCGACAAAGTCGGCGCGGCGGGAGCCTGGGAAGCCTCCAGCGCGCACCATGCGCTTTCGCCCGACGCCCAAAAAGTCAACGACGCAGTGCTGGCGCTTATCGCGCTCGGATTCAAACAGATTGAGGCGCATGACGTGGTGCGCGCGGCGCAACACAGCCTTGGAGCCAAGGCCACAGTCGAAGAACTGGTGCGCGCCTGCCTGAAAAAAGGAGCATGAAGGCCGTGGCAGAACCAACTTCTGGAACACCAAAGCCCAAATCGGGGGGTGTCGTTGTTCCGCACCAGGCCACCTGGCTGCGCCGCCTCGCCGCGACCTTGATTTATCTATCGTTGCGCCTGCTGGCCGCGACTATCCGGTTTCGGATCGATGACCGTCCGCACCTCCTCGATGGCGAACCCAAAGAAAAAATCATCATCGCCTTGTGGCACAACCGGTTGGCTCTCTCGGCCATCTTATATCACCATTTTGTACTGAAGCATGCACCACAACGGCGCCTGGCCGGATTGGTCAGCGCGAGCCGCGATGGCGGGTTGCTGGCACAGATCCTCCAGCACTTCCGCATCGAACCTGTGCGCGGCTCATCCTCGCGCCGAGGAGCGCAGGCGCTCATCGAGATGACCACGATGGCCGAAGGCGGTTATGACCTGGCCATCACGCCCGATGGCCCGCGCGGTCCGCGATATGAAGTCCAGGACGGCGTGATTTCGACCGCGCAATTGACCGGCCTGCCGATTGTACCGGTGTCCTATCATCTGAATTGGAAAATCCAGTTGAAAAGTTGGGACAAATTCCAGATGCCGCTTCCTTTTGCCCATTGTGAGATCACGGTTGGCAGAATTTTTCGCGTGGCGCGCGAAGCGACGGACGCCGAACGCGAAGAACTGCGGAAACAGTTGGAAGCCGAACTGCGCGCGATTTCGCGCGATTAAACCTCGCCAGAAATGATCGCCCGTGTCAGCCTCGAAATCGCCCTGCGGAAAGAATTTGATTATGCCATTCCGCCGGGTCTGGCAGGACAGATCGAAGTGGGCGCGCGTGTGCAGGTGCCGTTCGGCGCGCGGAAAATCTATGGCACCGTCACCGCGCTCGCGGAGGAATCCGCCCATGCGAACCTCAAACCCGTTCTTAAAGTCATTGGCGCGCAAACGCTGGTGACGCCAAAAATTTTGAAGCTCGCGCGTTGGATCGCGGATTATTACTGCTGCGCGCCGGAAACCGCTTTGAAATCAGTCCTGCCGGAGGCCATTCGCAAGAAGGAGGAAGGCTGGAAAAAACAACTGTTCGTCAGGGCGATGCCTCTGGCCGGCGAGTTTCCAAAACTGGCCAAACGCCAGCAGGAAGTCTGGAATATCATCGAAGAGCGCCGGGAAATGTTGCTGACGGAATTGCTCGAAGCGGCCGAAACGACCGCGGCAACCGTGCGCAAACTCGAAGACCGCGGAATGGTCGAAATTTCTTCAGAGATTTCCGAGCGTGATCCCTATGCCCGCGAACACATTTTGCCGACCCAACCGCTGCTGTTGAATCCTGCACAATCAGCCGCGCTGGAAAAAATAAAAGCCGCAATGGTTATTGGTGGAACAGGCGTCCCGCCCAAAGCTGAATCATCCTCCGTCCTCCATCCTCCATCTTCGACTTTTCTGTTGCATGGCGTCACCGGCAGTGGAAAAACCGAAATTTATCTCCAGGCCATCGCCCACGCGCTGGAACAGGGCAAAGGCGCAATCGTGTTGGTGCCGGAAATTTCGCTGACGCCGCAAACGGTTGAGCGATTCAAGGCCAGGTTCAGTTCCGGCCAATGGCAGACCCTCGTCGCCGTTTTGCATTCGCACTTAAGCGCGGGCGAGCGTCACGATGAATGGCACAAGATTCGCCAGGGACGCGCGCGCATCGTCATCGGCGCGCGTTCGGCCATCTTCGCGCCCATCGAGCCGCTGGGACTGGTCATCGTGGATGAGGAGCACGAAACTAGTTATAAGCAGGAGGAAGCCCCGCGCTATCATGCGCGCGATGTAGCCATCATGCGCGGACAGATGGAGAACGCCATGGTCGTTCTCGGCTCGGCCACACCCTCGCTCGAAAGCTATCACAACGCGAAAAACGGGAAGTACGCGCTGCTCGAATTGCCCGAGCGCGTGGACAACCAAAAAATGCCCCGCGTGCGCGTGGTGGACATGCGCCAGGCTGCGGTGAAGGAAAAAGGCAACTTAATCTTTTCCCCGCAACTCAAGGAAGCCATCCATCAGCGGCTGGACCGGCAGGAGCAAACAATTCTGTTCCTCAATCGCCGCGGCCATTCCACGTCCTTGCAATGCAATAAATGCGGTCACGTGGCCAATTGCCCCAATTGCAGCATTTCGTTGACGTACCATCGCGTGGAGCAAAAGGTCGCTTGCCACGTCTGCGGTTTTGAGGACAAAGTCCCGCAACGGTGTCCGAACCCCAAATGCAACGATCCGGCCATCCGCTTTTCCGGCACCGGCACGCAACGGGTGGAAGAGACGCTGGCAAAACTTTTCCCCCAGGCGCGCGTCCGTCGCATGGATTCCGACGCGATGAAACGCAAGGACGATTACCGCAAAACACTCGGCGATTTTCGCACCGGCCGGATTGACATCCTCGTGGGCACGCAGATGATCGCCAAAGGGCTGCATTTCCCCAATGTGACACTCGTCGGCATCATCCACGCTGATTCCGCGTTGAACCAGTCGGATTTCCGCGCCGGGGAAAGGACGTTCCAGCTCCTGACTCAGGTTGCCGGGCGCGCCGGGCGCGGCGACGTGGAAGGCGAAGTCTTCGTCCAGGCGTTCGCGCCGTTTCATCCGGCCATCCAATACGCCCGACGGCATGACTTCATCGGTTTTTATGACCAGGAAATTGAATTTCGCGAACAACTCAAATACCCCCCGGCCAGCCGCGTGGCCCTGCTGACCATCAAAGGCCGGAACGAAGACAAAGTGAAATTCTCCGCGGAGCATTTGCGGAAAGCAATTGAGTCCGCCGTTCAGGGTCCGCCGCCGCATTTTCGCGACCTGGTCATTTCCGGGCCGGCGCCGGCGCCCTTGGAGCGCGCGGAACAGTTTTATCGCTACCACATCATGTTGCGCGCGCGCGCGATGAGCAAGTTAAGCGCGGCCCTGGCAAAAATCGTTGCTTCTACGGCGTTGCCGGAAGATGTGACGCTGGCCGTGGACATCGACCCGATGGACCTGGCCTAGCCTGCTCTTGGCGCAATCCTGGAGCCGGATGGTTTGGTTTCCGGCGGAGCGGCCATGCCGCTGCCAAAATCAGCGGGCAAATCCTCCGGCAATAACATCGTGAGCGAATCATGGTCGGATTTGCCGCTGGCAACGAGCCGTGTGCTTTGATTGCGCACGGCGGCTTCAAACAAATTCCGCATTTCGCGCGCATTGCCGAATTGCTCGTTGCGCGCGGCGTGCAGATCTTTGCAAATGGCCAGAACCTTCTTCTCCGTTTCCGGCGAGCAGACGAGCCCGCTTTGCACGGCCATGCGATGAAAAATTTCGAGGAGTTCCTCCGGCTGGTAATCGGGAAATTTGAGATAATTCGTGAAGCGCGATTCGAGGCCGGGATTTGACGCGATGAATTGCTCCATCGGCCCGGTGTAACCGGCCACGACGACGATAAACCGGTCGCGGTCGTCTTCCATCCGCTTGAGCAGCGTTTCGATGGCCTCACTGCCGAAATCCTCCGCACCGCGCCCGGCGAGCGAATAGGCTTCGTCAATGAACAAAATCCCGTCCAGGGCCGAATCAATCATGGCATGCGTGCGCACGGCGGTCTGGCCGACAAATTCGGCGACCAGCTTTCCGCGGTCGCACTCGATGACGTGACCGCGCCGGAGCAGGCCGAGCGATTTGTACATGCGACCCATCAGCCGCGCGACGGTTGTCTTGCCGGTGCCTGGATTTCCAAAAAAAACACTGTGCAAACTCGCTTGCACCGTTGGCAATCCCTGTTGCCGGCGCAGCACCTGCATCCGCGCAAAACTCGTGGAGCGATGGACTTCGTTTTTCACGGGATCGAGACCGACGAGGGCATCCAGTTCCTTGATAATGGCGTTGAGGTCTTCTTCGCTGACGCCTGGATCGGAGGCGCGGGCGGCAAAATCGACGGCGTATTGCCGCGATATTTCCGTGAATTGCGCGGAGATGACGGCGGACCGGCGGCGGCAGGCGTCCGACATTTCGCTGCCCAGGCTGGCCATGGTCGTCGCCATGGTTTGCAAGGTTTGCCGGATAAATTCAATCGTGACGGGCTGCAATCCCAATTCGAGCGTGTGCCGCGTGACCAGGCTGAAAATCTCATCCAGGCCACGCTTTTCGACAGGTTGCAACATGATTTCGACCTGTTCCATCGCCTTGCGCCCGTTTTTCTCGAACCACTTGGCGAACGCGGCTTCGTCGCCGTTGGTTGCGGCATAGCCGGATTCAATGAGCGCCAGGGCGTCATCCGCCTTTGTAGCAAGACCCGCGATGCAAATCGAGAGCGCGCCATAAGCCCGCAAGTCGGTGCCGTCGGTGCCGAGCCGTTGCCACAACGCCAGCGCCAGCAGCCGCACCAGGCCGTTCAAATCGTCGATCAAATCAAACTCCTCGTCGCCGATGTGTTTGACGGTGAGCAATGGCGGCGTGAGGATTTCGACGCATTCCACCAACAGACGCAGTTGGAGCAGACCATGCACGATGGCTTCCTCCCTGGCGGCATCGTACTGGAAAACCTTCGCTCGCCAATCGCTGTGGCGGAGCAATTGATAACGCCGGCGCGTATGCTCCTCGATGGTGTTGCGCAGGCGGGCCGCGTCATCCACTGAAAACAGCGATTGGGACTGGTAATAATTCAAGAGGTAATCGCCGGTCATGCCGTCCAGTTCGGTCAGTTCCTCGCGCTTGAAGGAAGTCGTGCGGTTGGTCTTGGGATTGCGGAACATCGTGGTGAGGACCGAGCCGGGCAACAGCGATTCGCGTAGTGGCACTATGGCCGGCGCCGCTTCCTTGATGCGCGGTAAATCCGCAGGCGCACGGGTGACGGCTTCCAGCTCTCGCGCGTGCTGGAGCAATTCCTCCAACTCCTCGCGGAGCTTGGCCTCGTCCGATTCGGGCTGACGGTTCGCTTCCATGGAGACCTGACAGTGACTTGACAGGCAAACTGCCACTGGTCAGCGCCCATACGCAAGCTTCAAGTTCAGCCTGCATTAAAAATAAGACTTGGCGGCGGCGGCGACTTGACGGTTAATTCCCCCATGGCGACGCTTGTTTTTGACATCGAGACCTCCGCCCAATCACTCGAAAATTTCGATGAGGCGCAGCAGGAATACCTTTTTCGCGAATGTGAAAAACTTGCGGATGAAGCCGAAAAAACTGCCAAACGGGACGAGATCACCCGGTTCATGAGCCTGTGGCCGTTCACCTCGCAAGTCGTCTGCATTGCCATGCTCAACGCCGAGACCGGTCGCGGCCAATCACTCTTTGTCGCCGAGGACTTCGAGGAGGTCCCGGAAGAAACCGCGCCGGTGAAGTTCATCCCCTGCACGGATGAGGCGGAGTTGCTGGCGCAATTCTGGGAAGCGGCCAAAAAATTCGATTCCATCGTCACCTTCAACGGCCGCGGCTTCGACGTGCCCTTCGTTTACCTGCGCTCGGCGATTCTAAACGTGCCCATCTCAAAAAAGAACTGGCTCGGTTACCGTTACGCCACTGAGCCGCATTGCGACTTGGCCGAGCAACTGACCTTTTACAGCGTCAGCGGGCGCGATGGCGCGGCGCGGCGGTTCAACCTGGATTTTTACTGCAAAGCATTCGGCATTGAATCGCCCAAGAGCCATGGCGTGACCGGCATGGACGTGGGCCAACTGATGGCCGAAGGCAAATTTCGGGAGATTGCAGAATATTGTTTGCGCGATGTCTACGCGACAGTTGAACTTTACAAAATCTGGAAAGAAAGGCTGGCAGGAATAAAATGATACTAATCTGTTTTGCCCTCAAAGAAGAAGCCGCACCATTCCAAAAGTTGGTTGCGAATAAACCCGATATTTCTATCGTTCTTACCGGCATTGGCCGGCAAAACGCCGGGAAAATAGTGGGCAAAATGTTGAGCCCCAATTCTTTTCAGATGGTTTTTACCTGTGGCTTCGCCGGCGGGTTGAACCCGGACCTGAAGATCGGTGAAGTGATTTTTGAGATGCCGGTCCAGATCAAGGATTCTCAGGGGTTATCTCTTCAGGAAAGATTGGTTTCCGCCGGGGCAAAACCCGCAAAAATTTACTGTGCCGATCGCATTGCCATCACGGTTGCCGAAAAGAAAAGATTGCGTGAGGACACCCTCGTTGATGCAGTGGAGATGGAATCGGCAGCCATCCATGCCGTTTGCGCAGAGCACTGTATCCCTTGCGCCACCATCCGCGTAATTTCTGATACGGCCAATGAGGATTTGCCGCTGGATTTTAATGCACTTGCCAGGTCGGACAAAAACCTGGATATGGGAAAGTTATTTCTGGCGATCGCAAAGTCACCCGGAAAGATCGGCGCATTGATGGAATTGCAGAAGAAAACCAAATTTGCTGCGGAAAAGTTGGCCGCGGTTTTAGAGAAAATCGTTATCGCGGGTTAATTCCCAGGGTTGCCTGGCGACCGGCCGGCGGGTTGCGCCGGTTTTTCCCTGGCGTGTTCGCTGTAACTGATGAACGCCGCCCCGATCATGATCAAAATCACCCCGACCCACCGGACCCAGGAAACGGTCTCACCCAGAAACCATATCGCTGCCAGTGTCGCGAACACAAAGCTCAATGCCGTCAACGGCCAGAGAAAACTGATGTCGCTTTCCGACATCAAAATAAGCAGGCAGATGAAAAAGAGCGCTTCGAAAAACACACCGAGCAGGATTTGCGGGCTGGTGACACCTGCTTTGACGACCCGGGCAACCTCGGAGACCGTGTAACCGTGCATCTCGCCGATCGTGTTCATCCCTTTCTTTAAAAGAATGACCCCGGTGGACTCGAAGACGAGTCCGATGAGCAAAATGACAATCAGCTTAATCATAAATCCTGGTATCGGATCAGTTCGATGCCGAGTTCGCTCACGCGCTCTTTTACGCGCGGGCTGATCAGGGCGTCGAACTCATGCTTAAATTTGTCCAGGGACGGGTGCGAGTAAAGCTCTGAATCGCCCGGCGGCAACTCTGGCAGCAATTTCAACACATAATCCTCATCCACGCGCGAATCCTGCAACAGGCCGAAGGTGATCCCGGCATGCTTGATTTTTCTCTCAGTCAACGGTTTTCGCGCGCGGCTGGACAATCCCTCAAAAATCGCCGCGTGTGAAATCCGATAAAACCAATGGCCCTTCGACATCCTCCGGCTGCGCGCCAGGCAATCGCGGGTCAGGCGCATGTGCCGGATTCCCAATTTGTTCGCATCTTCCATCAGGATTTTGAAAATGACTGGATGCAGGTGCAAATGCAAATGGCCGTTGACGTGGTCAAGCGGCAAACCAGTGGCGCGGAATTTCTCGAATTGCGCATGGATCTCCGCCCGCAATGGTTCGCGCAGGCTCCGCTTAAAAAAATAATCCATGCCCACCCCAACGGGGCTGTTGGAAAATTCGCCGCGCGAATTGGCCACGCCTGGAATCCTTTCCGCCGAAAGCGCCGAATGGCCGTGCAGCAATGTCAGGTGCAACCCAACCCCCAATCCGGGATTGTCCTTTGCCAACCGGATCGCCTCCTCAAATCCGGGCTCGTTCACCATCAAGCTGGCAGTCGTCAGAATGCCCTCGCGGTGGGCGCGAATGACGGCCTGGTTCACCGGATGGGAAAGGCCGAAATCGTCCGCATTGACGATGAGGCGGCGCCGTTCAGGATTGGCCATAGCTGGGGACGGTCGAACCGGTGGCGAAGCGCGTCCAGGCGAGAAAGACCAGCAAAAGTTTGTGCGGTTTGCTCAATTGAACCGGCTGATCGAATACCTGGAATTTTTTTCTCTCCAACTGTTGCAACAATTTCCAGTAAACCGAACTCATCAGTTCGGCGGCGACCATGGATTTGCGGTCTTCGGCCGGCAGCGTGCGTTGCGCGAGTTGATAAAAAAATTTCGCCCGCGCGGCGACAGCGCCCGCAAGCCTCTGGAACCGGTCCGAGTACTTGAATTGCAGGATTTCATCGGGGGTAACGCCGAATTTTCTCAATTCATCCAGGGGTAAATAGATGCGCCCGCGTTCGGCGTCGGTTTTCACATCGCGTAAAATGTTCGTCAATTGCAGCGCTTTGCCCAGATAGATCGCATAATCGCGGGTCGCCGGGTTCTTGTAGCCAAAAACCTCGATGCTGAGCAGGCCGACCACTGAAGCGACATGATAGCAATATTTTTCCAGCGTTTCAAAATCCTCGTAGCGGTTGGTGCTCAAATCCATTTCACAACCCTGGATGAGCTCGTCGAATAAGCGATAGGGCAGCGAGTATTTTTGGATGACCGGCTGGAGTTCGCGGTTGACCGGGAATTGCGGGGGCTGGTTTTCGCACGCGCGCCGCACGTCCGAACGCCAATCTGCAAGTTGCGCCCGGCGTTGCGCGGCGGGAACCGATTCATCGTCCGCCACGTCATCCACCTCGCGGCAGAAGGCATAGAGCGCGGACATCGCATCGCGCTTTGGCTTGGGTAACAGGATAAACGCCAGCGCGAGATTTGAGGCGCTTTTCTTGGTGATGGCGCGGCTATGCTGCATCAGGCGATGGCGTTTCGTCGTCGGGAGGGCGGCGCGGCGGAAGACCGCCGGTTTCGGACAGGGTCGGATTTTGGTGATGGTGGCCGCGTCGCCGGTGCCGATGGCGTTTCTTGAGGTACGTTTTGATTCCCGCGGCGCCATCCTCCAATTGTTCCCGGTAATTGCCCTGCGGCTCGCGATATTTGCGCTTGCGCCTCTTCGCTTTCCGGATATACGCCGCCCAGATAAAAAGGCCTATTACCACCAACAGAATGGCGCCCAGGAGGATAAAGATTTCCAACCATGCAACATCGAAATGGCCTGCCGAGGGTAAACTATCGTCCATATGTCATTATTCTTCGCCGGCGACGGTATCGCCTGTTTTCATGTCCAATCGCTGCATCCGGTAACGGAGCGAATGGCGGGTCAGCTTAAGTCGTTCAGCCGCGCGTGTCAGGCTAAAACCGTTTTGTTCCAATGCGTTGGAAATCAATTCACGTTCCACCCGCATCAACGCGGCGTCAAGCGACTCACCCGGCATGGCCTGCACCGGGGCGGCTTTTTGAAGCCTCGTCTCGACCTGAAAATCGGGGAGACTGGACGGTTGCAACTCGCGGGATGTCTCCAAAATCAGCGCGCGCTCAATGGCATTGCGCAATTCACGGACGTTGCCGGGCCAGCGATGAGTTAAAAGCTTATGGCGGGCAACTGGAGAGATGCCCGTCACATTCTTGTTCATCGTGATCCGGAATGATTTCAAAAAATGTTCGGCCAGCAACAAGACGTCTTCGCCGCGTTCACGCAACGGCGGCAGTTGAAATTGCACCACATTGAGCCGGTGAAATAGATCCTCCCGAAAATTGCCTTCGGCGATGGATTTCGCAATGTCCCGGTTGGTTGCGGCCAAAAGCCGGACGTTCACGCGCAGTTCCTGCGTTCCGCCAACACGGGTGAAACTGCCGTCTTCCAGGAATCGCAGCAGCTTGGCCTGCAACGGTTTGCTCATGTCGGCGATTTCATCGAGAAAAATCGTGCCCCCGTCCGCCTCTTCCACGCGCCCGTGTTTTTGTTTGATCGCGCCTGTGAACGCCCCCTTCTCATGCCCAAAAAGTTCGCTTTCCAGCAGGGTTTCAGGAATGGCGGCGCAATTGATGCGCGTGTAGTTTTCGTTTTTACGCTTGCTTAAGGCATGCATGGCGCTGGCCACCAATTCTTTTCCGGTGCCGCTTTCTCCCAAAATCAGAACCCGGGCGTCCGTTTGGGCAACGGTTTGGATCAATTTCCGCAATTCGCGGATTTTGTCCGATTCACCGACGATCTGGTCGAACCCCGAAATCTCCCCCGCCCGCGAGCGGAGCGCGGCATTCTCACGGAGCAGTTTATGGCGTTCCCCACACCGGGCAACGGCATGCAGCAACTCTTCAGGCGCGAAGGGCTTGGCCAGATAATCCATTGCGCCGGACTTGATGGCCTCAACCGCCAGCTTGGGCGTCGCATAAGCCGTGAGCATGAGCACGGGTAAATTCGGCTTCTCAAGCCGGATTTTCTTCAAGAAATCGTAGCCGCTCATGCCGCCAAGCCGCGCATCGGTGATCACCATGAAAAATTCCTCGCCGGATAATAATTCAAGCGCTTCTTCGGCCGACTCAACGGCGCGCACGGCATGGCCCTCATCCATCAACATCGTCTGCAGGGACAGGCGCATGTTCTTTTCGTCGTCTACGACGAGGACGGGTGGAAGCGGATAGTGCATTCTGTTAAATAGCGAAAGATTGCAAGGTTGTCGCGGCGGAACGTCGCGCGCCGGGACCCCTTGAACATGGAGTTCCTTTGCGGAAAAATGCCCGGGCCATTTTACTGGGATTTCTCATGATGATGGCGATTCGTTAAGAATGCTTTTGGAGGGAAAGTTTAAAGCAAAACGTGTCCCGATTCCAACCTCTGAATCGACCTGGATTTTTCCGCCATAAAGTTCGATGTTATGCTTGACGATGGACAGTCCCAAACCGGTCCCCTTGTCTTTGGTGGTGTAATACGCTTCGAAAATGCGCTCGAATTTATTCGGCGGAATTCCCGATCCATCGTCACGGATCGAAATATCAATCGACTGGTCCCGGCGATGGGTGGCGGTGATAAAAATATTTCCTTTCTCGCCGAGCGCCTCGCGCGCGTTTTGCAAAAGATTGACGAAAATTTCCGACAAATGATTGCGCTGCATCAACAACGGTGGAAAAGGATCCGAATATTCCCGATGGATTCTGATTTTTGTCGGCATCGCCGGTGGAAATACCTGGGCAATGGCGCGGTCCAATTCTTCGACTACATTCAATTTTTCCACACGGCCTTCGCTCAATTGGGCGTATCCCATGATCTGGGTAAGGACACGGTCGGCCCGCGCGACCTCTTCCTGGATGATTCCGATCTGTTGCGCGGCGGTGTTTCTATTTTCGCGCACGGAGCGTTCCAGCGAAAAAGCCGCGTTATTGATGATCGCCAGCGGGTTTTTGATCTGGTGCGCTATCTCCGCGGCAAGCCGGCCGGCGGAGCGCAGTTGGCTTTCACGCACCCCAAATTCGCGGGCTTCCGTTATGGCAGCCTCCTGGCGTTCCAGCATCACCTGCACGCCATAACAACAAGCCGCCAGCAGCCACAAGACAAAGAGTCGGGGCATGTCCGGTTCCACAACCGTATCCCCGGTAGTGGCGGTGTAGGGAAGCTCCGGGCTGTGCAACAGTTGATGCGATTTGGCGGTTCCATGAAAGGCACTGGCCGGCGGAGTCAACAATTCAGGCAGGGGGATTTGGGTGTTGCACACCCCCGCACTGAGGTAGAAAACACTGAGCAACAGATTCAAAACAATCTGGGGCGCGGCCAGTGGAATGCTGACCGCATTCAACACAATCAACCCGGCGAACAACCAGTACGCCATGCTTTCGTAACCATCCGTCAGAAAAACCAGCCCCGCAATAAACAGCCCGTCCAGGATGCCCATCGTGAACACCACCCACTGCACCGTGGCCGGGGGAAAACGCCGCCAGAAATAATAAAGCAGGCCGGCAACGGTATTCCCCGCGATATAGATAAGAAAAAACCAGCGCAATATCTCGATCATCAGGCTGTAGATGCTTTGGATCTGAAATGATTCATCCGACGAAGAATTGAAGTAATACACCACGGCCGCCAGTCCGGCTTTGGCCGGCAGTACGATGTGCAGCTGCATCGCCGCAATCCGTTCCGCCTGTTCCACTGGTTCCGCCCGGGAGGGGCGCAATAATCCTTTCCACCATTTTGAGTCGGGAAATTTTAGGGCCGGGAAACGCGCATTGCGGTTCATTTATCCCCCCGTTCGAAGAATGCGTTCCGCAATCTTTTCCACCGGCCACAGCCGGCCGATGCCTTCGTAACCGCAGGACAACATGCCCTTGTCCGGCCCGATGAATTCCACCCCGCGTGATCTCAAGGTTTTGACGTTCATTTGCGTAGCCGGATGCAACCACATCTTTCCATTCATCGCCGGAGCGACCAAAATTTTTGCTTTCGGATTTAACGCCAGCGCAATGCACGTCAAGGCGTCATCGGCTATCCCGTTCGCCATTTTGGCGATGACGTTCGCCGTCGCCGGAGCGATCAAAAGGACGTCGGCCTCATCGGCCAGCCGGATATGCGCCGGCTTCCAGCCTTCTTCCTCGTCATAAAGACTGGTCACAACCGGATTGCGCGTGAGGGTTTTGAACGGCAACGGCGTGATGAAATGCTGCGCATCCGCGGTCATCACGACACGCACGTCACCTCCGGCTTTGGCAAGCAATGACGCCAGGTCCGCAGCTTTGTGGGCGGCAATGGAGCCGGTCACGCCGAGGACGATTTTTTTGCCGTTGCTCATATCGGTTCAGATTTCCGGCGCGCGCGACCGTGCCACCTGCATCTTTTCCGCTTCCACGATCGCCAGCGCTTTGCGCAGGTCTTCCTGTTTGCTGCGGCTGATCAGAAGATAATCGAAGTTCTTCCATTGCGCGATTTCTTGTTTTGCCATCGCCACCCGCCGCCGGATGACCTCCGGCGAATCCGCCCCGCGCCGGTTCAGCCGCGCTTCGACCTCCGCCAGGGACGTCGGCGTAAGGAAAATCGTCACCAACGCCCTTTTCAATTCCGGCTCGCTCTCAGCTTTCTTGCAAATGGTGGCCGCGCCCTGGACATCTACGTTGAGCAGCACATCCTTGCCTGCGCGCAACTTGCCAAGCAATTCCGATTTCAACAGGCCGTAGCTGTTGCCATAGACCGTGGCGTGTTCCAGAAAATTCCCGGCCTGCACCCGCTTCAGGAAATCATCAGCCTTGATAAAATAATAATCCATGCCGTTGCGCTCGCCTTTTCGCGGCGAGCGGGTGGTGCAGGTGATGGCGCGCACCATGTTGCGCCGCGCGCGGAGCAGTTGCCGGCATAATGTCGTCTTGCCGCCGCCCGAGGGAGCAGAGATCAGGATCAATAGCGGCCTTGTATCTTGTTTAGCCATCGGATTAAAAAATCAAAACGAATGCGCTGGACCCGTCGCCGGGACAGAATGGTTCGTCATTCGACATTTTGTACCTGCTCGCGAAATTTCTCCAATTCGGCCTTCAGCGTCACCACCTCGCGCGAGATCAGCGCGTCATTGGCCTTGGAGCCGATGGTATTGATCTCGCGGTTCATTTCCTGCGCCAAAAAATCCAGCGTGCGCCCAACCGGCTCCTTCGATTTGCGGCAATCCTCAAATTGTTGGAAATGGCTATGCAGCCGCGTCAATTCTTCAGTGATGTCCGAACGGTCGGCGAATAAAACAATCTCCTTCATCAACCGCTCATCGTCTTCCGCGACATTTTCAATACCCGCGTTCTTGATACGTTCGAGTAATTGCTTCCGGTAATTTTCCGTGGTGACGGGCGCCTGCCTGCGGACCTTTTCGACGGCCTTCTGCATCACTCCAATATGGCCGGCCAGAGCTTTCAGGAGATGCCCTCCCTCGCGCTCACGCATCCTTAATAGCGCGGCCAGCGCCTGTTCGAGCGCCTTCTCCAATGCCGGCCAGATGTTCTCCGCTTCGAATAACTCCTCATCACTCTGGAAAACACCCGGCGCGCGGAGAATATGATCTAATGAGATTTCACCCGAAAGTTTTAGATGCTTCGCCAGCTTGCCCAGTTCCGCCGCATAAGCCGCAGCCAATCGTTTGTTGATGTGCATCCGCGCAGACATATTTCCCTCTGCGGCATGGATGGAGATGCGTGCCGAAACCCGCCCGCGCGCCACGCGGGCATTGATGGTGTCCCGCACCTGCGCTTCGAGCATTTCCAGCTCGCGCGGCAGGTTCACGGAGATTTCAGACTGGCGGCGGTTGACTGCGCCCAGCTCCACGGTGACTTTGAAGCCGTCCCTCGCGCATTCGCCGCGACCGTATCCGGTCATGGATTTCATTGAAGATATGATGCAAAAACCCCGCTCCGCAGGCGAATAAATTCTGACCACTCGGATTCCAGGGCTATTTCAGCTCGACTGCGGGAACAAAATCACGCCGCTGCGGTTTCTGTTTCAAATTGCGCCAATTCAGTCCCCGCCTTTTCCCATTCGGCATTCGCCTCCGCCATGCGCTCATGAACGTGCACCAGTTCGCGATTGATTTGCATCGCGCGCCCGCCGGCGTAGGACTCCGGCTTTTCCAGTTCAGCCGCCAATTCCTTTTCCTTGGCTTCCAATCCCGAAATTTCTTTTTCCAGTGTGGAAATCTTCTTTTGAATCTCCTGTTTCTTTCGCGAACGCGCCTGTCGCTGCTCGGCTTCAACCCGTTTTTGGTCTTTGCGCGACACAGCGGGGTTGGCCGGTTGTTCGGCCTGGGCACTTGGACGCGCGGCCATGCCGGATGACGTCAGCGCCACGCGTGCCGTTTGCGCCGTCTTGTCCAGATAATATTGGTAGCCGCCGGGGAAATGCCGGAGCTGCCCGGCCTCGACGCGGACAACATGGTTCGACAATTGCCGGATGAAATGCACGTCGTGGCTGATAAAGATCAGCGTTCCCTCAAATTGCTTTAACGCTTCCACAAGTGCGTCCACGCTCGCCAGGTCCAGATGCGTCGTCGGCTCGTCCATCAGCAAAAGATTCGGCGGATCCAGCAATAACTTCACCAGCGCGAGCCGGCTCTTTTCCCCGCCGCTCAACACGCTGATGGGTTTGAAAATATCGTCGCCGCGAAAAAGAAAACTGCCGAGCAGCGTACGGATGAATTGCTCCGTGACGCGTTGCGGCGTTTCCATCGCTTCCTGCATCACCGT
>Ga0206865_1108_pt1 | contig 25204 bp, 31 predicted proteins | sample Alteio_BWOrgCont_39_FD_152628 | JGI IMG/M metagenome (GOLD analysis project Ga0206865, IMG submission 152628) | Enriched cells from forest soil in Barre Woods Harvard Forest LTER site, Petersham, Massachusetts, United States -... | ecosystem: Environmental > Terrestrial > Soil > Temperate forest >...
GTTATCTAATGACTGAACCCACTCAATACCCAATCGGACACATAATAATTTTGCTTCTCCATAATTCTCCGGCACTCGCGTTAACCAATCCACATCGAGTTCGCTAAGCTTGTCGCCATATAATGCGCTATCTGCTACAAAACACATCTTCGGTGCCGATTCAACTTCCTTATAAAATTCATTTACTCGTCTAACCGTCTCTGGAAAACTTTTTTTATCTATACTGTTTCCATCTAATGCTTCCATCCATATCGGCAGGGCACTTTTTCCTAACGATACACATTGTAGTGTCACTTGCTTTAAATCAGGATGATGATCTTTTGAATAACCTAACAAGGGCTTTGGATGAGTATCAGTATTCGCTGCATCATAATTCCCATACAAACTTAATGTGGTTGAATCCAAGTGCAACATTCGTGACAATAATCCAGCCTTGGTAACAACAGATAATGCAATTTCGCTATACCATTTTGTTGGTCCGTACGCCGCAATCTTGTCTAGACAACGCCCAAGACAATCGTCATTCAATTGTTCTGCTTTTATTCCATCGCCAAGCAAAAGATCTAATGGCTTGTCATAAAAAAATCTAGGTGTCATATACAACGCGGTATTAATAAAACCTAATCCATTTAATATTATCGCTCCCACTCGATAACCATGTCGTACGCTTCCTTCTGCTGTACTTAGCTGCTCATCCACTCTATCCATAAGTCCGATATCTTGAATTGTCGCCGCTATTAAACCCAAATGACCAATTGGTTCCGCTATTGCTCCTGCAAGTTCCATGCACATTCACCCCAAAAATTGGAGAATTATGCATAAATATTCATTGGATTAAATCATTTTATTGAGGTCTAGGGTGCGGAATATGAATTTAATAGTATTAATAGTATTAATTGATACATTTTCTTTGATCATTTAATGTTAATTCTCTAAATTTATCCCTAACGCTTTCAAGAACATATAAACCAAAATTGCCGATACAATTATTTTCTAAATACAAATATTTTACTTCACTGGTCTCAGCTAAACCAGCTGCGCCCTCATCACCGATATTATTATTTTTTAAAAAAAGAAAAAGTGCAGAATTAACTAAAGCAACTGCACCATTGTTGCCAATCTTATTATCATTTAATTGTAAAGAGTCATATGTTTTTTTTACTAATTCAATAGCACCGGTATCACCAATTAAGTTATTATTCAGATATAATTCTCGGATAGCATAATTTTTAGCTAATCCTGTCAAATGATCTCCATTAATATTACAATGATTAGCATGTAAGTAACTCACTCTATTCGCTTGAAAAATGGCAGATAATCCAGCATCACCAATGTTATTTTTTGATATATATAGAAAATTAATAGAACGATTTTTGGCGATAGCCAGAGCGCCTTTTGTACCAATATGATTATTTTCTATCTTCAAAATCTCCAGCGAAGTGTTGTTGGCAAATGCTGCGGCGCCCATATCACCAATCTTGTTATCATTCAACTCTAGAAAACTATATCCATTTTTAGCAATCTCTTTTACGCTAACATCAGTGAGATCATTAGAATTCAAATTTAAGCTAAATGAATTAGGAAATGTGTTCGCTAATTCTAATGCTCCTCTGTCTCCAATTTGATTAAATGAGAAATCAATATATCGCAATTGAACTGAAGCAAACGCCTTACTAAAAGCGATCACATCTTCATCATTTAGATTATTATTGTTAATTTTAATACCTTCTAGTCGACGGGACTGCATGAAATCTACAATTAAATTTAGGTCTTTTGTTTTAATGTTACAATTATCCAAAAGTAATCAAACATGGTTGCTTGAAATATGGTCTTCCAGGTGATCTACACATTGATTAGCAAAAGACAGATTGAATGTTAACGAAGCAAATATAATAAAAATATTAATAATATATCTATTCATGGTAAGGCCATCATCGTAAATTAAATGAGTATAACTGGAGCATATCACAGTCTTGGCGGTTTTTTCACAATTTGGCGGTAAGTGAAGGTTCGTGCATTTACTTTACTCTTCTTTGCTCTCATGCTGCCTTCTCATCCTCAATAACCGAAAAAAGAGAAACCCTGGGTCGATTTGTATTAGCAACAAATGTATTTGATAAAGAAAAATATCGAATGAATCAATGCTATTGGATTATAAAGATCAAAGTGAAATTGAAAGAGGATTTCGCTTCATAAAAAATGATACGTTTGGCTTAGACGAAGTATACCTAAAAAAGCCAGAAAGGATTGGTGTGTTGATGGCCGTGATGACGCTTTGTTTGTTGGTATATGGAATCACACAATATCGGTTGCGTGATGCGCTGCAGCGTAATAATGAAGTGCTGCCAGATCAAAAAAGAAGACCAACGAGCAAGCCAACATTGTTATGGATATTCACATTATTCTCCTCCATCACTATGATTAACTTGCAAGAAACAGAAAGAAATAAGCGAATTGTGCTGAATTTACATCCTTTCCATCAAAAGGTCATATTGTTACTGGGAGACTCGGCTAGAAAAATATATTTATTGCCTGATACGTTGAATCAACAAGATGTCGTGTTAAATCAAAAAACTTGGCTTAGGTGGTGCGGAATGTAAGCCAGATGCAATTAAGCAGGAATTGGAAACGGGGGAAGCGTTTTATGTGAGTAAGGTAGGTGGTTTTAGCGAGGATAAGGTTAATATCAATAATAATAAAAATCAGAATTTGAGATATTGCCTTTTCATATTATCTGTTAGCCAATAAGAATTGGCTAACAGAATTGATAATATTAAAGACAAAAATATTAATCGCTGTAATCATATAAGATTAATTTTGGTATTTTTAACAACCTGTTATATTTATTTTAATATTTATTACAGTTCACTAGTTTAAAATATTATTATTGTGAATTACCAACGATTTCAGACGTTTGCCATTTATTATTATGAGGACTCATTATGAGTGACTTTAATAATTACTATATGTTGGTTGCGTTAGCTGTTCGAGAAAAGGCAAACTGTCTTGGCCGAAAAGTTGGGGCAATAATAGTAAAAGAAAATCGGATCATAGGTACTGGTTATAATGGAACTCCAGAAGGTATGAGCAATTGCGATCAAGATGGCTGCTCTCGCTGCAAAATGAAATATCATGATAAGCTTAAGTTTAATGAAGATTTATATGATAAGTGTATCTGTGTTCATGCTGAACAAAATGCAATGATAACAGCTGCGAGATTCGGTCATGGAATCGAAGGAGCTATAGTATATTCAACTCTACAGCCATGCTTCACTTGTACTAAAGAATTTTTACAAGCAAAAATTCAAACTTTTTACTATCTTGAAAAAATTAATAACACTGACACTAAAAATAGAAATGTAGATAATAAGGATAAAGAATTTATGAAACAGTATGAAGTGTTATTAAGAAGATTTAAAAAAGTACCAGCAAATCTAGATATGGTCGAATTAAATAAAAGTATTTCAAATATGAAAAGATATATAACTACTCTGAAAATAAAATATTAACGGATTGCAAGAAACTATCTTTTCAATCTTAATGTTTATTTGTTTAGTTCCGGTTCTTCGATTTCGTCTCTCTCTAATTCTTTCATGATTTCTTTTTCAAGTTCCTTCGGGTCGGGAAGTTTATCAAGCAGTTCATTAGGTAATGATTTTGACAAACGAAATTCAGCGACACCGACAGGATTTTTAACACCTCGTAATGCATACTCCACTTCAAATCGATCTCGTTCACCGCAAAGAATAATACCTATTGATGGCTTTTCGTGTGGTTCGCATACAAAATCATCTAATAAATTAAGGTAAAAATTCATTTTACCAGCATATTCAGCTTTAAATTTTCCTTTTTTAATTTCTACCGCGACGAGATTTTGCATACGGCGATTACTAAAAAGTAAATCAATAAAATAATCGTTGCCATTTGCTTGAATACGATATTGATTACCTGAATCTTTGTCAAATCTTTCCACTACAATTATAATTCATCCTAACTATTTGATATAAAATATATATTGACAAAATGGCACACTATATGTAGTGTCATCGGACGTGATCACTACATAGTTGCAATAAGGGATTAGAAGGGAATAAAAATTGCCTTTTATAAGGAAAATAAAGCGCGGAAATAGGATTTATCTTGCTGAGGTTGAAAATCATCGAGACGGCGTTAAGGTGCGCCAAAAATTGATTCGCTATCTTGGCCTTGATCCAACATGTTTGCAGGATGATATCCCATTTAAAATTAACAATCTCAAAGTAGGTTCAGTAAAAGTGTTTGGCGCTGTAATTGCCTTAGAAAGCATAGCGCGAGAGCTTGGTTTTTTTGACCTGCTTGGCGATATTGCCGCCCCCATTTTGACTCTTGTTTTTGCTCATTGTTTAGAATACCGAAGTGTCGATGATGCAAAAGAGTGGTTCGAAACAACAGACCTTCCCAATATTTTTGGTTATCAAAAAATGCCTATAAATATGCTGCATAATGCGATTGAGGCGCTTTCAAAGAGAGATAGCTCAGCAATTCAAAAGTCCGTATTTGAAAATTTATGCAATCTTCTTGGCGAAGATTCATCGGGCGTAGTATACGATGCGACTAATACACATCTTGCTGGTACGCGTTCTAGCCTTGCAAATAAGGGAAAAGACAAGGAAGGAGTGCGTAATAGAAAGCTCATACAAATTGGTCTTGGAGTAACGCGTAATTTAGGTATTCCAATTTTTCATCACACGCGCGAAGGCAACATCCACGACACCATGATGTTCAGAGAAGCCATTCAACAATTTAACGACATGGGTATACGCAAAGGCCTGATGGTTTTTGATCGAGGAATTACCTCAAAAACATGCGTTTCAGAGCTTTCGAATACTGGTTGGCACTCCCTCGCTGGCATACCTATTCACCGAGGAATCAAGTCTGCCATTTCAAATCTCGACTTAGAACGAATGCAAAAATTCAGAAATATTGTCATCCAAGGAGATACTGAGTTTTTTGTAAAGCCAATAAAATTTGAAGTTGGCGGTGTTTCTGGAAAACTTATTGTCATGCAAAATAGTCGAAAAAGACAGGAAATAGCGCGATTTAGGCGTTTTAAGATCATCAAAGCTAGAGATGAGTTTAGAGACTTTGGCGTCAGCATTCCTGAGGAGTTAGAAATATTTTTTAACAGAACAAAATCAATTAATTGGCACGCTATCACGAGGGCCGAGCGATTTGACGGCCTATCATTTATTTTTACTGATGCAAAGATTGCAGTCGCAGAAGCGGTGCACTTATATTTCGCAAAAGACATTATTGAGCGGTGTTTTAAGCTCGAAAAGAGCATTTTGAATTTGCGCCCTATTCGATTTTGGCTTGATTCAAAAATCAAAGTACACGTCCTTATATGTCATCTTGCGCTATCCTTGTTAACGACGTGTCGAATTCGACTGCAAAAACAAGGCATTTATGATGATATCGGGAGGATTTTTAAAAAACTTAACTCGATATACAAAATTTACTTTTCAATAGACAAATCGCGTGATGCGCGTTTTAGTAAGGTAAATACGCTATCAAACTATCAATCGAGCATTTTGAAAATCATAGCGCCAAAATTGGAAATGTAGTGGAAAGATTGGGTAAAGATTCAGGTGATTACCCATAAATGCAAATCCATATCCAAGTTCAAGCATGACATATTTTATTTTTGCGACCATGCGATTTTCAATTTCAGCCTCAAGAACTGGGGGTTTTAAGCCTAACGTATCTAGCGTATAAATTGCTTTCAAGGTGTTGCTAGCTTGTTGGGCTAACTGCTCTGGTAAGGTTTCAGTGAAATTATGTTGTTTACCAGATAGGCAGTGTCTTTCATATGCTTGTGAGTTTATTTGCATCAAAAGAGTACTTCGGGTCCAGCCCTGTTCGTGGGTCATTTCCATATAGTATTGTATGGCAGCGGCTCCTTTTATCTTGTCAATAATAAGCATCAACTGTCCCCATGGAATTTCTGCAGCAACTTGCTGCAGAATTGGTAATTCCTTGAATTCATTATAAATATTTCTCATATACCAAAGATTTCTTGCAGAAAATCCTTGGGTTGTTTCTGGAAATGCTCGACGTAGATCGCTAGCTAATTGTTCAACAATTGATTTACCCCATCCATATTTACTCTGTGCGGTGACAATTTGCTCACCTAGCCACCAGTAAAGTTCGAACTGGCCTTTAGAGGCTGCTCTCGCAATTTGGATTCTAGTGGAGTTGATCTTTTGTTTGGTTTCATTCAGCAGTTGTAGATAGTGTATGTCTGTTGGGTTGATTGAATTTTCCATGGTTATTTCTTTCATTGTGATTTCCTTGATTATTTATCGTACTAATTTTTCCACCGCATTTGCTTTGTGTTCTGGTGCAAGATGTGCGTATCGTAACGTCATTGTTAAATCTGAATGCCCTAGTAATTCCCTCACAGTATTCAGATCAACACCAGCCATAACAAGACGAGAAGCAAAATGGTGGCGCATATCATGCCAGCGAAAGCTATCGATTTTGGCTAGTTTTAAAATACGTGACCATGATTTTTTTACATTATCGAATGGCTCACCCTGTTTATTCGCAAAAATATAATTTATTGGTGCAGCTTGTTTTTTCCACTCAACCAAAGTGTTTAAAGCCTCACTATTTAATGGGACATGCCTTGTCCTGCCACTCTTTGCATTGTCACCTTCTATTGTTAGTAAGCTGCGTTCGAAATTAATGCTTTCCCATTTGAGGCTGAACACTTCACCTTGGCGCAATCCAGTGTTCAGTGAAAGCAAAATCATTGGGCTGATATGATCAGCAAATTTGAAGCCGGTCAAATTAGGAAATAAATCATATCCACGTTCGCGGCGCCATTGATTAGCATTATCGCGCTCGCTTTTTATTTTATCGTCACGTTGGAGAATGGCTTCTCTTAACCTGATTTCTTCATCTGTAGTTAGATATCTAACTTTGACAGAATGGTCGGATTTCAGTTGCTTTAATTTATCGAGTGGGTGGGTATTAATAAACTCCCACAACACGGCTTTTGAAAGTGCAGCTTTTAAACCAGTAATATTTCGATTAATAGTGTGAGGTGAGATATTATTTTTCAATCGTTGCGTCCGCCATTGGTCGATCAAGACTGGGGTGATGTTTGCTAATGCGTAATCACCAAATGGTTCAATAAAGCAGCGGATGATGTCATTAATCGATTTGGTGCCGGATTTGCGGTGCTCATTAAACCACGGTGCATAGTGTTTCTCTATGAATTCCCGGAGGGTGATCCCATCCGGCTTCTTTTTTTGAGGGTCAATGCCTTTTGCAACATCGCCCAAAATCGCCAATGCCATATCTCTAGCTTGGGCAGGGGTAATGACGCCAACTCGGCCAAGATTAGTGCGACGCCCACGTTTATATTGGCATACATAAAGCATTTTGCCGGAAGGATTAACTCTGATGAGAAAACCGGGGAGTTTGGTATCGTAAACGTCATACTGTTTGGGGGCTGGCGAAAGTTTTGCAATGAGAGCATTACCAATTAAACCTTTCATACATAATCCTTGTTTATTTTTCTGGAGTGCAAATGGAGTGCATGATGAGTATATGAGGAAGTATCTTAATGTGCAATAATGTAGCTCTAAAACATTGTAATTATATGATTATAAATTAGTATTTGTTTACCGTAATTTATCATGATACATTGTTATTTATAAATTTATCACTCTCCTAAGGGGCGGGTCGTAGGTTCGAATCCTCTCCGGGACGCCAATTTAATATATAATAATCAATCAATTATGATTTTCTGCTATCAGCGGGGAACGCGGATTTGTGGTTCTGGTATAACCATGGGTATAACCAAATTGGTTAATAGATAATAAATTTAGCTTAAGTAAAATTTTTAAGAGATGTATTAAAACAATTGGCCCAATAATCATGAACTTTCTGAAAGATATCTAATACAGATACCCAATGATTATCTTTGGTTATTATTATCAGTCCATCATAGTCCCAAGGAATTCGCCAGTTTTCCCAAGTACAGGTTATCTCTTCCCAAGGTTTATTATTGTTAGTGGTTTCTTGAATTTCATTTCCTTGGGAATAAAAATGCTTAATATTATTGGCTAGCTCATGAATTAATTTAATTTCTTTGCATTCTGAGTTTAGAAATGAATAATAAGAATTTTTGTCTTGGGATAGTGGAGATACATTATTTCTTAATTCTGCGTTGTCTTGAAGATATGATTTCCATACCCATTCTTTTAAATGATGTACAGTTAAAACAAAGTTAATTGCATGTCGCGATGATTGAGTATCATTTTTAAAATCTTCAAATTCTAATTTCATTTTTTCAAACATATCGCGAGTGGAGATTACGAAAGTCTTTTTAGAGTTCATCTACTATTTTTTCCAATTGGTATTAATCGAGAATTAATCCATTCTTTAGAACGCTTAATGATTTCATTTTTTGCTTCTTGAAGAGTTTCTGTAGGTTCTTTTAATGTTATTAATACAACAGCAAATGAATTTTCTGTAAAGAATGTAATATAAGAAAAGCCTGAACTTCCTGGCCCATAATCTGATACTGTATAACTAATCCTACATCCTTTATGGGTAATTTCATCGTGTATCTTGTTCTTAGGTTTTTTATCTTTTAACATCTCTTTTTTCATCTCAATTTCTCCTGTTAGTGACGGGATTAGCACTAGATAAAAAAAACAGTAATATTTTTTTGACTTACTTATAATTTTACTATTTATTCTTAAAATTATACATTGTCATAACAAGAACCCGGACGTTGCCATCCGGGGTCCCCATATCAACTCCACATCACTTTCACTTTGTCCCATCTAAACCCTTCCACCTTACTTACATAATATGCCTCACCTGTACCTAACCCCCGCTTGATCGACTCAGGATGAATGACATATGTTTTATCAGGCCGCACACTACCGAGGCTTGCCTCCGTCTTGCCACCATCATATTGTGCAGTCACATTAAACGTATCCTTCGTACCCATCCATCCCGCAACAGCCTCAGCACTTTCTTGATCATTCAATCGATGACAAATAATCGTGTTCGCACAATTAAGCATCTGAGACTTGAAATTATCACTTACAATATTCAAATCAGCGATGCCTTGTGTGCCAAATACAGCATGCACACCTTTACCACGTCCCATATTCACAAGATTCAACACTTGATCACCAGCGAACACAGAAAATTCATCAAATACCATAAAAATACGTTGCTTATTTTTATGTCTCTCAATGGTTGCTTTGATATCATTAATCACTAGCTTGCCTAATACTTTTGAAAAACTTGGATAACGAAAAGCTGGCAGTGAAAAATAAATTAAAGCATCATCTTTAATGACTTCTTCAAGTGTAAACATATTATTACCAGGCTCAAAATATTTACCCATCGCAGAATTAACGAGTATTTTTAAATGAGCCTGCAAACCAGTAATATCCTTCATCTCATATTTTTGTAACGAATCAACTTGTGCAAGCAACTCACTATGCTTGAGTGATCTACAGAAGTCTTTTAATGTCTCAAAATCCAAACATTTAACGACTTGTTTCAAATCAAACGGTTTACCTGATTGCAGCAAAACTTCAAATGTCGTTTGAAGATAATCTTCTGCAATTGAGCGGTAATAATCACTTTCCCAATGATCTTTTAAACTAATGATTTTGTCCTTAAGTTCTGAGCAATCGCCATTAGAAAGTGGATCATAGTGAGCATAATTATAGCAATTAAATCCATAAAATCGCTTACCATAGTAATTAGCTAAATTGCTTAGCCAACTGATATTGTCTTCTGTAGGTTTGCCATCAATCACAATTAGAGGATGTCCTTCTGTGATTGCACGTTCATAAAAACGTTGCAGTGTGACTGTTTTACCGCTCCCAGTGGTGCCCAGTACCATCACAATTTGATTAATGAAATGATCGGGCAACACTACTGGTTTGGCGGTGTATGTCGAGACACCTAAAAGCACACCTTTTGCATCAACGTTTTCCAATTGTTGCATGGCCTTGTCAATTTTCTTGTCAGACAGTTATTTCTTTTCTTGATAATGTTCTCCTTTTTGAATGGCATCAATAACAGGTTTATGCGGGCTTTCTTTGATTAGATCTACCACGCTTAACATTCCGGCAAACAGCACAGGAAATCCGAACAGATATGATCCTGCCTGATGGTACAAGTAAATGACGGGACTAAAATCCGCTTTGTTAAAAAGCAGTTTCCAGAAACCCAGGTTTATTTTAAATCCACTCAGTAAATAGGATTTTATTGCTATTCCGTCACCTGTGTTTAAAAAAATCACCTCCAATACAAATATTAATTCAATGGTTAAAATGAGCCACCATGGTGCTTTAATTACCCTTGAAAGTATGAGATATAGAATAAAACCCAACGCAGCGACGCTGCTCATCCAGATTGAACAAAGGCCGATGAGTAACAATTGCAGACTTTGTTTTGGGTTATTTTCAATATACTGATTAAATCTATTTTCAACTTGATTCATGCAAGAACTCCTTAATAGAATGTATTTTTATGTAAGATTTACTTTTAACTAACGAACTCATTGGACGTATGACGAGCTCAGCACAGAAATACCAAGCCTCTGCTATTTCCAATTGACCACCATACGCACTTAAAATCTTTTCGATGCGACGCTTTCCTTTCATGGAAAGTTCAACTTCAATGGCAATTTTTGTTTCATCTGGGAATATCAATATCCCATCAGCGATGTGACCTGCTTTTCCAATACCGTAATAATATTTTTGTTGCTTGAGATAACGTTCACTCATCCACTTGGCAGCGGGATATTTGATACTCAATTGTTGACGAACATCTGTGATTAACAATTGATGTTGATATCCCCCTAGTGAAATTTGTGATACTGGTGGTAATGAAGTTTGTGCTGCTCCTTTTTTTGTTAAATGATAAATACCGTGTTGATGCTTAAATATTTGCTGATGTAAAACATATCTCTCACCAATTAATCTCTTCATGATTTGATAATTTCTTGGAAACTTGAGATTGAACTCCTTCTGAATTTGAGGCATAACACAGAAACCACATTCATTAATAAAACTTAAAATCGCTTTATCTCTATCTGTTAATTGCATATTTATTCTCTCGCTGAGTGATTTATAAAATACGCTCGATTGAAGCGAAGGCGTTGCTGACCAACCAATAAGTCATAGACGCTTTTATTGGTTGGTCAGGAACAGCCGTAGCGAAATAACGGTGCGCAACAGGTTGAAAATAGGGCGTTGTGATTTTTCTGCTGGCTATAAGTGGACTATAGGCCTCGCTATAGTCCAGTTTTTTGCACAACAAGTGATTTCTGATAAGCATTGTCTCTCCTCATATATTGGGCTTTATCCGTAACACCGTAACAACCCGCGTGTTTATTGCATTCTTTGTTACGTTTCTGTTACGCGTGACGGATGTATCGGTAACACGTAACAGTGCCGTAACGCTTCGACCCCGATGGCATCTGATTTGTTACGTTGTTACGCTTGAAACCTTGTCACAAGAAAGATAACGGTTAAACGCATCGGCAAATTGAAGGAATGAATATCCTTTGGCTGTTGTTGAATTGAATCGTATGGTTGAGCTGGTGATTCCATACTCACGTAATACAAGCTATCTGTCGTGATGAAATGGGATGGCCATGATTGAATGTTGCCCATGGTTTTTCAGGGTCTTCACACAGCTTTTTGATAAGATCGGCAGACGTGATTCTATCCGTGTTCATGCTTTCAATAATGTCTTGAATATCAGATAGTAATTCCACGCCGATACTTTTGGATTGCTCCAGATCGCCTGAAATTTTCAATGCAGCTTTCCGAGCTAGTTGAGGCCAATCACCTTGTGCAATATCAGCAATGGCTAACAAGGGTTCCCAGTTATCCTGAGCACGATCACCCAGTGTGTCTGGCAATAAAGGCCGTGTTGTTAGGATTTGACCGGAATAATCTGCTGAGAATCGTGCCAGTTTTGCAGCTAATTGTTTAAACAATTCCGGTTCAGCATGCCTCAATCGCTCAGCCTGTTCGCTAGGTAGTTTTCGTCGTAGTGATAAAAGAATAGACCTGTCCATCAGCGTGTCATTTAACTTGCCAATACCAGCTAATGCTTTAGCACCCCATAAATTAAATGGCGTGAGAGTATGGTCTTCACCCGTCGTGCGATAAATAAATGCAGCCGTACGAGTGTGACCTGCATTGATCAATCCCCGCAATTCATTGTTTTCACGCATGAAGGTGTCAACTTCATCGATTAATAATGTGGGTTGCCAGGTATCAATAGAGCGGAATAGCGCTGCCGGCGAAATATTGGACGCAGCTAAAGGTCGTTTCACAATTTGACTTAACAAGAATAATAGCTGACTCTTGCCACAACGTTTTTCAGGTGCAGTGATAATAGCAAGTGGTGCAACTTGGATGACATCAATAAACTATGTCATTGCTGCCCATAATGTTGCAGCAATCACGGCTTCATGATCACAAACAATAAAGCGTTTGATTGTGTTTGAAATATCACTCAACAGACTTTCTGGATTCACCGACTCATGCCACGGCGTAATCTCAGGAAACGGCGATTTGTCTTCTTCCTTGGAGACCGCTTTTTCTTGCTTAACGATGGAATCTAATGTTGCAGGACGAATCCCCATTTCTTTTGCGAATGTTGTTCTTACACGATCATATCCAATCGGTGTTAACTGCTTTAGCTTGTTAATTAAATCTGTATCATGCGTTGAATGAGCAGCATCATTTTGTGTGTTAACTAATTTTAGACTCATAGAGAACCTCCTAGATACATTTGCGACTTTGTACGATACGAGCTTGCAGCCATTCATTGATTTCGGATTCAATCCAGCCAACGGCTCGGCCACCGCCTAAATTAATCGGACGCGGAAATGATCCTTCTGCAATGCGCGTGTAAATGGTTGAGCGTGAAAGCCCTGTGCGAGTTTCGACTTGTTTGCGTCGTAAAATAATTAATGGAGTATGAATTTCTTTATGCATTATTGGCTCCTTTTGAATAGTACAGGAGCCAATATGAGGTTTGAGGCGTATTCTTTCGAGGATTCCGAAAGGTCAAAAAATTTTCCGGAAGATTTTATGCCGGATTTTGTTCCGGTTTTTGTAAAACTACCTGTCCGCCGAGCTGATTTAATATCTTGTCGGATAAAAGTTGCTCAACTAATGGTGTTGTGGTTTTTCGTACTGTTTCTTCACCGCCTACACCCCTGAGGTATATCGCATCTGCCATTACTCTATTGGGAATACTAAGATTTGTTTCGCGTTCCCATATTTTTAAATCCAGGTAAGGAAGAACCCCATACAAAGCCCAGGAATTTAAATCAGCTTGCTTTATGGCTTTTGATTTGGTTCGCGTGTCCAGCTCTACTCTTATGGCAGAAAGCCATTTTTTAAATTGTTCAATTAAAATGTCATCACTATAATCCAGATTAACATTAATTAGACCTTCAGCTTTCAACTCAGGCAAAGCCGATTTGTAAATAGGCTCATTCATCCATTCTTGCTTAGATGTATTGAAATTTAAGCCATCTGAGGTATCAAGGAATTTAGTACCTGAAGTAGGGGTATGAGAGGGAGAGGAAAAGAATTGCATAATGTCAATTACATGATCTGCCAATTCAGGCTGATAAGTTTTTCTTTCCAGCAACAAAAATTTCTCAATATTGAAAAAATTTCTCATAGTTAACGATGAAATAGCGTTATTTTCTTGTGTAGTAACAAACTTTTGAATATTCATCATGCAAGAAATCCCGTACCAAAGGTTAAAATGATGATGATCTGCTAATTTGATTACGGTTTTTTCTCGCATGATTGCAATTGGTTCAGCTAAAGCTGACATATTCGGACAATCTAAACAATGCTTTCGGAAAACCAATTGAACGTGCCAATCGTACATTGATAAGGTTCTTACTTTTGTATAATTATTTAGATCAAACCACTTTGGTAACTCTGAGATATGTTTTATTTTTTTGTCATGATTCAATGTTCTTATATGGGTTTATTTGTTCCGGGGCATTCTAGTAAATTTTTGTGCGCATTTCATATTTTTCTGCTACCTAAAATCATTTTTTGATCAAAAGAATTCCTGAAAATTTATATTTTTTCATGATTGATCGATTTTTAATATTCCACTATGTCGATTTATGTTCATTTATTAGAATTATAGTGTAAAGTTATAGAATGATTGCAATCAGCGAGTATGTTAACGATGCCAAAATATTTGATAGAAACAAAACGGTTAGGTCTGCGCTTTCTACAGGAGTCTGATATTAATTACTTAGAAGCATTAGAAAGTGATCTAGAGGTAAAGAAGTACTTTCCTGATGGTCCGCGTGATCGCAGTACGACTGAAGATATGATCAACAGGTTCATTTCAAACCATGTGAACAAGGGACTGCCTAATTTTTTGATTTTTGATTTGGAGTCAGGTGAATTTATAGGACGGATTGGTTTTGGACTAACAGAAGATAATGAAATTGAAGTGGGATATGTGTTGCATAAAAAATTTTGGGGGAAGGGTGTTGCATCAGAAGCAGTTTTGGCGATGTTAACGTATGCAAAAGAACATATTAAAACGGATTACATCATTGCATATGCGGATGTAGGTAATGTTGGCTCGACACGTGTTATGGAAAAATGTGGAATGGAATATTATAAGACAGGCATGGCTAAGGGTATTGAATGCAGATTTTACAGAATAAAAAATAGTTGAAATAAAAGTTTTAGTAGTAAAGCTTTTACTAGCCAAGGGTTTTCATTTTAGTCGTATTATTGAGCCATATCATGTAAGCAACAGCATTTTGCGATTAAATAAGAATATTTAATTTTATCAATGGGTTGTATAGTTAATCAGAATATTAGATTGATTCAAATTAAATAAAACCATTTACATAAAATGCAAAATCATAAAATTTATATTCTATTGCTTAATAACACTTATTTTAATATTATTGCATGAAATTTTAATAAAAATATTTGCAAAATGGTCAATTTATGCTATTTTCAAAGTATGAATACCTATAGCTATGAGTCTCTTAATCAGCATTTACGTCCTGGCCGTGTTTATCGGCGGGATATGCTTTTGTCTTACTCAAAGGCGCTTGATAGGGATTTAAATACGCTGGTTGAAAAAGGGGAACTGCGTAAGTTAGCTGGTGGTCTTTATTATAAACCAGCCATGTCACGGCTAGGTATGTTGCCACCCAAAGATGATAACTTGGTAGGTTGCTTTTTGCGAGACAAACAATTTTTGATGTACTCAATGAATCAATACAACTCCTTGGGAGTTGGATTAACGCAACTTTACAACCGTGTTGTGGTATTAAACCGCAAACGCCATGGTGTTGTTAAACTCGGGAATAGGGAATTTGATTTTCGACGACCAAGCAAAGGATTTCCAAATAAAGTAACAGCGGAGTTTTTGTTGGTAGATTTGGTGAATAATCTAGATGAGTTAGCTGAAGATACTTCTTTAGTAAAAGAAAACATCCACAAAAATCTCACGCGCTTTGATCAAGAAAAACTTGTTCGTCTGGCAAGTGAATACGGAAAGATAAGTACAAAGAAATTTTTTGAGGAGATTTGCCATCAAGAATGTATTTTTGCATCAGCTATCTAACGCCCAGCAACTATTCGAGATTGTTGCTGATGAACAAGGGCTTCTTCCAGACATTATTGAAAAAGATTATTGGTTGATGCACTGTCTTTGGGGAATTCAACAGCAAGGATATCAATTTGAGCTTAAGGGCGGTACCTCCTTGTCCAAAGGATTTGGAATTATTGAGCGGTTTAGTGAAGATATTGATATTCAAATTCATCCATCGGATGATTCAGTCAAAATAGGTAAGAATCACGATAAACCAGCTCATATTGAGAGTCACAGGAAATTTTTTGATGATACTACAAAGCATTTGAATATTGCTGGGTTGATGTTTGAACGGGAGTCTTCTTTTGATGATCAGTCAGGCAAGATGCGTGGTGCTGGGATTAAAGCAGTCTATTCCTCGTTTTTTTATGGCAATAATAGCCTTAAATCAGGTGTTATTTTAGAGCTTGGCTTTGATCAAACAACGCCATTTGAGTTGTGTGATATAACATCCTGGGCATATGAGAAGGCAGCTAGTTTGAATCTATCGATTATAGATAATCGTGCTAAAAGTATTCCTTGCTATTGTCCAGAGTATACTTTTGTTGAGAAATTACAAACCATCTCAACAAAGTTTCGTCTTGAACAAGAAAATAAAATGATGCCTGTAAACTTTCTTCGTCATTATTATGATATTTATAAGCTATTAGATAATGCTCGAGTAAAAAAATTTATTGGTACTGATGAATATGTTAAGCACAAGCAGCAACGTTTTCGCGCGCAGGATGAATTGATGATAAAGAATAATCCTGCTTTTATAATTAGTAATCCAGTGATAAGAGAACGGTATAGCGACGAGTTTAAAAAGAAGTCTGCTATTTATTTTGGTAAGCAACCAACGTTTGATGAAATTCTTGAAAGAATCAACCAAAATATAAATAAACTTTAATTATTTATTTACTGTTTTTTTAAATGGCACAACATTTCCTGAGGCTCTCTTAATCTGCTTTTCCACCATTTCACCCCAAGCCAACCATGCAGCTTTTTGTTCATCTGCATAAACAGCACGCTGATAAGTCGCTATTAGCTTGTTGAGAGGCTGATGATTCAACATCCTCTCAATTACATGTGGTGATACTTTCAAATGCTCACCCCAGCAAGTCGCAGCAGAACGACGCAAGTCATGAATGGTAAATGGTTTCATATCTACCAATGGCGGTGGCGTTTCTTTGGCTTTTTCTTTATCGTCAGCTTTTCGCAATCGCCAAAGTGCTTTATTCAATGAATCCGTGTGCATGTATCCTTCAACATTATTTTTATCCGTATTAAAAACAAATGGGGATGTTTCAGTTAATGGCTTTAATTCGTTTATTAATTCAATCGCGAGTTTGGAAAGATAAACCGTATGCATCTGTCGATTTTTAGTTTTGCTCGATGGTATTACCCATTTCCCAGCATCAAGATCCAGTTCATCCCAGCGCATCGCGCAAATTTCACCACGCCGTACACCAGTGACGATTAGTAACTTGATAGCATTTACTGTGATACGAGAGAGAATCGACGTTTTTGCAACACCATCGCGTGGTTGCATGGCCTCATCCAATGCTTTCCATAACATTCGTAATTCTTCTAACGACAATGCACGATCACGAGGTCGATTAGGACTCGCAGCAAAATCCTTGGGTTTTAAAAGCCTTGCAGGATTTTGATCAACGAGGTGACGTGTCAATCCATAATCCAACATTAAATTGAGTGTCGTTAAGGCTCTTCGCGTTTCTTCTTTAATGCCTTTGCGTGTCATGCCATCCAGTACGGAGGCAAGATGCGCACGTGTAATATTTTTGGCAAGTAATTTTCCGAGTGAATTTTTAAGATGACGATTCCAGCGTGTTTCATGCTGCTTCATCCATTTTGGCGTAATTTCTTTTGCAACTTTAACAAACTCAATCCAGCTTTCAAATAATGCTTGCATAGTGATCGCCTGCGTATTCTCGGCAATGGCAGCAGCGCGTGCAGTTCTAGGATCAATACCTTGTGCGACTAACTTCCGCAATTCAGGTAATTTATCTCGCACTTCTTTTAACGACACATCCTCATAATTCCCAAGGGTCATTTGTAATAATGTGCGATCTCCTGGCAAACGAAAACAATATAGCTAGCTCTTAGCACCGCTTGGCCGCACTCTTAGAAAGATGCCATTCCCATCTGATAAGCGGTACTCTTTGTCTTTTGGTGCAGCATACTCTATCTGCTTGGCGGTCAATTTACTCATTAGCATTTCCTTTCGGGTATAACCATGGGTATAACCAAATCGCTGGCTTTAAGCAGAATATAGGGAACCATACTAGATATTAAAATTCAACAACTACATGAATTTTAATATAATTTAGACTTTCTCGGATTTCTCCGGAATTCACCAAGCTTTACTCCTAAGGGGCAGGTCGGAGGTTCGAATCCTCTCCGGGACGATGGATAAGTTATTGAATTATAATAAAGTAAGTTTGTGTATCCGGACTCAGTCGTTGTCATTTTTTATTTCGGGGCATCCATGGGGGCATCCAAATTGGTTGGAACGTTTTAAACCTTGTATCTTTTTCTAAACTTTACTAAAGCAGGGTGTTAATATTTTGGTTACTAATGAAAAGTTAAAAGTAGTAACTTAGGAGGCTAGTATTAAAATTACATCCTGCAAAATGTCCGTTCGTGACGGGTTGGATTTTGATCAATTCAAACTCCAGGAAGTTAACTTATTCGTTGGCATCTCAGGGTCTGGTAAATCTAAATTATTGGATTCCATATTTGATGCTGCACGATTTGCAATTGGGAGTGAAGGTAAAACCTTGCCATTCCTCCCATTGTTGGGGTCATGGATTATCGAAGTCGAAATAGTAAGCAAGCATTATAAATGGGAATGCGAACGAGATATAAATGAAGAAGGGCGTAATATAATTAAAAAAGAACGCATTGAGGTTACTGATGAGAATACTAATAAGATAGTATTAGTTGATCGTACCAACGATGTATTTAATTTTCATTCAAAAATTCTTCCTAAACTTGATGTGTCACGGTCTTGTATTGAACTTTTACAAGACGAAGCTGAGATTAATCCAATTTTTCTAGGTTTTACAAATGTACTTAGACGAAATTTCTCACGTGATGAAATTAGTAAAGCTTCCGCTTATGTGGGTGTTGATAAATCATACGATGATCTTTTTACTAAAAAGACAACATTACCAAAGGCAATGTATAGTTTGTTCAATTTACCACTGAGCATAAGACTATATTATATAAGTCAGCATCTTAAAAAAGAATTCAAAGCCATCGTAGACTCATTTAAACAACTTTTTCCTACTATCGAAGATTGCGCAATAGTAGACGCAAATAAAGAAAAATTAACCGTTACTCCAGGATTGCATACCCCCGCATTTATGGTGACTGAAAAAGGTATTAGTAAAAAAATAGAGCTTAAAAATCTATCGTCTGGCATGGTAAAAGTTTTGCTAATACTAACAGATATCCTAACCATGCCAGATGGTTTCATATATGAATTAGATGAATATGAAAACTCATTAGGCATAAATGTGATTAATTTTTTACCTTCATTACTACTAGAGCATCAGAAAAGTAAACAATTCTTGATTTCAACGCATCATCCATATCTTATCAATAAAATGCCGGTTAGCCATTGGTACGTTCTCAGTAGAGATGGCTATAAAGTAAAAATCAAATATGGCGATGAGCTTGTGAAAAAATACGGCAAGTCCTCCCAAGAATCATTCATTAAACTAATAAATGATCCATTTTATAGCCCAGAAAATAAATGAATATTTATGTTGTTGTTGAAGGTGAGGTTGGCGAAAAGCAAGTTTATCGTGTTTGGATTCCTTGTGTAAATTCCCAGCTCACATTTGCTCAGAAATTGATCAAGTCATAGATAACAATTTTTACATTGTGCATGGCGGAGGCTTTCCTAATTATTTTTCAGTAATAGAAAATGCCATTAAAGACATTCTTTTTAATTCTGGTCATAGTAGGAAACCAATCTTTGATCGTTTGGTAGTGAGCGTTGATGCCGAAGAGAATACATACGATCAGAAAAGATCTGATGTAGAATCCTGTATTCGAGATAGACTTAATGGAACATATCTGGATTATAAAATTATAGTGCAAAACTTTTGTTTGGAAGCTTGGTGCTTGGGTAATAGAAAAATTATCTCAAAATCGAATAATAATGCAGATCTTAAAGTATTTACTAGGCATTATGATGTAAGAAGTTCTGATCCAGAACTATTAACACCATCTGATCCAGAAAGACTCACAAGAGCACAACATGCTAAAAATTATTTAAGAGTAGCATTGCAAAATAAACATAAAAACTTAACTTATACTAGTAGTAATCCGACAGCTCTTTTGAATAAAAAATATTACGAACAGCTAAAAAGTAGATTAATAGAAACGCAGCATATACAGAGTTTCCAAGATTTTTTGGACGCATTCAAATAATAACAGCTGTTTAAAATAGGAAGCGTGGTTAAGCTGGGTTACATTTTTGAGAGATGAATATATTGGAATTTTAATCATTAATTTCTTCTAAACTTAATTCTGCCTCTATTTCTTCAATTGAAGGCAAGCTTGTCGCTAATTTTTTCGGCAACTTTTTAATGAGTTCATACTCAGATATGCCAATTGGACTAGAGATATTACGAAGCGCATACTCTGCAATGAATTTTTTTCTAGATTTACACAATAGTAACCCTATTGTTGGATTGTCCTGTGGGGTTTTTAAAATGCTATCAACAGCTGAAAGATAAAAATTTAATTTTCCTGCGTATTCCGGTTTAAATGCTGTTGCCTTAATTTCATATGTTGCCAAAGCAGTTATGTGTTGCTGAGTCATAATCCCCTCTGTTTTTAGCCAATCTACCCCATTTAAGAACACATAATATTATCATGCCTTATGCGGTATATCCTAACGGGTTTAACTTACAGGAGATACTGCAATGTTTAACCATCTATTTAAACGCCCCTATTACATTAATAGGCATGCTAAAGCACCATTTTTAAAGGAAAGATTAGCATATATTCAATTACATAAAGAGCGAGGGTGTGTGATACAAACGCTTCGTGACACTGCCCAGTACTTGCTTAGGATTATTGAATTTTTACAATTAAAATCTAACAGCACTGTAACAATAGAAGAAATAGAACTAGCTGCAGACAAATGGGCGCGACACAAATCAAAACATCCGCAAAAAAGAAGATCTTTTTCCCCTAAAGCAAAAGAATTATTTGCCTATCATGCAATTAAATGGTTAAAGCTAATCGATCGATTAGCGCTACCGGAAGAACATTCCTCATTGTTAATTAAACTGTTTGAACGTTGTGGCGCTATAAAACGACACCTTACTGCCCCATTATTAAAAGAGAGACTACAGTATTTGCAATATTGGGCTGAAAACGGTGCGCCAGAAAATAGCTTGAAACATATCGATCAATATTTATTATTGATAATAGAATATCTTAATTTTAGTGAAATCAGAGCAGTAAATGAAAATGAAATTAAAGTAGCCGCTGATCGCTGGGCAACAGCTGAAGCTGTTAATAAAAGGAAAAATAAATATTCCAAGTTTGCAAAAAATCGCTTTATTAGAGTAGCTTCAGGCTGGTTTGAAATGCTCGGATGTTTAGAAAAGCCGTCTAAAAAGCCTATTCCATTCGAAGAAAATCTTAGTCAATATTTTTCGTATATGCGTGATGAGCAGGGGCTCTCTGAGAATACGATTGAAGGGAGATACTTTCAGCTTAAAGATTTTTTAATTCATATTAACGATAAAAAGAAATCATTTGCAGATATTACGCCTCTCATCGTAGATGAGATTTTAACAAAAAAATACGATAGTGGTCGTTATTCAAGAAGAACCATACAAGCTTATGCAACTGTAATAAGATCATTTTTAAGATACGCAGAAGCTAGAAAATGGTGTCAGCCTAATTTAGCTGATTCTATTAAAGCTCCGCGTGTATACCGATACGAATCATTACCTTATTCTCCCAGTTGGAATGATGTGAAAAAATTATTAAAGAACACCAAAACAAATAACCTAACTGATATCAGGGATTATGCGATTTTAATGTTGCTATCAATATATGGCATGAGATGCAGTGAAGTTGTTAATTTATGCTTAGAAGATCTCGATTGGAAAAAGGAATAGCTTTATCTAAGAAGAGCAAAACGATCAAAACCGCAAATTTTTCCTCTCACAAAAATCGTTGGTGAAGCAATACTGCGTTATATAAAAGAAGTTAGGCCTAATAAATGCTCTTTAAGACAGGTTTTTATATGCAGACGATCTCCATATCGCCCCTTAGATACATCCGCAGTCTACCAAATTGTTAGTAGAAAACTTAAGCCTTTGAACTTAAATATTAAACATCATGGACCGCATGCTCTGCGACATGCCTGCGCCACCCATTTAATTAATGAAGGTGTAACACTTAAAGAAATAAGTGATCACCTTGGTCATCAAGGATTGGATACGACACGCATTTATACAAAGGTTGACCTTACCAGTTTACGTAAGGTTGCAGATTTTAATTTAGGAGATTTACTATGAAACTTAATCAACTTATTAATCAATATATCACCTACAGAAAATCATTAGGTGAAAAATTCAAAACGAATGAATCTTATTTAAAATCATTTTGCAAGAAAATTGGGCCATCAACGAACATAAAATCAATTGATGAAGACATGATTAATAATTTTCTTTATGGCAGTGTAAAATCAATAACATCAGGATGGTTTGTCAAACATACTGCATTACTAGGATTTTATAGATATGCTCTAACACGCAATTATATTGATGTAATACCACTACCAAAGGTTTTACCTAAACGACCACAGCCATTTGTTCCATATATTTATTCTCAAGAAGAATTAAAGTTACTTTTCAATACAGCATTAAATTATCAGAAAAATAAAAGTCACATTCCGCCGAGAATGGTACAGGTAGTACTAGTTCTTACCTATGCATTAGGCTTGAGGCTACATGAAACTTTATCTATAAAACTTGGCGATATTGACATGAATAATGCGGTAATAACGATTCAACAATCGAAATTTTATAAATCGCGGCTCGTACCATTTAATCAAGAAACTAAAGAAGTAATTAATAAATATTTACGGTGGAGAAAAAAGCAAAATCAACTTCAATCAGCAGAATGGTATTTATTTTTAGGAAAAGATAACCAACCTTTCAATATAGGGACAATGCGCGAAATATTTAAAAGGATACGAAAGAAATCTGGGATTAAACGCAATGATAATGCCAATTATCAACCAAGAATACATGACCTGCGACATACTTTTGCAGTTAATCGATTAACAAGCTGGTATCAAGAAAATAAAAATGTTCAACAGCTTCTGCCTATATTATCAGTCTATCTTGGGCACAAGCATCTAGCCCATACTACGGTATACCTAACAATGACAGATGATCTACTTCAAGAAGCTAAGACACGTTTTGAAAAGTTTGCAGTAGGAGAACAACAACAATGAAAAATAATCAGTATTTAAGTTCATGGATAAAGCGATTCTTATTGGAGTATTTAATTAGCACTAGAAATCTATCTAAAAATACACAACTAAGTTATCGTGATACATTTCGTTTAATGTTACCATTCATGGCTAGCAAAGCTAAAAAATCTATTGAAAAATTACTTGTAACTGATATTCATTCAGATGAAATAAAATCATTTCTTTTATATTTAGAAAAAACCCGCAATTGCTCTCTATCTACTCGAAATCAACGCCTTGCTGCAATACATGCTTTTGCAAAATTTGTTGGACTTAATAATCCAGAGCAAGTTGAATGGTGTCGTCAAATACAAATGATACCATTCAAGAAATCAAAGCGAACGTTGATTACTTATCTTGAGAAATCTGAAATGGATGCATTGTTAAATGCCCCAAACAAAAAAACTGAACAGGGTAATCGAGACCATGCTGTATTGCTTTTTCTTTACAATACTGGAGCACGTGCTGATGGGGTTGCGCAATTAACAATAGCCGATTTAAGCATAGCTCATGCTAAAAAGAGAGATTTATCTACTGTGCTTATTAGAGGTAAAGGAAACAAATTAAGGCGCTGTCCGTTATGGAAACAAACTGCCAATGAGTTAAATTCATTAATATTGAACCGAGCACAATCTGAACATGTATTTTTAAACCGCTGTAAACAACCATTAACTAGGTTCGGTATTCATACGATGGTTAGACGTTATGTTAAAAGAATCATTAAGGAATTACCGTCAATAGTAAGAAAGCGTGTTAGTCCGCATACGATACGCCATACGACTGCTACTCATTTGTTACAAGCAGGCGTAGATATTAATACAATTAGAGCCTGGTTAGGACACGTATCAATTAATACTACTAACATTTATGCTGAAGTTGATCTTGAAATGAAAGCAAAAGCTTTGGCATGCTGTGAGGTTGCTGAGGACATAAAACCAATGCATTGGCGAGATAATAAGGGGTTAATGGATTTTTTGGATGCTATTTAAGTCAAAATATATCCTTGACATTATATTGTTGTTTGTATGAAAATATAGCCATATATCAATATGGCTATATTTGTGGGTAACTAAGGAATGAAAAAAGCCGAGTTTGAGTGGGATCCTAAAAAGAATCAATTAAATATAGAAAAACACGGAGTAGATTTTTATGATGCGCAACAAGCTTTCTTAGATAAAAAACGTATTATTGCAGAAGACCTTGATCATGGTCGTAGCGAGAAACGTTATTTTTGTTTTGGGACAGTATCAGGCCGTGTAATGACAGTACGTTTCACATGGCGTAACAATATCATTAGGATCATAGGTGCAGGTTACTGGAGAAAGGGGAAAAAAATATATGATGAAGCGCAAGCTTAAAAAAAAGTTGTCACATGAACCCATTGGTAAGGTTAAAATTGTTGATGATTTTCTACCACCACCGGAACGTTTACTTGTCAAACCTAAACCGGTCAAAATTACTATTACTTTAAATCAAGATAGCATTGATTTTTTCAAGGAAATTGCACAAAAAGAGCATGTTCCGTATCAGCAACTTATCCGTGCACTTTTAGATCAATATGCCTCACATTATAGATAAATCTCTGCTTGTTAACATTAAAAATTAAGGAATATATTATGAGATCTTTTGACAAAACCGCAAATGCAACAAAATTGAATATAAAAGTTAATTATTGTATTAAGAGAAATAATTTTCAGGAGGACTACAGTAATACCTTCGAACCAATCACAGATACCGAGGGTTTTGAAGAAATATATAAGTCAATAATATCGGAATTTGAAACATATAAGAGCTTCAATCCTACAGTTCAGATTAAAATTACCGGAAAACTCCTAGGTGAAAAATTTGAGAAGAATTTTGAAAATATCGAGTCATTTCGCTCATTTTTAATTGAAAATAGTTTCGTGAGTTCAGATAAATTAGATTATCTCGATAAAAATGTAGAGGCATGCTTAGTGATGTAGGTTTCAAATACTCGTTCATATA
>Ga0206865_1109_pt1 | contig 25015 bp, 30 predicted proteins | sample Alteio_BWOrgCont_39_FD_152628 | JGI IMG/M metagenome (GOLD analysis project Ga0206865, IMG submission 152628) | Enriched cells from forest soil in Barre Woods Harvard Forest LTER site, Petersham, Massachusetts, United States -... | ecosystem: Environmental > Terrestrial > Soil > Temperate forest >...
TCCGCGCCTTGGCTGAGACCGTTGAGCTCGCCCGCGCTGTTTAGACATGGAACATGTTGATACCATCATCATAGGGGCAGGCGTTGTTGGCCTCGCCATCGCGCGCCATTTAGCGATGGCAGGACAGGAGGTTTTGGTTTTGGAAGCAGAACCGGCCATTGGTTCTGTCACGAGTTCACGCAATAGCGGCGTTATCCATGCTGGTATTTATTATAGGCCCGGCAGCTTAAAGGCGAAACTCTGCGTCAAGGGCAGGGACATGCTTTACGCCTATGCAGCTGATCGCGGCATCCCCCACAAGCGTTGTGGCAAATTGGTTGTCGCTACCAGTCAGGATCAAATCCCAAAGTTGGAAGAATGGAAAAAGACTGCCGAGCAAAATGGCGTTACGGGGTTGAAGCTATTGACGCCTCTTGAGGCTCAAAAAATGGAGCCTGAGGTTTTTTGTGAAGCAGCTATGCTTTAGCCCGATACCGGCATCATCGATGAGCATAATTACCTGCTGGCTTTGCTGGGCGATATGGAATCTGCGGGCGTTATTCTTGCGCTCCACTCTCCTGTCATGGGAGCTGAAATCACAAAAGAGGGGTTCGTCCTCAACGTAGGTGGTGCTGAGCCCGTGCAGGTTTCTTGCCGTGTTTTAGTCAATGCCGCGGGGTTAGGTGCACAGGGATTTGCGCGTCATTTAAAGGGCCTTGATGTCAAAACAATCCCGCCACAAGTTTTGGCCAAGGGAAATTATTTTAGCCTGAGTGGCCGCTCCCCATTCCAGATGCTGATTTACCCATTGCCCGTTTTGGGATCATCAGGTTTGCATGCCAGTTGCGATTTAAGTGGGCGCGTCCGGTTTGGCCCCGATGTTGAATGGGTTGATCACATTGACTATCGCGTTGATCCCCTGCGTGAGCCACAATTTGCAGCTTCCATCAGACGTTATTGGCCAGGACTGCCGGAAGGCGCTTTGCAGCCCGATTATTCCGGCGTTCGCCCTAAAATTGCGCGGGGCAGCCCTCATGATACGGATTTTATGTTGCAGACAGTGCATGACCATAAAATACCGAACCTTATTAATCTCTATGGGATTGAATCCCCAGGCCTCACCTCTTCGCTCGCACTTGCAGAAGAAGTTGCCACACATCTTCTCCCTTAAAGCTTGAGACAGAACAGCGGGTTGCAGGCACTCCTTTTGCGCCTCACTGTTGCCATAGAGGTAGGATAAAAAGAAGGCTGAGGGAGGCATTCATGCCTAAAGCTTTTTTAATGACATTAACTTTACTCGCAGTTTTTGTGGCGGGTTTTTCTATGCCTGCGGAAGCGGGGAATAGTGAGTTCGTTGGCACCCTTTTGGGGGCAGGCGCTGGTGGATATCTGGGCAACCAGTTTGGCCATGGCGCTGGCAATGTCGCGGCCACGACGGCTGGTGTTTTTGTTGGTGGCGCTGTTGGCAATCAAATCGGCCATGCGGCGGACCGTACTAGCCAACCGGCACCTGTTTATTACAATAGCTATAATTCCTACCAGCCGGCACCGCTTTATTACGCGCCCGCTTACGTACCGAATTATGTGGCGCCGCCTGACATACCGCCAACCTATATTGATGGGGCGTCCCAAAATTATTGCCGTGAGTATTCAGAACTCGTGCGGGTCGGGAACCAGCTACGCGAAAGCTATGGTACGGCGTGTTTAGAGCCTGATGGTACATGGCGGGTTCAAGAGTGAAGTCCCTAGTCGACGCGCGTCGATATCGTTATACCTAACCCTTATGACCATTTCTTCACCCCAGCGCGACTGGCGGACGGACGATTTTGATTTCGACCTGCCGCAAGAACGCATCGCGCAAACGGCTCTGGAGCCGCGCGATAGCGCGCGGTTATTGCACGTCACCCCCGGGAAACTCATGGACCGGCACATTTATGATTTGCCGGATCTCTTGCGCCCGGGTGATGTCTTGGTGACCAATAATACCAAAGTTATCCCGGCTCGGCTTTACGGCAAGCGCGGGGATGTTGCGGTCGAGGTCCTGCTCCATAAGAAGGGTGCGCCCCAAACATGGCTCGCTTTTGCACGCCCTGGAAAAAGGCTACGTGTTGGCGACACACTTATTTTTGCTGCTGATTTTTCAGCTGAGATTTTAGAGAAACAAGATGATGGCCAAATCCTGATCAGGTTTTCTACCAAAGACGATGCTTTATTCCCCTTGCTTCAAAAATATGGTGAGCCGCCTTTGCCACCTTATATCAAGCGTGAGGTGGGACAGGCAAAATTGGATGAAAGCCGTTACCAGACTGTTTACGCGGCACAAGAGGGCGCCGTTGCGGCGCCCACGGCAGGTCTTCATTTTACGCCTGAGCTTTTGGCAAAGCTTGAAGCTAAAGGCATCCAGCGTGTGAATGTGACATTACATGTGGGGGCTGGGACTTTTTTGCCTGTGAAAGCTGAACGCCTTTCTGATCACGTCATGCATGCAGAGTGGGGCGAGGTGACAGCGGAAGCTGCGGCACTTCTCAATAAAGCGAAAAAGGAAGGCCGGCGAATCGTTGCTGTGGGAACGACCTCACTCCGTTTATTGGAGAGCGCTATCGATGAAAAAGGCACGGTGCACGCTTTTGCCAAGGACACCGCCATTTTCATTTATCCAGGCTATCTCTTTAGGGCTGTGGATATCCTTTTGACCAATTTCCATTTGCCGAAATCGACGCTTTTTATGCTGGTTTGCGCGTTTGCTGGGAAGGAAAGCATGGAAGCGGCCTATGCCCATGCCATTGCCCAAAGCTACCGTTTTTACTCTTATGGTGACGCCACCTTCCTGGAACGGGTGCCCGAGATAGGCTGATCCCGTCCTTGCCATTTTACATTTAAGAAACAGAGGGCTAATAGAGAGAACATCCATTTTATGGTCTCCCTGATTCATGCCGGTTTTCAGCCTTTTCAACCCACGCTCCTTTCTCGCCCTGGTTGCCACGCGGCCTGCGCAACTTTTCTGGGCGCTTGCGGTTTTGCATTTGGCGATCTGGACGATTGTCCCGGCCCTCACCTGCCCGAACGCGCCGCTTGATGTCATCGAAGGTTATGCCTGGGGCCGTGAATGGTTGCTGGGCACCTATAAGCATCCGCCGATGCAATCCTGGTGGTTGCAGATTTTGGCGCTCGCCACAGATCGCGCCCCTTGGGTGCATTTCTTAGCGAGCCAGATTGCTATCATCACAGCTTTTTGGGCGGTCTGGCAAACCGGCCGGCTGATGTTGAGTGAGACCGCAGCCTTGGTTGGCGTGATGCTACTGGAAGGCATCCTTTATTATAATTTTACCAGCATTGAATTTAACCCCAATGTTTTGCAATTGCCGTTCTGGGCCTTGGCGGGGTTATTTTTCTACCGGGGTGTCCGTAAGAACAAGATACAGGACTGGTTCTTATTGGGCGTTTGGAGCGCGGGCGGACTTTATACCAAATATAGTACGATGCTTTTGCTGCTGGGCTTTATTGCCCTGATGATTACAGAACCCACGGCGCGCAAACGGCTGAAAAGTGTGGGGCCTTATCTTGCCCTCGTAACGACGGTCCTTTTATTCCTGCCGCATATTTTTTGGTTGGTGAACCACGACTTTTTGCCTTTTACCTACATGCTTCATCGCATGCAGCCGGATGTGCAATTACGCTCTATACCGAGCTATATTATCTCGCCCGTTTTGCTGATTTCAGGCCAATTACTGGCCCTGATCCCGGTTGTTCTCTTGTTCCTGGTTTTCTATGGGCGCAGCGCAAAATCGGATGAAAAACGGCTTGATCATTTTGACCGCGCTTTTCTAAATACCGCGACCTTTGGCCCTCTCATCGTCACGTTTATCCTATCGGTCATTTTTGCTTTCCGTATCCGCGATATGTGGGGCACGCCCTTTTGGAATTTTATTGGGCTCTGGGCTGTGGCCCGTTTCCGTCCCTCCTTCTCAGCAGAAGCTTTGACGCGTTTTGTTTATGCTTGGACGGTTATTTTTGTTGCTGCCATCTTATTGTTTGCCGGATCAAACATCCTTTATCCCTACATCGAACAAAAAACCGCGCGTATCCATTTCCCCGGCAAGTCCTTGGCGACCTATGTCACGGATGTCTGGCATGATAAATACCATGCGCCTTTGCGTTTTGTGGTCGGTGATACATGGCCGGCAGGCAATGTCGCTTACTATGCTGCAGAGCGGCCGCACGTCTTTATTTTTGGTGACAAGACCATCAGCCCTTGGATCAAGTCAGGTGATTTCGAGAAATATGGTGGTGTTGTTGTCTGGTGTGTACGTCACTGCATTGGTCAGCAAGAAGCGGCAGAGGATATGCCCGCGTACCTCAATGAACGTTTCCCACAAGCGGAAATGCAGCCGCCCTTTACGCTCGCACGTATGACCGAGGCAGATATACCGCCAGTCAAAATGGGTTGGGCGATTATCCCGCCGGCGAAACCGTCAAAACCCTAAGCGGAACAGTGGATTATTGGCTGGTTTTGTGGCATTTGTAGGCCATGGTCGATTTCTCATTCAAAATTTCTGCTACCGATAAAGCGGCGCGGCGCGGGCGTGTCACCACAGCGCATGGTACTTTTGAGACCCCAGCTTTTATGGCGACGGCAACGGCGGCAACGGTGAAAGCCATGCAGCCGGAATCCGTCAGGGCGGCAGGTGCTGAACTTGCAATTTGTAATACCTATCATTTGATGTTGCGCCCAGGTGCTGAGCGTGTGGCAGAGCTTGGCGGTTTGCATCAATTCATGAATTGGCCGGGGCCGATTGTGACGGACTCAGGCGGCTATCAAGTGATGTCGCTTGCTGATTTGCGCGAGATCTCAGAGCAAGGCGTGACATTCCGCTCGCATTTGGATGGCAGCAAGTATGAGCTGACACCTGAGCGTTCGATGCAAATCCAATATTGGCTCGATTCCAACATCACCATGTGTTTTGACGAATGCACACCGCATCCTGCTACGCATGAAGAAGCCGCCCTTTCGATGCGTATGTCGATGCGGTGGGCGCAGCGTTGCAAGGATGCCTTCCAACCGCGTCCCGGTTATGCGCTGTTTGGTATCAACCAAGGCAGCATCTATCCGGATTTACGCGAAGAGTCTGCGAACGCCTTGAAGACAATCGGTTTTGATGGCTATGCCGTGGGTGGCCTTGCGGTTGGTGAGGGGCAGGACGAAATGTTCCGCATGTTGCATGCCACTGTCCCGCATTTGCCGGCAGACAAGCCCCGCTATTTGATGGGTGTTGGCAAGCCGGATGATATTGTCGGCGCCGTCATGCATGGCATTGATATGTTTGACTGCGTGATACCAACACGTTCTGGCCGCACAGGGCAGGCTTTTACACGCAGGGGGACTGTGAATATGCGCAATGCGCGGCATATTAGTGACCCACGTCCCATCGATGAGCTCTGCGCCTGCCCCGCTTGCAGCCATCATTCACGCGCCTATATCCATCATTTGTTCCGTGCTGAGGAAATGTTAGGGCCTATGCTTTTGACCTGGCATAACATCCAGTACTACCAGGATTTGATGCACGACATTCGCCGTGCGATTGAGGAAAAGAGTTTGGAAAAATTTGCAGCGGACTTTGCCACCGACCAGGCCAAGGATGATATTCCAGAGCGTGACCGGATGGAGATTACATTAGAATGAAACTGAACCGAATAAGCCTTGTTCTTCTTGCTGCACTATTAGTCGTGATGGGGACGGCGCAAGCAGCACCGACGGCTAACGAGAATGATGGTGATGAAAGTAAGGCGGCATCAGGCTTGCCTCTGCCGCGCTTTGCCTCCCTCCGCAGCAGTGACGTTAATATGCGTACAGGCCCCGGCACACGTTATCCGATTGAATGGGTTTTAAAGCACCAGGGCTTGCCGGTTGAGATCGTTGCTGAATATGAAATTTGGCGGCGCGTGCGCGATTCAGACGGCTCGCTCGGCTGGGTTCACAAAAGTGCCTTGAGTGGCAAACGCATGGCACTCATCACCGGCAGCATGCATGACATGCACAAAAATAATGACGACAAATCAGAAGTGGTCGCGCATTTGGAAATGGGCACCACAGGACAAGTCATGTCTTGCGCCAAGGACTGGTGCAAAGTGAAATTCAGCGGTATTAAGGGATATTTGCGCAAAACGGACTTTTGGGGCGCTTATCCCAATGAGGTTTTCGATTAAAAACCACTGTGCTATAAGGATTTATGGCTCACACACTCCATAACCGCCGCATTTTGCTGGTCATTTCTGGCGGTATTGCGGCTTACAAAAGCCTCGACCTGATCCGCCGTTTGCGCGAAGCCGGCGCCCATGTGCGTTGTGTTTTGACACAAGGTGGCGCCCAGTTCGTGACGCCTTTGTCGGTCTCGGCACTTTCAGAAGATAAGGTCTATGGCGATCTTTGGTCGCTTACCGATGAAGCGCAGATGGGCCACATCCGTTTATCGCGTGAAGCCGATCTGGTTTTGGTGGCACCTGCGAGCGCCAATATGATTGCCAAGATGGCGCAAGGCTTGGCTGACGATCTTGCCAGCACAGTTTTATTGGCAACGGATAAGCCCGTGATGATTGCGCCAGCCATGAATGGGATGATGTGGTCGCATGAGGCGACACAAGCCAATATAAAAACCTTGCAACAGCGCGGCGTGGATATTTTGATGCCTGCCAGCGGCGAGATGGCGTGTGGCGAAGTCGGTGAGGGCCGGATGCAGGAAGTTGCTACTATTGTAGCGGCTCTCTCAAAACATTTTGCCCTGCCAGGCGCTTTGGCAGGAAAACGTATTTTGGTGACGAGCGGCCCTACATTTGAGCCGATTGACCCTGTGCGGTTTATCGGCAACCGTTCGTCGGGCAAGCAAGGCTATGCGATTGCAGAAATTTTGCGCCAAAAGGGGGCCGAGACAATTTTGGTGACAGGGCCAACGCATTTAGCTGACCTGCCCGGTATTCGGACAATTAAAGTCGAAACAGCCAATGAAATGCTAGCGGCTTGTGAAGCAGAATTGCCTTTGGATGCAGCGGTTTGTGCAGCGGCCGTGAGCGATTGGCGTGCGGCTGAAATATCTTCTCAGAAGCTGAAAAAAGGTCAGGCCAAGGCGACCCTCGAGCTTGAAGAAAACCCAGATATATTGGCCCTTTTGGCGAAATCTAGTAACCGCCGTCCACGGCTTGTGATTGGCTTTGCGGCTGAAACTGAGGATGTGCTGAAGCAGGCTCGAGACAAGCTGGCCAAGAAAAATTGTGATTGGCTTTTGGCGAATGAAGTTGGAGCCGGCAAAGGGTTTGATCAAGACGATAACCAAGTGACCCTTCTTCGCCGTGATGCCAAAGGCTCTGTCATTAGTGACGCGTGGCCAATGCAAAGCAAGGAACTCATCGCGCGCCAGCTGGTTGATGAAATGATCCATGCCTTCAGCAACTAATTATTTAATTGTCCATGGCGCTTTTGGGTCGCCTCAAGAAAACTGGTTTCCTTGGCTTAAAACAAAATTACAACAAAGCGGTGGCACTGTTTTTGTCCCGCAATTCCCAACACCAGACAATCAAAATCTCATCACATGGCAGAAAGTGGCATCCGTCACTTTAAAAGACTGTGATCCTGCTCATACTGTTTTGATTGGGCACAGTACGGGCGCGGTTTTTGTTTTGCGGATGGCCGAACAAGCGCGGCAGCCTTTTAAGGCCGTCTTCTCGGTCTGTCCTTTTATGGAGGCTTTGGGGAATCCCACGTTTGATCCGCTCAATGCCAGTTTTGTGACATCGCCTTTTAATGCGGTGGCTTGCAAAAAAGGTGCTCTAAAAATCACTTGTTTTGCAGGCGATAATGACCCCTATGTGCCCCTGGCTTCTTCCAAGGATGTGGCCAATAAAGTGGGCGCCGAACTTATTATGATAGCAAAAGGCGGCCATTTAAACGCAGACGCTGGGTATGTTGAGTTTCCGCAGCTTCTCGATAGAGTCAGAACCGAATCATAAAAGGGAGATATTCATGTCACGTGTATCAGTCGCACTTACAACTTTGCCACACGCCGAAGGGCTCGGCATCCCTGCTTATGCCACGGAGCATTCTGCGGGTATGGATCTCTGTGCTGCTGTTGCCAATGATTTGGTGATTGAGCCGGGCAAGCGCACTTTGGTGCCGACAGGTTTGTCGATTGCTTTGCCAGAAGGCTATGAAGCACAGGTTCGCCCCCGTTCGGGCTTAGCTCTCAAAAATGGTATTACGGTTTTAAATAGCCCCGGCACAATTGATGCGGATTACCGCGGTGAAGTACAAGTGATCCTTGCTAATCTTGGCGCCGAAGCTTTTACGATCACGCGGGGTATGCGTATCGCACAGATGGTCGTGGCATCCTATGCGCGGGTTGAATGGCAGCGCGTTTCAGAATTGCCATCCTCTGAGCGCGGCGCCGGTGGATTTGGATCGACGGGATTAAAGTCGGCAGGATAATTAAGTGGCACTTCTTTCGAGGCGCTTGGTTGCCCCTTCAAGCTTATTCTTCAATTGCGCCATCATCTCGGCTCGTGTCAGGTCCGGTGGAATGGGCGGCAGGAATTCAATCGTGATGACGCCAGGCTTTTTGATAAAGCTGTTTTTGGGCCAGAGCAGGCCGGAGTTGAGGGCCATGGGTACAACGGGGATTTTGAGCTCAAGATAAAGCGCTACAATGCCGCTTTTATAAGGCTTATCCTCGCCAACTGCGACGCGGGTACCTTGTGGAAAAATGACGATTTTGCGCTTATCGGCCACGGCTTTATGGGCAGCCGCCATCATACCGGTCAGGGCGTGGGCTCGTCCCGCCCTATCAACAGGGATGACGCCCGAATGATTGAGATACCAGCCCCAGACAGGGATTTTGAGGAGTTCTTTTTTTAAAACAATCGCAGGATTATAAAACAGCACGTGAAGCTTGAAAGTTTCCCACGCCGACTGGTGCTTGGCGGCGATGATGCAAGGGCCTTCGGGGATATTCTCCTGACCAATGACGCGGTAGGTGATGCCGCCGATGTACCGTTCGATCCAGGTAATCTGATTGAGCCATAGATGCACGACAACCAGGATACAGCGGCGCGGCAGGATAAGGGTCCAAAGCAGAAGGAAGCACATGATCGCTGTAGAGCCGAACAGCGCACTATTAAAAACCAGCGAACGTAACCAGCTCATGAGACTTGTGTCCGGAGACGGAAAATCGCGTAAAGGTATTTATTATATTCGGTGACGAGAAGGCTTGCTGTCCCTGGCCGCGACCACCATCCGGAAAGCTTGACGCTGTCAGGTGTTACAGGGTGGGGAATGATTTTTACATCGGGCATGGCGGCATGGAAGATCAAGAGGCTACGCGCCATATGATAATTGGATGTCACAAGGCGCAGCGAATGGTAATTTTCGATCGCCATCCAAGTGAGGGTCTCATCCGCATTGCCAATGGTGCTTTCTGCGGCATGGCCAAGGATGACGCAGCAGTCGCGCAACTCCTTGGTGACTTGCTTGCTTGTGATCAGGTGATCAAGTGTCAGCCCTTGATGGACGCCTGAGATAAAGAGTTTTTTGGCTTTGCCGAGCTTAAGAAGCTCAAACCCTGTCGTGAGGCGATCGCTGCCGCCGGTGAGGACAACAATGGCATCGGTGGATTGCAGCTCGGCAGTTAAGGCGGGCTCCTTAAGGTCCTCGATATTGGCAACAAAAAGCATCAGGCCGCCAAACCAGATGACGGCAATAAGACCAATAAAAACCAGGATAAAACGGCCAAAAGACATGGTGTTCAGGGCATCGTGTAAAGGAGCTTCAATGTCGAGACGCGGGCGGCAAGTGCCGCAATGGTAATGGCAGCCAGCGGCACAACAAGGGTTGTGACGAGGAGGATAACCCAATGAAGAGGCTGCAGTAAACTGGCATCCGCCATATTGCGGAGAAAAAAGAGAAGGACAGCCGTGCTGGCAAGGGCAAGGGCAAAACCAATCCAGCTGGCAGGGGTTGCCAAACGTTTGGCGTGGAATTGAAAGTGGCGGGCAATGTCGCGGTCTTCGGCACCAATCGTGTGGAGGAGGGAGATGGTCTCACGCTCGGTCGCCATAATGGCACGGCAGATGAGGCTCACCGCAATCACAAGTGTGATGGCCGTCAGGATGATCATGAGGGCCGCCATGATTGAAAGCCCGCTGACAAGGTGTGAGATATTGGCAACCCACGCGGCATGATCATCAACACGCACATCCTCGACAACTGTTTTTAGGTGGTTCTGGATATCAGCCACGGTCAGCTGGCTGCCGTCCTTGCGCTCGATATCGATGAGTGCAGGGATGGGGAGGGCTTTCAGCAGTTCGGGCTGGCTGATCCAGGGCTTGAGGAGTGTGAGGGTTTCATCTTCAGGCACAGCGCGGATTGAGACAATGTCCGGCATGGCGCGTAGGACAGCGATGGTTTGTTGGATGCGGTCGGCTTGGGGACGGCCCGATTCATCATCAACAGCTGGAATCTCAATTGTCATGCGGGTTTCCATGCCTTTATCCCAAGTGACAGTCATGGCTGATAAGGTTGCTTCTGCTGCCATCGCAAAAGTGGCGACATAGACCATGACACCAACAAGCGCTGCAAAGAACCAGCTGAGCTTTTGGTGCCTGAAAGCGGGGGCAAAGATGTGGCGAGGCAGGGACATGGGATCAGGCCGCCTGGGCCATCAGTGACGTGAGGCGTCCGTTCTTGAGACGCAAGGCTGGCTTATTGAAACGTTCCACCAAATTGGGTTGGTGGGTGGCCAGGATGACAGCCGTGCCGATTTTATTGAGCTCATCAAATAAATGGAAAAGCTTCATCGCATTCTCATCATCGACATTCCCTGTCGGTTCATCCGCCAAAAGCAATTTGGGTTTATGGACAACGGCGCGGGCAATGGCAACGCGTTGTTGTTCACCACCAGAAAGCTCAGCGGGATAGGCATCAAGCCGGTCTTTCAAGCCGACCCAGGCCAAGAGCTCGCGGGTGTGCCGTTCAACATAGGTGGGCTCAGCTCCTGCAAGGCGTAAAGGAAGGGCTGCATTTTCGAGTGCCGTGAGATGGGGGATCAAACGGAAATCCTGGAACACGACACCGATCTGGCGGCGCAGCGCCGGCAAATCCTCACGCGCGGCATGTGTGGTGTCATTGCCGAAGAGGAAAATGCGGCCAGAGGTTGGTTTCTCAGCGCAATAAATCATGCGTAAGAGGGAGGATTTGCCGGCGCCACTGGGCCCTGTCAGGAAATAAAAACCACCATTCGGCAAGGCAAAATCAACCTCATTCAAAACCGGGCGGTTTTGGCCATAGCTCAGGCTGACTTGCTCGAAGCGGATAAGCATCGTTTTGACTGATTCCTTTGAGTGACGGCGGCGCTGAAACCATCATAAAGCCCAATTGCCGCGCGTCCAGTGTTGCTTTCTTGCGTGGTCAGGGAAGGATTTCTATAACCGTGGCTATGATCCTCATCTGTCCCCTATGTAATACCCGTTTTTTGGTAGCCGCCACCCTTTTTGCTGGTGGCTCTAAGAGGGCAAAATGCGCGCGGTGTTACCATAGCTGGCAAGTGGATTTGGCAAAAGGGACGGCGGAGGAAACACCACCCGGTTCCCTGCATCCACCCGAGAACACACCCGCTCTTAAGCTAAGCTTTCAATTCCCAAAATTAAAAATACCGGAATTTCTTTATTGGCCGGTGATCCCAAGTTTGGAATCCTTGCCACCCCGTTTGCAACGTTTGATCAAAATTGGCGGCAGTGGGGTTGGGATCCTTCTTGTTATTCTATGGCTCCTTTTGGCGCGTGATTGGATTGCAGACCGGTGGCCGGTGATGGACAAATTCTATGGCGCCTTAGGCCTTTATGTTGACCACTACCATGGCGGCGAGGGATTGGCGTTTGAGGCCATGCGTTCGGAAATTGTTTATGATGGGGGCAGGACGGAGTTGCATTTAGAGGGAAAAATTCATAATAAAACCATAAAAGTGCAAGAAATTCCTGCTATTCTGGCGACGGCCTTAGGTGCCGATGGCACCGTAATCCAAAGCTGGCAGATTGACCCGCCAACCGCTACAGTGGCGCCCGACGAAGAAGCCGCGTTTACATCGTCAATCAATGCCCCCAAGGGCACAGTGGTTAATATCAATTTGAGTTTTATAGAGAAGAAAAATGCCTCTCAGTGAAAACAATGCCCCCAAAGAAGGTAACGCACGTGTCCTGGTGGCCGAAGATAACCCCGCTGTGCGCGAATTCATCGTCCGTTCCTTAGCATCGGCTGGCTATAAGCCGACGGCCGTCGCCGACGGCCAGCAAGCTTTGGATGCTTTAGCAAAAGAAAAGTTTGATGTGCTGGTGACAGATATTGTCATGCCCAATGTCGATGGCATTGCTTTAGCCTTGAAGGCGGTACGGCTATTCCCTGATTTACGGATTGTCATGGTCTCGGGTTATGCGCAGGAACGTATGCGTGCCCATAATTTGGATGCGCTTGTGCATAGGATTATCGCCAAGCCCTTTTCCTTGGAAGAAATTTGTGATGCCGTGAAAGATTCTATTTCCTTACCTCCTGGCGCCGTCTGAGTTTGTCCCCATGAAATCACCTATCCGTAAAGCGGTTTTCCCGGTTGCTGGACTTGGCACACGTTTCCTGCCGGCGACGAAAGCGATGCCAAAGGAAATGCTCACGCTTGTGGATCGGCCTTTAATCCAGCATGCCGTTGATGAAGCGCGTGCTGCTGGGATTGAAGAATTTATTTTTGTCACCAGCCGCGGCAAAAGCGCGCTCGAAGACCATTTTGATAGCAACCACGACTTAAAGCGTACACTCGAAGCACGCAAAAAGACCCAAGCCCTGGAAATCCTGAAATCAACCGAGATTGAATCCGGGCAATTGCTTGTCACGCGCCAACGTGACCCGCTTGGTTTGGGCCATGCCGTGTGGTGCGCGCGTCATCTCGTCGGCAACGAGCCCTTCGCGATTTTACTGCCCGATGATGTGGTCCTGGCCAAAACCCCTTGCCTTAAGCAAATGGTTGAGACTTATAACAAAATAGGCGGCAATTTAGTGGCCGTTGTGGATGTGCCGCGGGAACAGACCAGCCGGTATGGCATTTTGGATGTCGCCAAGGATGACGGCAAATTGGCTGAGATTAAGGGCTTGGTTGAGAAGCCAGAGCCAGCCAAGGCACCATCGACGCTTTCGATTATTGGCCGCTATATCCTGCAGCCTGAGATCTTTAAGGAGCTTGATGCCAAACAAGTGGGCACGGGTGGTGAGATCCAGATCACCGACAGTATGGCGCGCTTGATTGGCAAGCAACCGTTCCATGGCATGCGCTTTGAGGGCACGCGTTATGATTGCGGCGATAAGCTTGGCTTTCTTGAAGCGAACGTCGCCTTTGCTTTGGCTAATCCCGAGATCGGCAGCCAAGTGCGCACTGCTTTACAAAAACTTCTCTAAGGGATCGCTATGCAAATTGTTGTTTTGGGAGCGGGCTATGTGGGTCTTGTCTCAGCAGCTTGCTTTGCCGAGTTTGGCCACAAAGTTGTTTGCATCGACCAAGACCCGAAACGTATTGAGCGTTTGCAAAAAGGCGAGATCCCCATCTTTGAGCCTGGGCTTGAAGAGCTTGTCGCTAAAAATATGCATAGGGGCACCTTGCGTTTTGCCGGCGAGCTTGCGCCTGTCATGCAGGCAGCGGACGCGGTTTTTATTGCCGTTGGCACGCCGGCACGAAGGGGTGATGGTTATGCCGATTTAACCTATGTTTATAATGCCGCACGTGAGATTGCACAGAATTTGAAACGTCATACGGTGATTGTGACGAAATCAACGGTGCCTGTGGGCACAGGCCGCGAGATTGCACGGCTGATCAAGGAAACCAATCCTAAAGCCGAGTTTGATGTCTGTTCGAACCCTGAATTCCTCCGGGAAGGCTCGGCCATTAATGATTTCATGCGACCCGATCGCGTCATCATTGGCTGCGAAAGCGCCCGTGCTGAAGAGGTGATGAAGGCCCTCTACCGCCCGCTTTATTTGATGGAAACGCCGATGGTAATCACGGCGCTTGAGACAGCTGAACTCACAAAATATGCGGCTAATGCCTTCCTGGCCACCAAGATTACCTTTATCAATGAGATTGCTGATCTTTGTGAGCAGGTTGGTGCTGATGTGCAAGTTGTGGCCAAGGGCATGGGGCTTGATGGCCGTATTGGCCGCAAGTTTTTGCATGCAGGCCCCGGTTATGGTGGGTCGTGTTTTCCGAAAGATACGGTGGCTTTGGCCAAGACAGCTCAAGACCAAGGCGTGCCCTTACGTTTGGTTGAGACCACGATTGATATCAATGCCAAACGAAAGAAAGGCATGGCAACGCGCGTGATATTGGCTTGTGGTGGCTCTGTGAAAGGGAAGGTTATTGCCGTGCTTGGCATGACTTTTAAGCCCAATACCGATGATATGCGTGACAGTGTCAGTTTGGATGTTGTGCCGGCCTTGCAAAAAGCGGGGGCCCTCATCCGCGGCTATGACCCTGCCGGTATGAAGGAAGCGGCATCACTCTTGAAGGACGTCGTCTGGTGCCAAAACCCTTATGAAGCGATGCAGGCTGCTGATGCCGTTGTCATTCTGACAGAATGGAATGAGTTCCGTGCCCTTGATATTCAGCAGATGAAAGCGGTTTTAAAGCAACCCGTCTTGGTCGATCTCCGCAATATTTACCGTAAGGTTGATATGAAAGCGGCAGGGTTTACCTATGTAAGTGTGGGACGGTAATCAGGCTTTCTTTTTGATCTGGCCGCCACTGCTGCCAGCTTTACTGATAGGTGTTGCCTTATCCCACATCGAGTAAAATTGAAGCCGATAGGCCTCGGCGACAATAGGCGATTGTATGACGATAATTTTTGGCGATGGATTTGCTGTCGTTATGATAATGGCGTATTTATCATCATAAACATAAAAGGGAACCGAATTGACATAATTCTCGGATATTGACCGAGACTCGCAATAGGGGGCAACAAGATCCGGGTCCCATCCTTTGGTGGTAATAGCTTTGACGGAAATAGCATGGGCTAATTTATTCATCCGCTCATAGTGGATGTCTTTATAGGTCCCAATAGCTTCAAGGAATGGCCGTGAGGAAGGCCAGACTTGGACTATTTCACTGCCTTTCTTTTGTGCTGTTTCATAAACGTCATCAAAGAAGGCTCTGGCACCTTCGGACCCATGATAGACGGTAATATCCTCAGGCTTCTGCCTGACGCCGCCGGGCTCAATGAATTCGAGGCCCGCATTTTCGAAGGCCTGGCGGATATCATGCGCTGTTTTATCGCGTGGCGAGATATGGCCAAGCTCAATCTTACGTATGGTGGCAACAGAAAGTCCGGATGATGAAGCCAGGTCATCTTGTGACCAATCCAAGAGGGCGCGTGCTGCCTTGATTTGCCGTTCTGTTAGGGCGTGTGCTTTATCCATAGATCACCTGTTAGTATTTCTTTTTAGCCTGTTTGCCCCCAGGCTCGATTTTATTGAGGGGGGTTGCTTTCTCCCACATGGAATAAAATTGTTGGCGAAAAGCTTCGGCAATAACGCGGGATTGGATGACGGTGATTTTGGGCGAAGGGCGGGTGTCTGTGACAATGATTGCGTATTTGTCGTCATAAACATAAAAAGGGACTGAATTGATGTAGTTCTTGGAAATACGTCGGTATTCCCCGTAAGCGCATGCCCATAAGGGCCCGTCGTCTTCAGTGAGCATGCATTTAACAAAAGGTGCGTCTTGCCCAAGGGCAGTCATCCTTTTTATATGTGTCTCCCGATATTCCCCCAAAACCTCATTGATGTATTTCTGTGCGGAGGGGCACACAAGAATGACTTCGCAGCCCTTCTTTTGTGCTGTTTCGTAAACGTCATCAAAGAAAGCTTTAGCCCCATCCCTCCCCTGGTAAACCGTTATATCATCGGGTTTCAGGCGCACACCTTCGGGCTCAATAAACTCGAGACCTGTATTTTCGAAAGCCTGGCGGATATCGTGCGCCGTTTTATCGCGTGGTGAGATATGGCCGAGCTCCAATTTACGGATCGTGGCAACGGAAAGGTCGGATGTTGATGCCAGGTCATCCTGTGACCAATCAAGCAAGGCACGGGCTGCCTTGATTTGCCGTGCCGTCAAGTTATGAGCCCTATCCATACATCACCTGTTAGTATTTCTTTTTGGCTTGTTTATTCACGTGCTCAATTTTATTGAGGGGCGTTGCCTTATCCCACATGGAATAAAATTGGCGACGGAAAGCTTCAGCCACAATATGTGATTGGATGACGGTGATTTTAGGGGATGGATTAGCTTCAAAGACTAGGATCGCATATTTATTGTTATAAACATAAAAGGGGACTGAATCGACATAGTGCTTTGATATCCAACGGTACTCACAATAATCTATGGCGGGCAAAGAGTTTTTATCTTCAGTGAGGATACATTTCACCTTAACTCGATCTTTGAGGGCGATCATTCTTTCGTAATGAGAGAATCTGTAGTCACCAAGGGCTTCATTAAGGGGAGGTTCTGAGGGGCAGGTCACAATAATCTCACCGCCTTTTCCTTTGACGGTTTCATAAACATCATCAAAAAACGCTTTGGCGCCCTCTTTGCCTTGGTAAATGGTGATATCGTCAGGCTTGATCCGCACACCTTCGGGCTCAATGAATTCGAGGCCTGCGTTTTCGAAGGCCTGGCGGATATCGTGCGCCGTCTTATCGCGTGGCGAGATATGGCCAAGCTCAATCTTACGTATGGTGGCAACAGAAAGTCCGGATGATGAGGCCAGGTCATCTTGTGACCAATCAAGCAAGGCACGGGCGGCCTTGATTTGCCGCGCGGTTAGGTTGTGTGCTTTGTCCATATTCACCGCCACCCAAACTGTAAAATAACCACTTTAATAGCCATCTAAATATGGATTATCCCTAGCATTTCCTGGGATAAGAGTCATCTTTCGCCCTCAAATAGAGGAATCCTATAGCGAGAGTAGAGGAAATCACTACTTTCACCAAAGCACACAAAACCTCTATCCCAGATAGAGCATCTATATGAATTCAGCTGTTGTTTGCATTGCGTAGATTTGGATAGCTAGCACCACGATATGAGGTTCCAATTTTACTCAGGTGGAGGGTGTGTCATGGGTGCTCTAGCTTTTGCTTCCCAAGCTTTATTAGCAGACGAGCCGATCAGTGCGCAGGAATTATTATCCGTTTACGCCTTGATGGCGCATATCGCCCATAACCAAGGCGTCCGACAAGAACTGATCCAGATTATGGTGGAGGCTGAATTCAGTGTCGAGCATGTGTCCAATATCCCCCAACGGGAATTCCAGGACGTGATGAATTTCCTGATGGATTTGCGTATGGAAGATACCAGGAGCAAAAAATGAGCACGCGTCATTTAGCCCTGAAAGAAAAACCATTTCGCGCCCGGGGGCACGAAGAGGTTTTGGCGATCATCAATAATTTACAAACCAGCACGCCGATCCGTTGGATTTGCAATCATCACACCTATGGATCGGATATCGAGGGTTTTGTGCAGGCAACACAAAGTTTGGAAATTATTGCAGAGACGCGTGTGGTTGAAGGTGTCAGTGCCCGCGCCAATGCTGAATTGATCGCTAGGGCCGTGAATGAGTTTGGGAAATATAAGCCCTTGATTGCGAGCCTTGTTGCCATGCTTGAGCGTTGTCAGGCGAGCGACAAACTATCTAACCTAGCACTAGAAATTGAGGGGATGTGCGGCAGGGCGCGGCGGATTATCGCAGGTTAAGGGATTAGCGCGCAAAACGAGCGTACATTGATCCAAAACGCTGCTGTTTAAGGCTCTCACGCCTTTCCCTTGCTTCGGCCATTTTTTCCATTTTGTCAGGCTTGGATTCAATGGTCGGCCAGCGGCTCAGGAAGCGCGCATAATCAGCGACATGCTCTTGGCGAAGGTCGAATTTTAAGCCGTCTTTGGTATAGTTATTCTTGTCAGCAGGATCTGCTTTGTAGCGGCTAACAAATTCCGCGCCAACAGTCCTGAATCCTAGGCGCGCTAAAAGCTGGCGGCTATACTTGTTATCCGGATGTGTGGTCGCCTTAAGGCTATTAATTTCAAAATGCTTGCCAAGGCGTAAGAGCATTCTGACGGCAGCATCAGTGGCAATTTGTATATTCTGATAGGTTGGGTCAACGAAATAAGCTATTTCGGCTTGGCCGGTTTCTTTCTTGTAATCATAAAGCATAACACTGCCAATGAGCTCGCCTGTTACTTTATCAGCAATGGCGAGATAGAAATCCCTACGTGCAGAACCTTGTTTTTGTTGTTTGCGCGCTGCGTTTAAAAAACCTAAAGGCCCATAGAGGTGACGCAGGGGGGCAAAGAACAAGTCGCCATTTATTTCGCGTAGACGGCTGTGGTCTTCCACCATGAACTCACGAATAATAAAGCGACCGTGAACATCATCAATTTGCGGTATGACAAGGCCGTGGATCTTCATGTAATCGGCAGGCTGCGCAACAGGCACCGCTTGATTCATCATAGAAAATGGCGCGCGTGAGTGGGTACGCGCCCGCATGGGCCGAGGTGATGGAGCACTTGATACATCTGTCATAGCCATAAAAATTCCTTACTTATTCTTCTCTGGAGATGCCGAAGCATTTTCCCACATAATATCAAACTGTTCACGATAGGACTGAGCGACTAAAGATGAACAAATCACAACAATTCTTGGCGGATTATCGACATCAAAGTTGATGATCGCGAACTTATCCCCATAGACATAAAAAGGCAGTGATTTTCTGTCTGCGATATATTTGTAAACGAGATAGTCCGCACCCGAAACATGAGTCTCATCTTTTTTAGTTGCAAGGGCCCTGATTTTTAAGCCGTCAATCTTCATCATCCGTGCAATATGGCTTAAGGCGTAATCTTTTAGATGTTTCTTGAAAAGGGTATTATCAACATTGCAAACGCAGATTTGTTTTTTGTCAGTGAGTGAAAAAGGTTGCTTGGCTGTTTCATAGATATCATCCATGAAACTTTTGAAGCCTTCATAGCCTTCTAACGTCATAATACTGTTCGAATTTTTCTTCACACCTTCGTTATCTGTAAATTCAACATTGTGAATACGGAACGCCTGGATAATCGCTTCCGCCGTTGTTTCCTGCGGACGGAATGTGCCGTGCTCAATATTCTTCACCGTCTCGGGTGAGATATTGGCAGCCTTCGCAAGCTCGGTGCGAGTCCAATCAAGCAGGCCTCGCGCGGCGCGTAGTTGTGCGGCAGTAATCATTCTGTTGCGCTCGTCTTTTAACTCGTCATTTCAAACTGTTATTCTGCAGTGCAGCGTGTCTAGACTCAACTAATTCTGGTATAGACTTACTGTTTTTAGGGTCTTTTTCGCAAGTGATCCATTACTTTCGCAGAACAACTTTTCCAAGAAGAATCTGCGATTAATGTTTCATAAACCAAACGAATTATATGCGCAACTATTTTTTGGTATTTTCTTCCTGTATTTTGGTATGTATACTTAAATTAACCCACCCTAATAGGCACTTGGGTTGGGTAAGTGGTGGATTCTTAAGGGAAAAAAGCCCCATCGCCTCAAAAGCTTAGCTTTGCACGGAATAGCCTCAAATGAAGATCAGGATATAGGTCGCGTTATGGATAAGGAGGAAAAAAATATGATGAAAGTTGGTCATATCACCCCAGGTCCGGACAAATCTCAGCCTCCCCTTGTGCAAGCTGCTGTCTCGGCTATTGCTGCCCAAGGTTGGATGCAAAATACTGAAGCGCAAAAGACCATCAATATCTCAGCCAACGAATTGACATCACTCAGCGCCCTGATTGCGTATGTCGCCTCCAATACCGGCGAAAATGAATTCCGTGTCGAACGCCGTGTTTCAGACCGTTTCAATATTGCCAATGTCAGCTGTCTGCCTGCCGACCAATTTGATACCGCCATCCGTTATTTGGTGGATGGGGAGTAAAACCTCTTCATCATTTAAGAAAAGATCCTCGGCTTAAGAATTTAGCGGAGGATTTTTTGTTTCCGGCCAACCAGGACATAGAAAATAAGCCCAACGCCAACGACACCAGCTGTTGCCAAGGCAACGGGATGGAATTCCTCGGGGATTGTCAGGATGCCAATTTCAACACACATCCAAACAAGAGCAATGAGGACAACCGGCCAGTGCCATTTGCCGAGGGAGAAGGTATCTGTCTTGGGGAATTTGGGGGCTTTGATGGCAAAGCCGGCAGCCGTGATGATGTAATAAAGGGCAGCGCAAACTGTTGCGGCGCCACTGAGTGCTGTGATGCTGTCTGAGATGAATGAGAAAATCACGGCTATGCCGGCAACGAGGATGAGGGCATGGCCCGGCACATGATGTTTTGAGACGTGGCTGAAAAGTTTCGGGGCAACAAAACGTCCATCGCGCGCCATAGCATAGAGTACGCGTGAGCCAGCTGTCATGCAGACAAGGGAGCAGGAAAAGATAGCAACCAGCGAAAAGCAGAGGAAAACAGCAGTCGCTGTGTCGCCTAGATAGTATGAGGCAATGGTCGCCAAAGGATAGGTTGATTGGGTGACAGCCTTCAAATCAGGGATGGCAATCGTCATCACCACAATGAAGATAAAGCCAATGATAGCGCTGGCGACCATCGATGAGATGACCCCTAAGGGGGCGACACGTTTGGCATTGATGGTTTCTTCGCTGACATCGGCCGAAGTCTCAAAGCCAATAAATGTCCAGGCGCCCAAGAGAGAGGTCATCATAAAAGCGGGCCAATAAGGTTTTGGCTCAGACGGCAGGGTCGTCAGTAAACTCAAATCAAAATGGCCTTTATGGATAACGCCGAAGATGATGAGAACGCTGAGAACGACAATGCTGATGATCTCAGCGATGACAGCGATCACATTGGTGTGGGATGTCAGGCGCACACCACAAAGGTTGATCGCCATTTGTATCAGAAGAAAAGCAGCGGCTAAAAAGTGGCCGGTCTCAGGATCAAGGTCGTGGCCAAGAATGACCCCCAAGATAGGCAGCATGGATGTTGTAACGGCAGCAGAGCCGATCGTCATATTGCCAAGGACGAGCCAGCCGGTGAGAAAGCCAATGCCGGGACTTAATAAACGGCTGTTCCAATTATAAACACTTCCCGTGAGGGGAATGCGCCCCGCCATTTCTGCTACGATCAAGGCCACACAGATATGGCCAAAGGCTACAATCAGCCATGTCCAAAAGCCAAAGGGGCCTGCCTTACCGAGGACGAAGCCAAAATTCGCAAAAATGCCAGTCGTGATTGAAATGACGGAAAAAGGAATGGCAAAAGAGGCAAAGCTTCCAAGGGTGCGGCGGAATTGCGGTTTGTATCCGGCTTCAAGAATGGCGCGATCATCAGGGGACATGTCTTCCGGATCAACTTTAGCCATTATGACCACCTAACCAAACAATTGCATGGAGCGGGTGAAGGGAATCGAACCCTCGTCGTAAGCTTGGGAAGCTTCTGCTCTACCATTGAGCTACACCCGCATGTCTCATTCACTCTTTCTCTACCATAGCGCGCCCGGTTTTTTTCGCCTAGACTGTTCCTTATGAAAGAGACGCCGCAAAAAACCATGAAATATACCGCTGTTACGCGCCAGATTCGCGTGACCGTCCAGCCGGTTTATTTGGATGACCAATCCGCCCCCAATGATAACCATTTCGTCTGGGCCTACCATGTCCAGATCGAGAATTTTGGCCAGGAAACCGTGCAATTGATCGGCCGCCATTGGAAAATCACCGATGGGCGTGGTGAGTTGCATGAGGTTAAGGGCTCTGGCGTGATTGGCGAGCAGCCAACTTTGGAGCCGGGGGACGTCTTTGATTACACCAGCGGCACACCGCTTCCGACGCCCTCTGGTATTATGTCCGGCACTTACCATATGGAAAATGAACGCGGTGAGGGGTTTGATATTGAGATACCCGCTTTCTCGCTCGACAGTCCCTATCAGCCCATAAGGTTGAACTGAAATGATCAAATCCATCACCTACACGGGGCTTAAGCCTGGCCTAAAATTTTTGGTGCTTGGTGCCATCCACGGCAATGAGAAATGCGGCACGATTGGCATTACGCGTGTGATGGAAGATCTGAATGCGGGCAGATTCCATATCACCAAGGGACAGGTGACATTTGTCCCCATCTGTAACCCGCGCGCCTATGAAAAGGATGTGCGTTACACCGAACGGAACTTGAACCGCTATTTAGTGCCCGTGGCTGAACCTAAAACCTATGAAGGGCAGCTTGGCAATCTTCTGTGCCCCCTTTTGGCGGATTGCGATGTCGTCCTTGATATTCATTCTTACACAGTTGGTGGTGCCGCTTTTGCCTCCGTCGATAACACCAACGAGAAAGAAAAAGAATTCGCTGCCATCCTTGGCGCTGAAGCCTTGATCGGTGGCTGGGAAGATGCCTATGCCGCAACCAGTGTGAATTCACAAAAAGATCCGGACGAGTCCGTAGGTACGGGTGGTTATGCGCGCCGCCATGGCGCCATGGCTGTCACTTTGGAATGCGGCCAGCATAAGGATCCGAAGGCACCCGAGATTGCCTACCAAGCCATCCGTAATGCCTTGCGCTATCTGGATTTAACGGATGAGCCCAAGGCCGTGGCTTCTGTAAAACCGGCACCGCTCGTTGCCGTGACCCATGTCTTTTATAGTGACGGCAAAGGCAAGTTCGAAAAGCCCTGGAAGAATTTAGAAGAGGTTACAAAAGATAAGCCTCTCGCCACCAGTGTTGATGGATTGCCTATCAAGGCGCCTGAAGACGGCTATATTGTTTTGCCGAAAGCTGATGCTGCTTCCGGTGAAGAATGGTTTTATTTCGGCGTCAAGAAGGCAGCCTAAGCAGCCTAACGTTTTACCACATCTTCTGTTGGGCTGTGGTGTGTGATGCGGTCGATCCAGGCTGTCACGAGGGCTGAGAAAATAAAAACCAAGAGGATAATCACTTGCCACATGATGGTGTGGTCGGTCTGGTGTTCAGTATCGATAAAGGTCCTGAGAAGATGGATCGATGAGATGCTGACGAGCGATAGTGATAATTTAATCTTGAGTGTACCTGTTGAGACGCGGTCGAGCCATTCGGGCTCATCACGGTGGCCTGCAAGGTCAAGGCGTGAGACAAAAGTCTCATAGCCACCAATAATCACCATCACCAGCAAATTTGAGATCAGCACGATATCGATGAGGCCTAAAACGGCCAGCATCACTTCAGTTTCCGTCAGGCTTGTGGCGTGGATGAGGAGTTGAAAGATCTCAACGATGAAGCGGTAAGCATAAAGCGCCTGGACAAAAATTAGCCCGACATAAAGAGGCACTTGGAGCCAACGGCTCATAAAAATAATACGGGCGAGGGGATTGAGCGGCTTCATGGGCACTCCTGAACAGACTCAAATACTAAGGTAGAAAGCATGGGGAAAGTTGCTGGGTACGTCAAGGGCAGTGACGTTAATGTGCAGCCGCCCAATTGAGGGCATGGCCGGCTTCGGCAATGATCGGCACTTGAAGTTTGATAGCCGGCAAAGGTGCATCCTGCATGACTTGCTTGACGAGAGCCGTCGTCTTTTCAAGCTCAGCTTTCGGTACTTCAAACACCAATTCGTCATGAACTTGAAGAAGTAAGCGTGCACCCAACTTAGCTTCCGTAAGAGCCGGATCCATGCGGATCATAGCGCGTTTCATGATATCGGCCGCCGTGCCTTGGAGAGGTGCATTGATCGCAGCACGCTCGGCCCCGCCACGGCGCATTTTATCATTGATGCCGTTGATATAGATGCGGCGGCCGAACAAGGTTTCGACATAACCTTTTTCACGTGCAAATTCCTTGGTGGTTGCCATCCAATCACGCAACTCATGGAAACGGTCGAGATACTGTTTAATAAAATCTGAAGCTTCGCTATTGGAAATGCCGAGTTGCTTGGCAAGGCCAAAGCCGCTGATGCCATAGATAATGCCGAAATTGATGGCTTTAGCGGCACGCCTCCGGTCAGGGGGGAGCTCCTTAAGGGGGATACCAAACACTTGGCTCGCTGTAAGCGCATGGATGTCGACACCATCATGGAAAGCCTGGATCAAGGCCTTGATGCCTGCGACTTCGGCAGCGAGGCGCAATTCAATTTGGGAGTAATCAACAGACAGAAGCTCATATCCATCATCGGCGATAAACGCTTTGCGGATAGCCCTGCCTTCTTCGGTGCGAATGGGAATGTTCTGCAAATTGGGATCTGTCGATGCCAAGCGCCCGGTCGATGCGCCAACCAGTGAGTAGGAGGTGTGGACGCGCCCGGTTTTCTTGTCGATCTGTTCAGGCAAGGCATCGGTATAAGTTGATTTCAACTTGGCCATGCCGCGATATTCAAGAACCTTTGCAACAATCTCATTTTCTTCAGCGAGGGGCTCGAGCACATCAGATGCTGTGGAGTAAGCGCCTGTCTTGCCTTTGCTGCCGCCCTCTAAACCCATTTCAGCGAATAAGACATCGCCGAGTTGTTTGGGTGAGGCCACATTGAAGGGACGACCTGCAATTTTCTTGATTTCTTCTTCGAGCACCAAAAGGCGTTTGCCAAAGCCATTGCTTTGTTGTTTCAAGACTTCGGCATCGATACGGATGCCGGTGGATTCCATTTTAGCAACAACAGGAACCAGAGGCCGTTCGATACGTTCATAGACGCGCGTGACGTGTTGTTGCGCCACCTGGGGTTTCAGGAAATGCCATAAACGCAAGGCATAATCAGCATCTTCTGCAGCATAATCAGTGGCTTTATCAAGCGCTACACGATCGAACGTGATGCGGTTTTTGCCTGTTCCTGTGACATCGTTGAACGAGATCATCTTATGTTTAAAATGAAGCTCAGCAAGCTCATCAAGGCCATGGCCGTGGAGGCCGGCCGCCAAGACAAAGGAGAGCAACATCGTGTCATCATAGGGGGTGATGCCAAAGCCATGTTGCTGCAGGAC
>Ga0206865_1086_pt1 | contig 25010 bp, 22 predicted proteins | sample Alteio_BWOrgCont_39_FD_152628 | JGI IMG/M metagenome (GOLD analysis project Ga0206865, IMG submission 152628) | Enriched cells from forest soil in Barre Woods Harvard Forest LTER site, Petersham, Massachusetts, United States -... | ecosystem: Environmental > Terrestrial > Soil > Temperate forest >...
CCATCGGATTGCCTCTGTTATCTGTCTTGACTTCGGTAGGGGATGGCTTCGCAGGAGCTGCACCGTCGGTTGCAGTAGCAGCCAGCCCTTGTGCGGCCTCCGTCGTGACGGCTTCTGTGGCGGGGCCGGTCCGCTCAAAGTCAATCGCCAGCGTGTCACTGTTGATGGCATCCTGCTGCTGTTTTTCCTTTGCAAGCTGCTTCTGTTTCGCCTCCGCCTGGGCTTCGGACATATTCGAGGTGCGCTGCGGTGCATTGGGGCTGTCGCCATAGATCGCTGCTCGTTGTGCGGCGGTCATCGGAGGCGCGCTTGCGTCCTCCGAGCCGGGCGCACCCTCTGTCTGTTGAAGCTGCTGGAGCGCGGCAGCAAGTTCTTCCTGATGCTGTCGGGCTTCGGCATCGCGCTGCGCCTGCAACTGCTGTTGCGATTCGAAGCTCTTTACCTGTTGCGCATTCGGCGCTGCCGGACGCATGGGCATGGTATTGGTGGATGCATTTTTCTTACTGCCACTCAAGAGGCTGGAGAGATTGGCGATGCCGATAAGCCCTATGATGACGACCAGTGCGATTACGACCGGCATACTTTTCCGCAGCGGAGGCTTTGACTCTGGCTGCTCGGGCACGGTAGGGGAAGGGTTCTGAATCGGCTCCGGCATGACTACCTCGCTTCCTCGGTGCGGTGGAACTCCACCTTCTGCTTGCCGATGGCGAGATAACCGTTCTCCAGCTTCTTCGGAACGGTGTAAAGGCCGTTCGAGAAATCAAAGTTGATCAGGGACGGTTTCTTGTCTTTTACCTCGTAGAGAGCGGGCGTCTCCTGAAACTTCCCACGCAGATATGTGAACTTGTCATCTCGCCATATCTGCTCAAGTCCAAGTTCTTTGCCTTTGGACTTGTCCCAGGTGTAGTCAAAGTGCAGCGAGCCGGGATACTGGCTGCGATACGCCTCTTCCTGCGTCTTTTCCGCTTTCAGGCTGGTCGCCTGAGCTGCCTGCGCTGCCGCTGCCTCCTGCTTCACCTTGTCCAACTCAGCGGCCGGGACGAACACTGGCAGCTCGGCCAGTCTGTCCTTTGCGACCTTGTCGCCTGGAGTGATGAAGATTTTGGAATCGAAGTGGGGATCGTCGTCGCTTGAGACTTCACGTAACTGTAAGGTGTACTCATTCCCGTGGTCGGAGACGATGTGAACGTCTGTTGTGCTATCCGCGACTCTCGGCTTGATACTGATGAAACGGCTGGCAACATGGCCGCCATCGAAAACCCAATCCACGGTGTCGCCGGCAAAGACATTCGCAACCTTTTCCTCGGCCGGGAGCAGGATCAGCGTGGATTGCAACAAACCGGCGCGGACCACAGGCGGCGTGTCCGCCTCGGACACGGTGATGGTGCGCGGCGCATTCGGCTGAAGGTGCTTCGGTTCTGGTGTGGTGGGGCCGGATGCAAAGGCAATAGAGCCTGTAAAGGCAAGGCCACAGCCGACGAAGGTGAGAATGGGTGATTTCATTGCTCTCTGATCCTTTCGGGTTTATGCGGACTCGCCCTGGGCGAACCTCGTGATGCCCTCGGTGAGTCCGTACTTGGCAATCAGCTTCGACCGGCGTATCCGGTCTTTGGGCTTGGTGGAGAATGTGGCGTAGCTGCGGCTGTCAAGATTTAGGCGAACAACCTTCGTCAGTCCATCGCGGCGCATATACAGCGCCTCGCGGTCCTGCAGGCTCTCGAAGAGAGCGATCTGTTGGTCGGTCATCTTGAATAGCTCTGCATATCGTTTGCGATTGAACGTCGCATCCTTCAGAAACAGGAACGATGTACAGGAGTTCACGATGGAATCGGCGTTTTCTCCCAAGTCTTCTGCTGACTGACCAATCATCGTGACGCCGCCGAGATTCTTGCGAACGGTCTTGATGGAAGCGAGAGCGCCCTCAAGCAATTGGCGATTCCTCATCGAAGAGAAAATCTCTTCGATCAAGATGTGCTTGGGCACGCCAAGATTGGCGGGGTCATACAGCACATCGTCGATGCGACGGAGCAGCCATACCATCAACGGCTCAATGAGGTCCGCGTTCTGTGCGTTGTTCACGCCCTGGAAGTCGAAGCACTGTATGCGTGACAGCGAGAGGCTGTCTTCTACGTTGTCGAAGATGGCGCTGTATACTCCTTTTCCAACCCACTTCGACAGATAACGGTCGAGCTTCTTGGGCAGAAAGAGATTAGAGAGACGGCGATTCTCAGGGTCGAGCAGATAGATGTCCCGCACGGCCTTATGGATCACGTCATCGTCCTCGGGCTCCAGCTCGGCACCACCGTTGGTCAACAGCAGCTTGATAAAGCTGTACAGGAACTTGATATTGCTCTCGGTCGGCTCTGGTGCGAACAACGCGACACGTGGGCCATCTTTGCCGATTTGGTCAACGCGGCCACCATACAATTCGACGACGCTCTCATAGCTCCCGCCGATGTCGAAGATGTAGGTGAAGCCGCCGTACTTTTGCTCAAGCGCAACGGTTGCGTTGCCGATCACGCTTTTGCCCGATCCGGTAGGCCCGATGATGAGCATGACCCGCACGCCGTCCACATACACGTCCTGAAAGAACGGCGTTCTGGTGCGTGTTTCGAGAACGTTGAGATACTCGGCATCCAGGTCTTCCGAATACGGATGGCCGATGTGTGGCGCGAAGACGGAAGACAATCGTGCATGATGTTCTTCGCTGAGCCACATCGGAAAGACGTTGAATCTCCCATTGCCGGGGAACATGGCATAGAACGCCGACAGATTGCCGAGCGTTTCCTCGATCACCTGGGCTCGCGCATCGACGAAGATCCGATGGACGGCGGGCGTGGTGTCGCGTAGTTGCTCCGGGGTACGGGCTGCGAGCAGGAGCCGCAGCGCGTATTCCCCCTGTGCTTTCTTGTCCAGCTCACGAATGACCTGGCTGAGATCATCGACGCTGCTGTTAGCTGCTTTTGCACCCGCACCTGTGTCTAAGGAAGCGGTATCACGCCCACTCATCACGCGGGTCAGCACACCAACTTTGAAAAAACTGATGAACTTCTCCTGCGCGTCGATCTCGCTGCGTGCCTCAGCGGTGGACTTGGGTCGCCAAGTTGAGCAAATGATGCTGTCGCAATCGAGCGTCAACAAGCCGGCGAAGAGGCAGGGCCGCGATGCCTCCGGCGTCGTCTTCAGCGAAAACATCTGCACGAACCGTTTTCCGACGCGCAAATGGTCACTGTGCCATGCGACGGGGTTGCGGACGATCTGCCGGTCTACTCCGGTATCGTCGCGGAGCTGGCCTTGAGCGGCCGAGTTCTCAAGATTGAAGAGGTACGAAAAGAATTGGAATGTGGCTTGTTTATCGAGCAAGTGGAGTCCCAACAAGCTGCCGAGGTGACCTTCCAGAATGGCTGCTGTCTTCTGAAGCTCTGCCAGCATCCGTGACGTTTCGGCGGCGTTCGCCTGCGGCTTGCGCTCGAACGCCCTAAGCTTGGAAGGTTCGAGCGTGAGACACCAATGGAGATCTATGCGCCGAAAGGCTGCTGTCTTCTCAAGGAAAGCCAGGCGGTCATCCACGAAAACCTGTGTGATGGGACTGCTGTATCTCTTCTGACGTGGAAGCTCATACCCCGACATAACGCGCGTGTACTGGTACAGGCACGAATCTTCGGGAAGCCCGCGCAATGCACCTTCTATCGAGCGCATCCGCGACTCAATCTCCTGGTCAGTCAAACCCTCTTCATCTATGCCGGTCAGAGCAAACAAGCATCCGTAGCCGCCGCCTTTCAGCGCAAAGATGTTCGGGCCAATAAAGCGCGAGATTGGAACAATCGAGCACGCGGCTCCGGCCTTGGCGAACCATGGAACGAATTTTGCCTGCTCAGTATTTGCGCGGGTCATAGTAGGGCTTCTGGCTGAGGCTCAAGCCCCAGAGTTGGAACATCTTTGGGTGTTTGCGAACGATGAGCCATGCGCCCACGGCCAGCGTGGGAAAGGCCATCATCGCCAGTAGGCGAAACCCTGCGAGGAAAACCGTTACGCAGACGAAGACAATCGCCATCCATGCGCTAAGGTCGAGCCCGAGTTTGGCTCGTGGCCTGTTAAGCGCCTGATTGATCGGTAACGGTTCTCCCCGCTTGGTCATGGGCGCACCTCACATGGACTGGCCGGTAAGACTGCCGATCCAGCCCGCGCCCCACCCGAGTACGCCTGCACCGAACAGCGCACCGAATAACCCAGGTATGGCATCCTGAAAACGTCCGCTCAACATACGAATTCCGGCGAAAATAAGACCGCCGAAACAAATGACAGCGCCTGCGTAAATCGCGAATGTCTTGAAAGTTCCCATGAGCGTCTGTGCTCCTGAGAAATCCATCGTTCCCTGTGCATGGGCAACTCCGGCGAATGTGAGCGCAACAAGCGTTGGCCCCATCACGCGAGCTGCATGAAGAAGATTTCGTCGAGAGAAGCTTTGTACCCGCCTCGTGGCAGGCTGAATGGGCAACCGAGTAGGAATCTTATCCAATCGGCGGAGACGGCGGAACTGGATCACTATGCACCTCCACTGACCTGTGCTTTCGTCAGCTATGGGGCAAAGCTAAGAGGAATAAGGAGGGCCGTCCAATGACTTTTAGGGAGAGCGTTATTCCGAACGGGAATAACGAAGCCACGGCAGGCGAAGAGCGCCTTCCTAGCTTTCTTGTGGATCTTCGTCTCCGGAAGCGTTCTGTAAATAGAACTCGTGAAGTTTGCTCCGGAGCAGCTTCTTGTCAGGTAATTGAGTCTGGTATTCGGCAATCAAGGCTGGAGAGAGGGTGCGACTTAAAGCGTATTCGACCACTTCATCATCTTTGCTCGCGCAAAGCAGCACGCCAATCGATGGACGCTCGTGATCTTTCTTTACATCGCGATCTAATGCTTCCAAATAGAAGCTGAGTTTTCCAAGATACTCCGGCTGAAACCGCGTCACCTTCAATTCAACAGCGACCAGGCAGTTGAGACCTCGATGGAAAAGAAGTAAGTCCAAAGCGAAATCCTGACCGCCTACTTGCAATGGATACTCCGAACCGACGAAACAGAAGTCACGTCCGAGTTCGATTAAGAAATCCTTGAGCTTATCCAGGAGGGCACTGTGGAAGTCTGCTTCTGCATGAACCTGCGGCAAACCAAGGAATTCTACGTTATAAGCGTCCTTGAAGATGCTGAGAGCGTCGGGATGCGTTTGTCTCACCACTGGTGAGACTCTTGGGCGGCTGAGAACCACGCGCTCGAATAGCGCAGCTCCTACTTGGCGCTCCAGTTCGCGTTTGCTCCACTTTTCCTGAATTGCGAGACGTAAATAAAACTCGCGTTCTTCCCGACGCTTGCTCTGACCAAGGATGGTGAGATGATGCGACCACGGCAATTGTCTCACCAGTGGTGAGACAATTGGATCGTCTCTGTAGGTTTCGTAGAATTGCCTCATTCGAAAAAGGTTAGCGCGACTGAAGCCCCGGATACCCGGTTGGCGTTTGGCAACGTAGAGGGAGAGACGATCTACCGTACCATCACCCCATTCCGCAGATTCGATCTTGCGGCTAATGATTTCGCCGACTCTCCAATAGAGCTCGATCAAAACTGTATTCACTGACTGAAGAGCACGCTCGCGTGACGCTGCGATCAATTCCGCGATCTCAGCAAAGGTTGTCTCGTCAATTTCAAAGCGTGCCAGATTTGCTGAACCGCGTTTGGATGTGGCTTTCGTTTTGTCGGAGGTTCTTCGCACCGAGAAAATGGTATCAATGTCGTCGACCTCTGCCGGGGCTCGGCAGAGGTCTGGCGTGAAATCCGCGGCGCTTCGGGGTCCAAGGTGCTTAGGAGGGTGCTGAAAATGCTAGGACGCCTCCCGTCGATTGGACGCGGATGATAGCGTGCCCAGCCTCGGTGTCCGTTTTTTCACCATGACGAAGAACATCGGCCACCAGTATCTGAGGGCATGGACGGTCGAAGTAATCATCCCCCCCGACTATCGGCGCCGCGATTGGCTCACCACATCGCCGGGGAGCCAGGTGGAGATCGGCGTCACTTGATCTTAAGCCGCGCCTGGCAAGAAAGTTTATGGCGTTATAGCAGCAGCCATTCTTGCATTTGATTTCGTCAGGCTCAATGCCGTAAGAATGCTGTTCCTGTCGGCCGTCTTGAATGTTTACTGGCGCCCCCATTGATCATCATGGTTGTCTCCTCACAAGCGATCGACGCGTATCGTAATGGGCTGTTTCAGGAGGTTGCTGCTTTTGCGGCGGCAGTGATCTTCCCAACTCTGATCGGGCGGCCACGGCCGGGAGTCGGGCCAGGCGCAAACAGTTCTGCCCCATTACAGCGCGTGCCACTTATTCGTTCGTAGAATTTCGACCGTATGATGGTTGGACATGCCCCCCGCACAATAGAAGTCTTCCCTCTGTGAAATCCCATCACAAGCGGAGCCGTGTGTCCGGAGAATGTAGTGTAGCCTCCCATCACGAACTCTCTCGCATTGCTCCTTGATTACTGGAGAAAACTACAGCGTTCGAACTGGTGAGTGCGATGTGCCGTCGCGATGAAGCATAGGAGATGATGACCTAGTTTAGGCTGTGAAGCCTTGTTCGCTTCGCTGGGGTAATGAATGATTGGGAAAGACGGGCCGAGCATGCCCGAGAGGTAACCGCTATGCTTACATCGACAATTATTGGTTCGGGGCCTAACGGGCTGTCCGCGGCGATCGTTCTTGCCTCTGCTGGGATAAATACAAAAGTCCTGGAGCGGAATAGCCGTATTGGTGGAGCGTGTTCGACGGCCGAGACCACGTTGCCGGGTTTTCAACAAGACTTGGGATCATCCGCCTATCCGATGGGATTCGCGAGTCCTTTCTTTCGGTCGCTGCCTGTTTCGATTCCTTGTATAGTCCCTCCTGCTCGCTGCGCGCATCCTCTTGACGATGGAACAGCCGTGGTGCTCGAACACTCGATTGAGGAAACCGTCGCTACACTCGATTCGTGCGACCGCCGGGCATATCGTTCTCTGCTAGAACCTCTGACTGAGCAATTCGACCAGCTGATTGAAGAAGTTCTGAGTCCGATGTGGCATCTTCCCCAGCATCCGCTACTCCTTGCGCGATTCGGGCCTCTGGCACTCTTGTCCGGAAGCCGTCTGGCGAAGTCCTTCTTTCGCGGTCAGCGAGCCCGGGCGTTCTTCGCAAGTATGACCACTCACTCGGTTCTCCCGCTAGAACAGCCAACCTCGGCGGCGGTCGCGCTTGTCCTCATGGCCGCTGGCCACGCACGTGGATGGCCAATTCTCCGAGGCGGACCCCAAACCCTGTCTGACATCCTCGCTCGGCATCTTCAAAACTTGGGTGGCCATATCGAAACAGAACATGAAGTCACCATGCTTCCGAAGACTGACCTTAACCACCGACAACCCGTTCGGGATCTTAGGTCCTATGGGCAACGACATGTTGAAGATTGAGGTACCAGGGGTCGCTGCCCCGATTGAGGTACTTCTCATTCATGGCCAAGGAGAGGGCGTTCTGACCTTCCATGTGAAGCGCTCTCCGATCTGGTTCACAAAATCGGAAAACGCTTCGCTCGGGCAGGATAGCGATAGTCAACTTTGCTCAGTATTGGATGGGCTCTCCTGAACAGTTGGGGTTCACTCTGAAAGCCTGCGGTTGGAGGGCACAGTTCACTCCCGTTTCCGACAAGAGAGCGGCCAGCGCTAAGCCAATGCATGATAGGTACCGCATCTCTCATCAGGTGGAGTTTACACGCGAAGACGGTTCATTGTTTACAGCGGCGGAGGCCGAAGATTTTCTAGCAAAGTTGTCGCTTTTCCTTTCGTTCTGTCACGGACAGTGGGTAGCAACTTCGTTTACCGCAGCGGTGAACCCAAGCGGCGAAGTAGCCTTGGAACAATGGGGTACTGGACGTGTAAGTCCGTGGCGAGAGCCTTCTGGATGGCTGGATGAACACCACGGGGATTCAATTTGCCAGCTATACGGGCCGTTCTGCGAGAAGTTGCAAGATAAATCGTGGGGTGAGGCCCTCAATCTCATCGTCTACTGGTTCGCACGTGCCGAGACCAATATTGTGGGACCGGACGGAGCCTGCATTTTGCTGCAAGCGACGTTGGAACGATTTGCCTGGCACGTGTTGGTGAGGGATCGCCAAGACGACCTCCGAGAGACGTTTCAACGAACTAACGGCAAGAGATCATTCGAGATGAACGCTGGACCGATGGTCATGTGCTCACATCGAAGGAAAACCGAAAGACGGTGTCGTTGAAGCGCAGGTTGCATTGTTCAACAGCATCGCTGGCTCCGGTTGCGGTTTCCCCTCCGCACATCAGTTTTTGAGCCTGTTTACCGGCTTGGCAGCCTGCGCATGACAGGCGGCGGTGCCTATTCTGGCCAGCCGAAGCCTGGCGGATCCGTCATTCTAGTCCTTCAACATGGAAGACCGGGGGTCTTCGAAGAGCCTGAGAACCAAAAGGGGGCGTTGCGATCTTTCATGCGGCCGACGCGATGTTTCGGAAGCCGTAATGTCCACAAAATCCTCCCTATCCTACATAACCTCCTGATGGTGTTCATTCTGTGTGCATAACGGGCAATGCAGGTTTTCGTCTTTCTCTATCGAATCCTCCCCCGGGTAGGCCGCTGCGACCTCGTGGATATGAATCTTGGTCGGTTGATCCAGAGTAAGCCATTGCCCGCCTGGCTCAGCCTGCAGGTGTGTAGACCTGATCTTACTCTCGGTTCCTCAAAAAACTATTAGAATCATCGAAACGAGGCAACCGCGACGGTTCAGGTTATGCACATTATGCATTATGACCGCTAAGGATCCTCAGCTCCTTGCGGAGATTGATCGTGAGCCAACCTCACAGCACCGCACTGGCGATTTTGCTCGCTGTGCTCTTTGTCGGACTCGTGGCAGAGGCTCAGGGAAATCAAAGGTCAAGTGCGCCAGGCACGTCAACGGGTGTTCTACAAGCACGGATCAATCCTGGAACAATCAAGCTGCCGATCGTCGATGGGGCGGACATGCGATTCGCACGCCTGTCAACATCCACCGGGTTGCTGCAAACCAAGATTGCCCAGATTGTACAGGACGATCAGGGCTTCCTCTGGTTTGGCACCCAGTACGGCCTGATCCGCTATGACGGCTACAGCCTCAGAGCATTCGTTAATGATCCGAAAGACCCCCACAGCCTAAATGGGGTGCAGGTCGACGCCCTCTTCAAGGATCGCGATGGGGCGCTTTGGGTGGGATGCAATCAGTTCCTCAATAAATTTGACCAAACAACCGAGACATTTGTGAGGTACCCGGTTCACATCATAAAACACATTAGCCAGGACGCTGCCGGAATGTTGTGGTTGGCGACTCCCACCGGTTTGTATGAATTAGATCCGGCGACCGCACGAATCCGTCGTTATTCTCATGATCGGGACGATCCTTTGAGCCTCAGCAGCAACAACATCGAATCGAGTGGTGAAGACAAGAATGGCAAGTTCTGGGTCGCCAATACGGAGGCATTGGATGAGTTCGATCGCAAAACTGGGAAGGTGAGGCGACACATTCCATTGCTTAAACCTTCGACCGGGGTGTTCTTCTTCGAAGATCGCTTCGGCGTATTCTGGATCTTCAACAACTCCAGCAATGTGTTAGAGGTGTTCGACCGGAAGACAAATGCGCTAACTCGCTATTCGTTTGTAGACCAGCAGCGAATCGGCATACCCTTGACGGGCGTAACGACAATGCTCGAAGACCGGAACGGCACTCTATGGATCGCAACCCATGGCTCTGGTCTGCTCAAATTCGATCGCGAACACCAAAGGTTCATCCGCTACCGCAACGATCCCACGGACCCCGATAGCCTCCCTCAAAACAATGTGGAGAGTCTGATCGTGGATCGTGAGGGGGGCATCTGGGCTGGTCTGGGCCGAGTGGGGGCCGCCCACTTTGATACGATATCCCCGCCGTTTCACAGCTTTCCTCATCTTGATAGTCCGAAAAATACGGTTGAACCCTTTGTGGGTGCGATATACGAAGATAGTCAGAAAACGCTGTGGATTGGTACCCCCGCAGCACTCAACCGCATCGACCGCGGCGGCGGGCGCTACACCTACTACCGCCTGACGGCCGGACCTGCAGACGGTACCGATGTTATCGCGATTGGCGAAGACCGCTCAGGCGGTTTGTGGGTTGGCACATATGGCCATGGACTGCTTCATTTCGACCGGCGAACGGGACAATTCCATACGTACCGGCACAATCCGGCGGATCCATATAGTTTGAGCAGCGACATCGTCTTCCATTTGCTGGTCGACCACAATGGGAGGCTCTGGGCCGCTACCTCGGGGGGCTTGAGTCGTTTCGACGCCGCGACTGAGCGCTTTATAACTTATAAGCCTGATCAACAGGGCAACAATTTTTTTTACCTGCAATTGGTCGAAGACCAAGAGGGAATTCTGTGGCTCGGATCGGAGTTCGCAGGTCTGCAGCGCTTCGACCCAGCGACTGGCAAGTTCACCGTCTATCTGCATGATTTGAGTCGTTCAGACGGTTTGAGCGACAACCGGGTGAACTCGGTATACTTTGACCACTCGGGCGCAATGTGGGTTGGGACGCAAAACGGTCTGGACCAACTCGACCGGAAGGCAGGTACGTTCACCGTATTTACGGCTCGGAATGGCCTTGCTGGAAACGCAGTAGGCTGCGTTCTTGAAGATGATCACGGTCTTCTTTGGATGAGCACCAACAGTGGAATATCAAGCTTTAGTCCGCTCACGGAGAGATTCGCGAACTATACCGTCGCGGATGGCCTTCCTGGCCCGGATCTGACAGGTTGGGGCGCCTGCTTTAAGAGCCCGGAGGGGGAGATGTTTTTTGGGGGCTTCAGCGGGCCGACCGCATTCTTTCCCGAAAAGGTAGGAGATCACCCGTACATCCCACCAATCGTTTTGACCGATTTCAGATTATTCGGAACTCCCGTCGAGCTTAAGCGCGGTTCACCGCTGACAAAATCAATCACCTACACCGATGCGATCACGCTCTCTCATAAGCAAAGTGTCTTCTCCATCGGATTCTCCGCGCTTAGCTATTTCAATGCTGCAACTAATCGCTATCGCTATAAGTTAGAAGGATTGGATCACCAATGGAATGAGGTGGGCAGCGATCAACGCCTCGCCAGCTATACGACTTTGCCGGCCGGGATTTACACATTTTATGTGCAGGGCGCAACCAGCCGTGGCGCGTGGAGTGAGCCGGGGGCACAACTCCGCATCGAGATCCTACCCCCTTGGTGGAGCACGCTATGGTTCAGGGTGAGCTATGGTACTCTGCTTCTTTTCGTCGCCGTTGTCGCCTACTATTACCGGTTGCGTCAAATTCACAGACAATTCGATTCTCGCCTGGAAGAGCGCGTCGGTGAACGGACACGCATTGCGCGGGAGCTACACGATACACTTCTGCAAAGTCTTCACGGGCTAATGTTTCGATTTCAGGCGGCTCGCAATATGCTCCCCGGGCGTCCCGAAGAAGCAATCCAAGCTCTCGATGGCGCGATCAATAGGACCGAACAGGCAATCGCGGAGAGCAGAGATGCCATTAAGGACTTGCGTTCCGAGCCGGCCGCTCTCGGCGACCTCGCGGATTTGTTGACGGCGATGGGTAATGAACTAGCAGGCTCTCAGGGAACGAACCGCGATTCGGCGACCTTCTGCATGACTGTAGAGGGTAAGCGACGCACTTTGTCTTCTATTCTGCAGGATGAAGTGTACCGGATTGTCCGCGAGGTATTACGAAATGCCTTCCAGCACGCACATGCGCGTCAGATCGAAGCCGAGATTCGATACGATCATCACCAGCTTCGCTTGCGTATCCGCGATGATGGAAAGGGCATATCCGAGAAAATGCTGGGGGAAGGTGGGCGCGCCGGACACTGGGGGTTGCCGGGCGTCCGTGAACGTGCTCAGCGAATAGGAGCACAATTGGATCTTTGGAGTGAAGCCGGAGCAGGCACGGAAGTTCAGTTGACGGTTCCAGCCGCCATTGCCTACGAAAAATCGCGTGATCGCGATGGATTCAGGCTGTTCCGAAAGGCGAGGATTCATGAGCATCAGTCCTAGTCTGATTCGAATCCTGACCGTCGATGACCACGCCCTCCTGCGCGAGGGGATTGCAGCCCTGGTTCACGCCGAACCTGACATGAAGTTAGTGGCGGAGGCGTCCAACGGAAAAGAAGCGATCGAAAAGTTTCGCTCACACCGTCCGGACGTGACCTTAATGGATCTCCAGATGCCGGGTTTGAATGGCATCGAGGCAATCAACTGCATTCAGAGCGAATTCCCCAACGCGCGGATCATTGTCCTGACGACCTACACAGGTGATGTTCAAGTTCTGCGAGCGCTTAAAGCCGGTGCCCGGGGCTACATATTGAAGGGACACGTGCACCGGGAGCTCCTGGAGGCGATCCGTGCTGTCCATGCCGGACAAAAGCGAATACCTCCGGAGATTGCGGCAGATCTAGCTGACCACGCTGTGGATGATGAGTTGACCCCACGCGAAATCGATGTACTGCGTCTAATTGCCGACGGGAACGCCAACAAGCAGATCGCCGATCAGCTCTCGATCGGCGAAGCGACCGTCAAGGGCTACATTACAAACATACTATCCAAGCTCGGCGCTAGCGATCGGACCCACGCGGTTACGATTGGCCTAAAGCGCGGAATTATTGAGCTGCATACCCCCTAAAAGTAAGGAGTCCGGCCCCGACTTTGAACCGTTTCGTGTCCCGTTGCAAATATCTTAGGATGCAATGGGAGGCCGCCCTGCAACGCTTATTTTCGACGTTTGCTGACGGCTGGCCTGGTCTAGGTCTCCTACTCCAGCGCCTGCTGACCGGCACTATTCTTCTTTATTGCGGGATTACACACCTAGGGAAAGCGTCTCAGTTTGTGCCAATCACTCCGCACACCATTGCGGCTGGGGCTGGGATACTTCTCCTCGTCGGTTTGTGGACCCCAGTCGGGGGAGCGCTCGTTACCACTGTTGAGCTGTGGATTGTTTTGTTCCGTGTCGGCGATCCGTTGGTTCCCCTGATGCTAGCTATTCTCGGTGCCACTTTGGCAATGATCGGGCCTGGTGCCTGGTCTATCGATGCGCGGCTATTCGGGAGGAAGCACATCGAACCTTCGAGGTACTAAGCACTTTCTGATAACCCAAAAGTATTGGTATCGTTCCTCCCCTAAAGTGTTAGCGCAACTACCTGCTATATATCGGGCCATCCAACCGACCATCTGGGGTTGTACCCATAGCGGAGTCTGTTGCACACTCCAACTCAAGAACTAACAGGGTTTCACTAATAATGAAACCGCTAGTTCCCACCGTGGCGTCCACGAACTCCATGGTTCATCAAAAAAATGACGCATACTTACGAATTACTAATTCTCTGAATTGGGTGAAGCTTCAATTGGAGGCTCGGTTTTCGCGATGTTCCATTTGGATTATCTTTCTTGTTTTTTCACTGTCCTGGCGACGATACTGCTCGCACGAAAATCTTGGATCGGACTCCTTATCGCAATTGCCAACAGCTTGATCGTCTGTGCAATTGGATTCCGAACGTCACAGCTTGGCTTTATTCCAGCAAACCTATTTTGCGTCTGCGTCTACGCGTTTAGCATGCGATCGTGGCTCAGGGAAAAAACACATTCAAATCGAGATCGGGCGCAGCGACAGGATAGTGGTTCGATCGCCGACGGCCATCGGATGAGCCCCGCTATGCGGCATCGTACCGCTGCTGGTACAAGGCGCCTCCCAAGTGATCTCACCAAATCTACTGCAATAAAGACGACGATAGACGCGTTTACTTGTCTCGACCCGACGCATCAAACGGCAAAGCCTACGTTGGAGATGGTACTGCAACGAATTCATCCCGACGCAGAGATCGCGTGCAGAAGACCATTGTGCGACCCGACAAGGAGCTAAGAAATGGCTACTTTCGATTTGATAGGTTCGAGTGCGAGATACGTCCGCGAGTGGACCACGAGACAACGAAACGGTAGTTAGCGTTTGACTGAGGGAGTAATGACCATGTCCTATTCTGTTTCTGCAATCAGGCCGGAAAGGAAATATGCGCCCGTCAGATCGTTTGAGGATAGCGCGGATCTCAGTCCGGGCGAGTTGATTGGATCTAGCGCTAGCTTTCAAGCGGTGCTGAAGAGAGTGAAAATTGTGGCGCCCACGGATTCTGTCGTCCTGATCCAGGGGGAAACCGGGACAGGAAAAGAATTGATTGCTAGGGCAATTCACAAACAGAGTTCTCGACAGGATGCACCGTTCATAAAAATGAATTGCGCCGCGATCCCCGCAGATTTGCTGGAGAGCGAACTCTTCGGGCATGAAAAAGGAGCATTCACGGGTGCCGTTGTACAGACCATGGGCCGATTTCAGCTGGCGCACAAGGGCACACTGTTCTTGGACGAGATCGGCGATCTTCCTCTTCAACTCCAGCCCAAACTGCTGCGTGTTCTACAAGAGCAGGAATTTGAGAGGTTGGGTAGCGGACGACCCATTAAGGTGGATGTTCGCGTAGTGGCCGCGACGAACCAGGAGCTTTTGACAATGGTTCAAGATCGCCAATTTCGGGCGGATCTTTACTATCGGCTGAATGTCTTTCCGATCTGTCTGCCCCCGTTAAGGAACCGGGCGGGAGATATCCCCTTCCTGGTGCGGCACTTCGTCCGCAAGTACTCGCAGCGATTGCAGCGAAACATCGAGTACATTCCCGATGAGGTATTGGGTGTGCTGGAACGCTACGACTGGCCGGGCAATATCCGCGAATTGCAGAACCTCGTTGAATGCGCGGCCATTTTGTGTGAGGGAGACACCTTCTCGATCGACGAAACGATTCTAAAGCGGAAGATCCCGCAACGGTCCAATCCGGCTGTTCCACTTGTGATGACAATTGCTGACAGAGAGCGCGAGATTATCGAGGCGGCACTTGCAGAGTGTTGCGGTCAGGTTGCTGGCCCCAAGGGAGCAGCCGCAAAGCTGGGAATTCCGCGGCAGACACTTGATTCAAAGATTGCAAACCTGAACATCGATAAATGGCGTTTCAAAAACTTAGCTCGTTACGTTCAAATGCTCAAAGTTTCGAGCTTCGCGCCTGCAATCGCCGCCGAAGGGACGACAGCTTCATTTTAGAGCTCGTCCTTAGCACGCTAGGGCGTTTGACGGGCCCTCCTCATCTTCTGCCGCACGTGAGATACCTGCTCGCAATATTTGTGAGTCTCTGCCCGTTACAGGTTGCGAAGCCGTTGGGATAGTACCTCAATCATTCCTGTGGCGTCGTCCGGAGTGCGATCCTGTTTAGTGATAATTTGAGTCCCATCAATGTTGCGTTCGCGTAGGTTAGCTTTGATCTGTACAGCACGCTAAGCCTGTTCCGCCACATTCCGACTGCTTCCCTCTGAATTTTCGTCACATCAGACTTTTCGGCACGATCAATCGAAGCAAGTGCATTGGAATTGACGTCATTGGATTGGCAGCCCGATTGCATTTGTATCAGCGGTTGTCGAGAGTTCTAGTAGGAGTTTTGGCAGTGCACAAATCGCACAGGTAGACACGTCGTCCGATAAGTCCGAACAAGAACATTGAGGATCGCGACAAAGGCGTGGAGAAGTGGTTCGAACACTCTCCTCCAGATGCAAAGAGCTAAAGAACAAGTGTGCCCGTGAGAAGGCGCGCGAAACCAACCTACGGGTCCAGGAATCGCGATCTCGAAGATCACGATTTGGAGATTGATCCATATGAATCGTGACAATGAACCTACGAATCCGATGACTGCTGAAAATGTCGAGCACTTCGATGTGTGGATATTCGATTCGAGTGAACTAGTTGTTTCCGTTATCCCGATCGATGCCCCCTCGAACGCAAAAGCGGAAAGCTACGCGTTGACCGACCAAGCGTGACAAGGGTCCCGCGTACATCCAAGACGGGGATCTCCAAGGGCCCACGAGAGGTCCGTTGGATAATCGCACCAGAGGATTGTTCGAATGACAACGCCGCAATTGGAATTTGGCATTGACGAGTACTTCCGGAAGAGATTGATGCCGGTTGAGGGCGCAATTCCTCAGCTCAATGGAATCGACATGCATGGGGATTCCATCCCCGCCGCCCTAGCGGGTGGCGATCTCTTCGAATACATAAACTTCGAGCAACGTTGTAACATCGACGCGCGCATCGCGCATGCTCTTAGGCTCACCACGGAATACCTTGAGCCGCTTTCCGATCACCAACTCCCTCGCAACCTAGTGGATGCGCACGTGGAGTGGATGCGATCCAAGGCCCGCTTTACCAATACAGATGAAGCGCAGTACCGAAAGGCCAAGACGTCAGAGCAACAGAGAATCGCTGAAGATCTGCAATCTCTCTACACGACAGCGGGAGTGCTCTTGGTTGACGCCCAAGGTCACGACATTATCTCGGCAAAGATTGCCTCAACCGTGCACGACACATTCCATGCGTTCATGCTTTCGGACCTTGACAGGAACGGAAGGACAACGCCGGAAATGTTCGAGAGAATCAATTTGCGCCTGGGTGAGTCCATTACTGCGCGCAATGAGTTAGGTGTCGACAAGAATGAGAACTGGCGAGAGAACGCAACCATGCTCTACGGCGAGATCCGGCCCAATGGGCATTTCCGTTTCGTAGACTTCGGCCACCCGCTTCCCCTCGTTTTTTCCGCGGAATGCAAGAAGCTCGTAGATATCGGCAAAACTCGTATAGTGCAATTCCCGCCGCTCGGAATGGCAATCCCCGAAGATCATCCCGACCGGAATAGATATCTGTCCATGGTGCCGCGAGCACACAAGATGGGCCCATCGGATTTGTCAGAATTTGAACTCATGAGTCCGGGGGACATCCTCTTTCTCTACACCGACGGAGTTTACGATGGCAGCGACGAACAGGATCGCTTACAGATTCAGCAGGTCATTCGCGAACATCAAAATGAGCCGGCCAAAGCAATTTGCGCTGCGGTTCTAGAATACGCCGTCAATCAAGACGAGCGCCTGAGGCAGATGGGCGAAGAGGATCGCGTGGACGATAAGACAGTATTCATCATCAAGCGCGCCTAAGAAATTCCAACCAAATGCTGGCAATGCAATTTTAAGCCGCGAAGTTCACGATCGCGGAACGAGTTGCGGTCCCGCAACTTCGCCGAGTTAACGATTCGCCCGTACGTTCACGACTATGAACACTTCAGTCAGTACCTTCATCGGCGCCCCGATCAGCTCCGCGCCCCGACACTGCTTGTGAAGCTGCTGAAATGATGCCCCGATCATTCCTTTAGCTGCGTCCTGCGCCCGATCTTCTCTAGTGATAGGTCGAGTCCCATCAATTATCGCGTCCGCGTAGACTCATTTTGATCTGCACCACAAGCTAGACCTCCCTCTTCTCGTTCTGATTCGTTCCCTCTGACATTTCGGCACTTCAGAATTTTCGGCACTATTTTCTGCGGCAAGTCCGGTGAATTCAGCGCTATTGAATTGGCCGCGCGATTGCATTTGCATCAGCGGTTGTCGAGAGTTCGTGGAGGAGTCATGGCAGTACACAGATTGCGCAGGTCGATTTCTTCGTTGAAGAGTTGGTTGTTCACGCCAGCGACCAAATCGGATCGATTTGCCCGTGCGGCCGACGTACACGCCGACGCCCTGATCGTTGATCTTGAAGACGCTGTGGCGCCATCCGCAAAGAAAGAAGCGCGCGAGGCAGCCCTTCGCTATCTTGCAGTGATTCCCGCAGATCACCTCCCCTGTGCGCTGAGAATTAATTCCCCGGACACGAGGTTTGGGCTCGATGACCTGCAAGCGCTGTTAAGCTCTCCGACCGATCCTGATTATCTGATCCTACCGAAATGCGGGTCGTCCGCTCTCATTGGCTTGGTAGGAAACTTGCTGCGAGAGGCGGGCAAGACGGCGCAGATAATCGCGCTCATCGAGAGCGCCAAGGGTGTGGGCGCTCTCGATGAGATAGTCCGAGGAGACACCAAGCCAGCTGCCTTGCTCTTCGGTGCGGCGGACATGGCTGCGGATCTTGGGGCGGAGACAGCGTGGGAGCCCCTGCTTTGGATACGGTCGCGCGTTGTTGAATCTGCTGCATCAACCGGGGTCGCACTCTTGGATTCGCCTTATTTCGATATCGGGGACACAGAAGGCCTCAAGCAAGAGACGAAGGCCTCGGCGAGTCTGGGTTTTCACGGCAAGTGTGCAATCCACCCGACACAAATTGCAACCATCAATGAGGTCTTGACCCCGACCGAACAACAAGTAGCTAAGGCACGCCAGATCCTTGTCGTGAATCGGCAAGGTGTGGGTTCTGTTGACCACCAGATGGTGGATGAAGCCGTTGCGCGCAAGGCGAGGCTCGTTCTTGAACGAGCTGGAATTGTTATTGAGAAATAGATCTGGCCGTCAGGAACGGCATTAACCCAAAAAGCAGAAGGAGAGGACATGGAGGGGACAGTATCGGCATACCGGGAACTAGGCCCGAAGCACTATCGCGAGACATCCGGCCTTTACTACGAGGACTTCGAAGTCGGTGACGTATTTGAGCACCGTCCGGGAAGGACGATCACAGATGTCGACAACATCTGGATGACGCTGCTCACCATGAATGTGCAACCTGTCCATTTCGATGCCGCTTATGCCGCGAAAACAGAATGGAAAAAGATGCTGGTGGACAGCACGTTCACACTTGCACTCCTCACTGGCATGAGCGTCCGAACGGTCAGCGCCAAAGTTGTTGCCAACCTGGGCTGGGACAAAGTCAAGGCGACTCACCCGATCTTTGCCGGGGACACGCTCTACGCGGAATCGACGGTCTTATTCAAGCGTGAATCAAAGAGTCGCCCCACTCAAGGGATCGTGACGGTTTCCACGCGTGGGCTGAATCAGGACGGCAAGGAAGTGATGAGCTTCGAGCGCACGATGCTGATTTACAAGCGGGGTCACCAACCGGACTCGGCGAACTACTAGATCTTGCACAAGCCCGAGCTACGCACGAATAGCCAACACGGATCCGGGAGAAATCATGATGGAACCCAAGTCGCTTTATCGATCGAAGCTCACCACGCCCGCAGAGGCGGTCGGACGGATTGCCTCGGGAGCCACCCTGTCGATGGGCATGGCCATGACCGAACCGCCAGCGTTACTCAAGGCACTCGCGGACCGTGCCGCCGCGGGCAAAGTCGATGATCTGAAGATCTACTACTTTGAGTCCACGCGCATCGCCGGCGAGACTATTCTGCGCTACGAACTGGCCGACCGCATTCATCCGTATTGCATGTTCGTCACGGAAGTCGAGCGTGCCCTGATCAAAAAAGGAATGCAGGACGGGGGGCACAAGACGCTCACCTACGTTCCAAGCAACTTCCATCAGTCGCCCCGGCTCCTGACGGAACACATCCGCATCGACACCTTTCTCGTCACCGTGTCGCCCATGGATCGCCACGGGTACTTTACTTTCGGTACGGGGAATGACTACTCCAGCAAAGTAGCTCGTGCGGCCAAGCATCTGATCGTGGAGGTGAACGGTCAGATGCCGCGGGTCTATGGTTCTCTGGCACAACTACATGTCTCAGAAGTCGAGGTCATCGTCGAGAACAACGCACCGTTATTGGAGTTGCCCATTCCTGAGTCGGCACTGGAGGACGCCACGATTGGCGGGATCATCGCCGAGATGGTGCCGGATGGTGCATGCCTGCAGATGGGTGTCGGTGCGCTCCCAAACATGGTCTGCAAGCAACTCAGTGGCAGGAAGGATCTCGGCATACACACAGAGGCGCTCTGCCCCGGGATGATCGACCTGATCAAAGCGGGCGTGGTGACCAACCGGCGCAAGAGGCTCAATACCGGAAAGACCGTCTTTACCTTCGCCATAGGGCAAAAGGCTATGTATGACTTCCTGGACGACAACCCGTCCGTCGAGAGCCACCCGGTGGATTATGTCAACGACCCGCACGTCATCGCCCAAAACGATAACGTCGTCTCGGTCAATGCCGCGTTGCAAGTCGACTTGACCGGAGCTGTCAACGCTGAACACCTGCTCGGTCACCAGTACAGTGCCACGGGAGGCCAGCTCGACTTTGTGCGTGGTGCCTACGCCTCCCGCGGCGGCAAGTCGATCATCGCCTGCCATTCGACTGCGGCCAAAGGCAAGGTGTCACGAATCGTGGCTCGGCTGGAAGGCCCGGTGACGACTCCGCGCATCGACACGCAGTTCGTCGTCACAGAATTCGGTTGGACGGACCTCAAAGGTAAGTCATCGACGGAGCGCGCCGAAGCATTGATCGCCCTGGCGCACCCCGAGTTCCAAGCTGAGCTCACGGCGGCGGCTAAGAGCATGCACCTGATTTGAGAAGTTCAGGACATAAGGCCAACAGCCATGCTAGATACCATTTTGAGCGCGCTCCTTCCGATGGTTGTCACTTTCTTGCTCGGTTACATGGCGGCATGGCGACACGATTTTGGATCAAAGGATGCTTCGACACTGAATCGGATGGTGCTGCGATACGCCGTGCCGTTGGCGCTTTTCGCAGGAACAGTTATGACGTCGCGCGCGGTACTCGGTCAGGACGTCCCGCTCATAATCACTCTGTGCGTCGCCATCATTGGCTTCTACTGTGTGGTATTTCTAATCTCCCGTTTCATTTTTCGCATGCAAATGAGCACCAGTGCGCTAGCCGCACTGACGGCTTCAGCGCCGGCGGTGCCTTTCGTAGGTCCAGCCGTCCTCGGCGATCTGCTCGGAAGGCTCAGCGCAATTCCCATCGCGGCAGCCAGTCTCGTCATCAACCTGACGGTCGTGCCAATCACAATTCTGCTTCTTTCATTGGACGCGACCGAGAGAGGCCAACAGAACAACACTCCCGCTCGGGGGGAACAAGAGAATTCGTCGTCACCGAGATCAAACGCCGCGATTTTCGCTGGGAAAATCGCCGAAACTCTTAAAGAGCCGATGGTATGGGCGCCGATTCTCGCTTTCATTGTCGTGCTCAGCGGTTTCCGCATCCCTCAGTTGTTCGTGCACTCTCTTTCCCTGCTTGGTCACGCATCCGGAGGCGTCGCGCTTTTTGCCTGCGGAATCGTGCTTGCATCCGGCAAGATCAAAGTCAACCGAAACGTCCTGCTCTTCGTATTCCTGAAGAACATCATGCAACCCGCTCTCGTCCTGGGTGGTTTGCGATGGATCGGCTATGGCAATCCGGTTGTCAGCGAAGCTGTACTGACGACCGCGATTCCAACAATGCCGATTGTGATCATGTTTGCCTTACGGTACGGGATCGCACAGGATGAGGCAGCATCCTCCGTCTTCCTCAGCATAATGGGTTCGCTCGTTACGATGGGGATTTTCATTGCCCTAACGCACTAAGAAATCAACTCATCTACCAGAAACGGAGAATCCAAATCATGACTCAAGTCGAAGCAATCGCAAAGTACGCCGCGCGCGCCTCGTTCGATGACCTTTCTGCCGAATCACGCCGGCAGTTACCAATCCACATCCTCGATTCCCTCAGCTGCTCGATTGCGGCTTTGGGCGCCGGCCCCGTTGATGCGTGTCGCGAGCAGGTTACAGAGTTCGGCGGTAGCGGCACGAGTGCGCTGATCGGCGGCGGGCAGGCGAACCCCATTTACGCGGCGTTCTGGCACACCGTACTGGTGCGCTACGTCGATTTCATGGACAACATTCTGGCCCAAACTGAAACCGCTCACACCGCGGATAACTTCGGTGTGGCGCTCACCATCGCTGATTACGTGGGCGGCAACGGCCGCGATCTGATGCTCGCGGTGGCATTGGGCTACACGGTCCAGTCTCGGTTTGTCGATCATGCCAACTTTATGACTCGGGGTCTCGATCACACTTCGCAACTGGCATTTTCGCACAACGCCGCTGCTGGGCGGTTGCTCAGTCTGAGCGAGCAGCAGATTGGCCACGCAATGGCGATGGCTGCAGTCAGCGACGCGTCATTCGCCGTCGTTCGCGCAAAGCCACTGTCACAGTGGAAAGGTCTCGCTTCGGCGCAATCGGCGCTCGGTGCCATGAACGCTTTGTTCCTCGCTCGTCGCGGAGTGGAGGGGCCGCTCCAAGTCATCGAAGGCCCGCTCGGGATTGATCATCTCCTGGGGATGAAGATCAACATCGACTGGGATAAAGAGGGATACGAGGGTGTCGTGGGGAGCACCATCAAAAAGTACAACTCAATGATCCACACGCAGGCCGCGGTACATTGCATGGTCGAACTCGCCAAGGCGAACAAGGTCGATCCTGAAAAGGTTACCTCGATTGAGGCAGAAGTATTCCAACTCGCCTATGACTTCGCCGCCGGCGGGCTTTACGGCGTCGACAAGGTCATTCGTACAAAGGAACAGGCGGATCACAGCCTTCCGTATCTGCTTGCAGTGGCCCTGATCGACGGCGATGTAATGCCTGCGCAATTCAATCCGGAGCGCATCATCAAACCCGACGTCCAGGCGCTACTGAAGAAAGTGTCGGTCCAGCCGAACCATGAGTTCACGGAACAATATCCGAAAAAGATGCCTGCGAAGATCACTGTCCGGCTGCAGGACGGAAAAGTGGTTGAGCATGAAGTCCAGGACTACCCGGGCCTCGCCTCCCACCCGTTCACATGGGAAGAGGCTGTTCAGAAGTTTGACACGCTTGTGGCCGGCCGCATCGACGAAGGGCTATCTGGCGAGATCAAGAATGCCGTACGTTCGGTGGAAAACATCCAGGTGAGGGACTTGATGAAACTGCTCGGTTCAATCAGGGTAGCCAGCAAGACGACATCGTCATCGAAGGCAGCCTAAAAAACTGCAGAAGACAGATCACAAATACAAATCGCAAGGCAAAAGGAGAGATTCAAATGGCAATTACATCCGACCGGGTTCGCGAAATCTTTAAGGGGCTTGAAAACGGCGACGGCGCCGCGTTCTTCGAACATGTGTCCGACAACGTGGACTGGATTGTGGAAGGGACCCATCCGCTCGCTGCTCACTACCTTAGCAAGAGAGCCTTTATCGAAGGCACTTTCGCCAAGCTGGCTCAGGTCCTTCCGCAGGGTGCGCAGCTTCATGTGGAGGATTTGATCGTTAAGGACGACGAGGCGGTAGTCGAACTTCATTCTCTGGCAACGGCGAAGAACGGCATGCGCTTCGACAATCGTTATTGCTGGGTAGTTTATTTCCGGGACGGATTGATCGTGCGAGTTCGCGCCTATCTCGACTCGGCGATGGTCGCCCGATTGTTCGAAGAGAATCCGATTGCATGATCGGCCGTATCTGCCTCCCTTTTCCGCCGCCCCCTAATACCGATCCAACGAAATGGCGGCGTTCGTGATTGACCTGGAATTGTTTCACGCACTCAGCTTTTGAATTCGAAAATCGGTGGAGTAACGATATGGCGAAGAAAGTTGCGGAACTGATGGTAGATGTCCTCTTGGAGGCGGGCGTTAAGAGAGTTTACGGTGTCTCCGGCGACTCACTCAACGGTTTTACTGATGCAATACGTTCACAGGAGCAGCTCCAGTGGATTCACCTACGCCACGAAGAGGTCGCGGCGTTTGCCGCTGGCGCGGAAGCGCACCTTACAGGGCAACTTTCAGTCTGCGCGGGGAGCTGCGGACCTGGCAACTTACATCTGATCAACGGCCTCTACGACTGTCACCGAAGCCGGGTACCAGTGCTCGCTATTGCTGCACAAATCCCCAGTGGTGAAATCGGCAGCGGATATTTTCAGGAAACGCATCCAGAGCATCTCTTTGCGCAGTGCAGCGATTATTGCGAAGTGGTGTCGCATCCCGAGCAAATGCCTCGCGTCTTGGAAATTGCAATACAGACGGCAATCTCCCGTCGAGGCGTTGCGGTGGTCGTGATCCCCGGAGACGTCGCCCTCGAGGAAGCGACTGTCGCCTCGCCACGGCTTCTCTTTCCGCCGCCACAACCCACAGTGCGTCCTTCGGACGAAGAGATCGACACTCTGGCAGGCCTTCTCAGTGGATCGAAGAAAATCACGATTCTGGCTGGGGCTGGCTGCGCGGGTGCTCATGCGGAATTGATCACCCTGGCCGGGAAATTAAACTCTCCGATTGTTCATGCGATGCGCGGGAAGGAATTCATCGAGTACGACAACCCCTTCGACGTCGGGATGACGGGCCTGTTGGGATTCTCGTCCGGATATTACGCGATGATGAACTGCGACCTACTATTAATGATCGGGACCGATTTCCCTTATCAACAGTTTTTCCCAAAAGACACCAGGATCGTTCAGATCGATATCCGTGGAGAGCAACTAGGGCGGCGTACCAAGGTCGATTATGGATTCGTCGGGGACACAAAGGCGACGCTTAGAGCCCTCCTTCCAAAGCTGACACAGAACGAAAGCGACAAGCATCTAAAGGCTTCACTCGAACAATACGCGAAAGCGCGCAAGGCTCTCGACGATCTCGCCGTTCCGGGATCGTGGGAGATGGTCCACCCGCAATATGTCGTGAGAACACTCGACGAGTTCGCGGCGGATGACGCGATTTTCTCCTGCGATGTGGGCACGCCGACGATTTGGGCCGCCCGCTACCTAACAATGAATGGCAGGCGCCGGCTGTTGGGCTCCTTTAACCATGGATCGATGGCGAATGCTCTGCCGCAAGCCATCGGTGCGCAAGTAAGTCATCCCGGCCGGCAAGTTGTGACGCTGTCTGGCGACGGCGGGCTTGCCATGCTCATGGGCGATCTGCTTTCACTTCGACAACTAAAAGCTCCAGTCAAAGTTATGGTCTTCAAGAATGATTCGCTCGCCTTTGTTGAGCTCGAAATGAAGGCGGCAGGCCTTGTTGATTTTGGAACGAATCTGGAGAACCCAGACTTTGCAAAATTGGCCGAGGCCGCCGGTATCTTGGGTTTGAAAGCTGAGACGCCAGATAAAGTCCGGCCGATGATAGCGGCAGCTTTG
>Ga0206865_1110_pt1 | contig 24732 bp, 21 predicted proteins | sample Alteio_BWOrgCont_39_FD_152628 | JGI IMG/M metagenome (GOLD analysis project Ga0206865, IMG submission 152628) | Enriched cells from forest soil in Barre Woods Harvard Forest LTER site, Petersham, Massachusetts, United States -... | ecosystem: Environmental > Terrestrial > Soil > Temperate forest >...
GGCTTGACCCGTTGGCCGCCGTAGCTCACTTGTTGCCGGACCAGGACTCGGCGGAACTCGCTCGCGAAAAGAACTTGGCGCTGGCGCTACAACGCCGGATGAGCGCGATGCTGATCGCAGCACGCAAGCGTGGCTGGCTGGACCAATGGGAGTGGCAGGTGATCGATGACAGCATGGCTGACCTCATGGATGCGCAGGGCGGCGCGGAGCGAATCAAAAAAACGCCGATGCCTAAGCAGTTTGACCATTTCCTGAGATTCTTCGTGCACTTTTACTGCCTGATGCTGCCGGTGGGTCTAGTGGAAACCCTGGGATGGTTTACACCGCTCGGTTCGACGTTGGTCGGATTCATGTTTGGCGCTTAAGAAGATCGGGAATGACCTCGAAGAGCCCTTCGCCAACACCGTCTTTGATGTGCCCATGACTGCAATCGCGACGGCCATCGAGATCAATCTGCGGCAGCTGCTGGGCGAAACTGAACTGCCGCCGCCGGAGCAACCAGTGGGCGGCGTGTTGTGGTGATCGAGTGAGCTGCAACACTTTTATTGCAGCAGGAAAGGTAGGTCGCGTGCGCCAAACTCGACGCGCTCGATTCTCACAACCACTTCAACCGTCGCAAGTTTCTCAGAAGTCAAGTTGGCTCCGCTATGGTGACGTCTAATCAGCGGTAGTGGGACATCCGCAACTCCCGAACCTGATCTCCAATCGCAGCAACTGACAAGGTGCGGTTCACATAGCGCTCACGATGCTTCTTCGCGCTGATGAGATTGGCACATGAAGGATCCCGCACTGCAATGCTAACGAGGGCTTATTAACAGGCCCTCGTTATGGCCCTTCCCGTGAGCGCAGCAGCACGTCGGCATGATGATGATGTCCGAGACCCCACGATAATTTCCGCCCAGATGAAGGAAACATAGTCCCCAAAAGCTCCTATAGGTGGGACGCCACGCTGAACGTTGCGGAACGCCGAGAGTCACCAGTTCCTGGTAATTCAAGAGCGGCTATTGCGAGCTCCGAGTGTAATCCGCGCCATGCTCATTCTGCGCGGATGCCATGGAACACACGATCAATGCCCAGATCAGGAGAAGTTGTCTTTGGACAGCAACGCCACTTCTGCTCGCGGGAGGAAACACGGCTTCTCGATCGGCCCAGGCAAGGGTCCAAACGTCGTCATCGTCATAGCTCCTTTTAGACGCTCTAGCATTGTCATTTGCTTTCGTCGTGCATGAAAAGGGACTTTTCAGGTAGTTCGAAGATCGGTTCCGAATAGCCCGTGATGCAGGCGGGTTCATCCGCAGATCGGCTAGCCGATTCTTTCAACGGTTACGAAAAAGTTAGGGAAAAGCCAAAGGATTAGGCGATACCGGCGCGCCTGCGCGTTGCTTCAGACTCTGTCGGTTGGCTCAATCGGTATCGGAAATGGGATCTGCGTGGTGCTCGCCCACATGCAGTCGCACGATCTGACCAGGCTCCGCATTCACGCGGAAAAAAGCCTTGTTGTCGACGATCTTTACCGGTTGGGGATCGGAATCCACCTTCCAGTCGTCACGCAAAACGTGTTCAACTACGAACGTCACGGGCGCGGAGGTTACATTCTGGAGAAGGTATTCCTGCTCTGCAACCGTGACCTTGTTGCGTAGTATAACGCCGTCCCTAAGAGCTTCCTCGACATGGTGTGAGGTGAGTACGCTCTCAAGGTGGCAGATAGCGTGGTCATTTCGCAGATCCGCTTCGGTAAGGTCCGAGAGCGCGTCGCTCTCATCCAGCAAAATCTTGCATCTTCGGTCAACATGAATTTCCTTGAGCGGAGGCTGAGCGGGAGCGGATGATTGAGAAAAAGCCGAAGGATGACCGAAACCAAGGGCGATTCCTATGCCTAACAACGCTGCGACGTAGAGACGAGTCTTAGACATGCGCGAAATTATACGCGTTCCGGCGCGGTGGTAACTTCCCGACCGGAGCCTGATTGTTGTGCAAAATACGAGGAGGGTAGCCCCAGAAGGACCCGCGTCATCGCATTGAGTTGGTAACCCGTGGGTCTGGGTGGGTGGCTAATCCGGAAGTCCTATAAAAAGCAGTTGATCGCGCCTTGGGCGCAGTCGCTGGTGGCAGAAACTTGTCGCGGCGCGGCAGTGCTTGAGAGACTTGGCGAGGATTCGGTTCGGCGAGCTAAGGCCGACTTTCCACTGGTGCCTTTGTGCCCGGTAAAAAGCATGGCTCCGGTACTGGCGATCGCTGGCATGGTGGCAAGGGCAGTCGATACGACGGCCCTTTGACCCCGTTGGGGAGATTTTCTAAACCTTTCGTCACCGGCCCGAACCGGATTCCATTTTCCAGCGAGGAGAGCAGCGATGACGGCAGGCAACAAGTTGTGGCGGAACCGGAAGGAGAGGAAAGCATGGGTCCGGCGATTGCGATCGGAAGATCCTGGACTGGAAGTAGTTCATCCGCATGCGGCAGGAATCGATGTGGGGAACAGCGCGCATTACGCTGCCGTGCGGCCAGACCGAGATCCAGAACCGGTACGCCGGTTTGAGTGTTTTACCGCAGACTTGTACCGTCTGGCGGAATGGTTGCAAAGCTGTGGAGTAAAGACGGTCGCCTTGCAGTCGACTGGGGTATATTGGATTCCCCTCTACGAGATTCTGGAAGACCGTGGCTTTGAAGTGTATTTGGTCAATGCGCGACACACGAAGAACCTGCCGGGACGTAAGAGCGACGTGCAGGAGAGTCAGTGGCTGCTGAAATTGCACACCTACGGGTTGCTGAATAACTCTTTCCAACCACCAGCCGAGATTCGCGTTCTTCGCACCTACTGGCGGCAACGGGCAGAACACGTATCTGGGGCAGCGACCTGCATCCAACGAATGCAGAAAGCGCTGACGCAGATGAATCTGCAATTGGCAAACGTGATCAGCGATCTGAGCGGATGGACGGGACAGGCGATTGTCCGGGCGATTATCGCGGGTGAGCGCAATCCGCAGAAATTGGCAGAGCTCAGTCATCCACGGATTGAGGCCAGCCGGGAGGAGATTGCCAAAAGCTTGGAGGGCAACTGGCGTCCGGAACTGGTGTTCGTGTTACGGCAGGAAGTTGAGATGTACGACACTTACCAGCGGCGGATCGCCGAGTGTGACCAGCAACTGCAAAAGCACCTGGCCAGTTTTGGCGATACCGTGTTGCCCTAGTCCCCAGAAGCAGAACCTAGGGAGAGGAAGGCAAAGCCAACGAAAAATGCTCCACGGTTCGATCTCGGCAGCGAACTGAAGCGTATCACGGGAGTAGACCTAACGCGCATCGATGGCATCGACGTGATGGTAGCCCAGACGCTCCTGAGTGAAGTGGGGATGGACATGAGTCGATGGAATACCGAAGCCCACTTCTCCTCATGGTTGGGGCTATGTCCGGACAACCGCATCAGTGGGGACAAGTTGTTGGGTAAAGGCACACGACGCGTCGTCAACCGCGCCGCCACCGCACTGCGGTTGGCTGCCAGAAATCTGATCCGTAGCCGCAGCTACCTGGGAGCCCAATACCGTCGTTTGCGCACCAAGCTGGGTGCCCCCAAGGCCATCACTGCCATGGCTCACCGCCTCGCACGACTCGTCTACCGTATGCTGAAGTACGGTCAACGATACGTGGACAAAGGGACTGAGTACTACGAGAGCCGATACCGCCAACAGCAAATCCACTTACTTCAAAAGAAGGCGGCCAAACTCGGCCTCCAGATCACCGTAGCGGTGCAATCTTGAGTTTGTTTCTGGGGAGGAATGTCAAGAGAGAAATCTCCCCCATCGGCTCAATACCGCCCATTCTTGTCTCGGCATTCAGCCCCCACTGTTTGAGCGTGCGGTCTTCCTCAGCCGAGTAACCTTGTTTCGTCTCCGCGTGCGAAGTGGAGATACGTCTCCTCTCCCCTGTGAGTTTTGTTTCGCTGTCGTGACGGGCGTCCATCGTTTTCTGAAACAAACAAGCCTGACGGTTGTCCACTGCATGAGTGGCAACGCATGGTCCTATTGGAGACTCGCGGCCTATGGCTTTATTCGATTGTCCGAGGAGGCATAGGGTAATCCCGGAGACTCGCGTGCATAAAGCACGGGCCTAACTTCCGGATAGATACTTCTCCTCGAAATCGAGCGTCTCGAGAACCTGATGGCCGCCGCTAGGAATGATCTCCCAGGGAGGGGAACGGGATCTCAGCCAGAGGCGCTCACGCGGCTTGTGATGTCAAATAGCTGGCGTCGAAATGTACCTCCTTCTTCCAAATGATCAATGTGATCGCGGCGATCTTCCTCGCCAGGGTCAGGCGCGCCATCGTGGGTTTCCTCCCCTGAGCAAGCAAATGCTCATAGAAATCGTGGAGTGGTCCATGGCTGCTGCTGCTGACTCTAGTGGCTGCACCCTTGAAAATATCTTTCAGGTCGTGATTGTGGTCCTGATTCAGGCCACGAAGCGTTACTGGCTTCTTAGAGCGTTGTAGTTGTCCTTCGACCACGCGGTATTGTGCACTGTCATGTGTTTCTAACCCCAGACCACTATAGGTCCACAGTTGTCGTTTGGTGCGGAACCGGTGCGGGGTCTGGATCAGCGCGATCAACAGGGCCGCCCGGATCGGGCCGATCCCAGGAATCAGGCCGAGCAGTTTCCATGCCTGGTGCTTCTTGCTTTCCAGCAACAGATCCCGACGTATCTGCTGGCGCAACAGACGTAAGACATCCAGCTGCTGGTAGCAGTGTTCGGCGCGTCGCCGGACGCCGGCTTCGCGGATCCTGCCCAGCCATTCCGAGCGGTGACGTGGTGCATACACATGGGTGCCGGCACACGCAATACCCCAGCTGCGATACAACGCCTTGAGCCGATTCATGACCCGCGTGACATCCTTGCTGATGGTCAGATAGCTGCGTGCCAGCTCTTTCAATGTGCGCAAGCCCTGCTCTCCGTGATAGACCGGTTTAAGCTGGTTGCCACGCAAGAGCTCAGCCAGCTTGCGCGCATCGATTCGATCACTCTTACTCCCGTTTTTCAGCAGGGCATTCTTGCGCGGATTACACACCACGACTTCACTGACGTGCGGCTTCAGTAGGTCGTACAACCAAGCCGCCCAGGTCCCTTCTTCAAAGGTGACGCGCACATCTCCACGTAGCCCGTCGATGAACTGCAGAAGCATGCTCGCCTTCGTCTCGATGACGCATTCCATCACGAATTTTCCAGTAGAATTCATCACCGCGATCGAAATACTTTCCTTGTGCACGTCCATGCCGATATATTTCTAATTACTCGTCATAAAAGGTGTTTCTTTCTGGAGAGGTTGAGCCAAGCACTCCAACCTACTCCTAAGGGGGCGCCTTTTCATAATGTGTAATTCCGATTTGACTGAGCCACTCACAAGCGAAGTGCCTGAAAAACGGTTTTGAGCAAGTTCGCTGTTGACGTCCATTCCGACAGGAAGTTACCGTAAACCCAGACTTCAGCGGCGTTTCGGGATTAATACGGACCGCCTCCGGCTCATGGTCTTCTCATAATCCTTGGGTAGCACTGACAGGAAGCCGATCTCCGCCGTCTACCCACAGTTGGGCCTCGGCGGCGTTGCTCCAGTATTCGCAGTTGAGCTGGATGAAGCCCGAGGTGTAGGGATCGTCGGGGTCGTCCTGAGGACAAGGGCATGGAAGTTTTTTTCGGCCTAGTCGATGCCAAAATTGGAAATCCTTGCCCAAAGCAAAAACTTAGCCCAAAGTCGTGGTGCGTGGCATTTCGATACAGGAGGACCGGGTCATGAAGATTCGACCGAAAACGGCCATAGGGATTCTGGTTGCTTTTCTGGGCGCGGCCCTGGTGATTCCAGGCTGTCGCACATCAGTCGGCGCAGCAGGCGGAGTGGTGGATCCTGGAGTGCGGGGCGGCGCGCCCGGCGGCGGCGCTCCGCTAAGTAGCCTTACTTCGGACGAAAGCGCATTTTTCCAGGATGGATCGAGCCGGTTCGCCGAGATCGAGGTCGTCTCGGGAGGCAGCAACAACGGACTCGGGCCACGCTTCAACTCCATCCAATGTCTCTCCTGCCACGCGCAGCCGGCTCCAGGCGGAACGAGCCCGGCGCAGAACCCCCTGATCGCAATCGCAACGCTCAATGGCGCGAAGAACATTGTGCCTTGGTTTATCACGGCGAATGGCCCGATACGGGAGGCCCGCTTTAAGAAGAACCCCAACGGCACCAACGATGGGGAGGTGCACAACCTTTTCGTCATCACGGGCCGGGCAGACGCCCCGGGATGCAATATTGCCCAACCCGATTTTCTGCCGGCGGGAAACCCGCTTAGCGGCCAGGGTGGGAATCCGAATATCATCTTCCGCATCCCTACGCCGCTTTTCGGCGCGGGGCTGATTGAAGCGATCCCCGACTCGGCGATCCTCGCGAACATGCAGGCGAATGCCTCAACAAAATCGGAGATGGGAATCTGGGGACATCCCAACGCCATCCTGAGCGGTAACGCCAACCTCAGCGCCAACGATGGGACGATTACCCGCTTCGGATGGAAGGCGCAGAACAAGTCTCTGATCATGTTCGCGGGGGAGGCCTATAACGTTGAGATGGGAATCTCGAACCAGTTGTTCCCCCAGGAGCGCGATGAGACCCCTGGCTGTCTCTACTTCCCGTCGCCCAACGACACACTTAATTTCACGACGACATCTACCGGCGCTGTAAATCCGGCGGTCATCTCCGACATTGAGGCGTTTGCCAACTTCATCCGGATGCTGGCTCCCCCGACTCCTGCACAGGACACACCGTCGTCGGTGAGCGGGCGGGCCACCTTCGTCAAGGTAGGCTGCGCCCAATGCCATACACCTTCGTTTACCACGGGAAAAAGCATCGCGAGCGGCTCCTCGACGGCACCGAGCGCCGCCATGTCGAATCAGACGGTGAATCTATTCTCAGACCTTCTCGTTCATCACATGGGGAAGGCTCTTGCGGACGGCATTACGCAGGGAAGCGCCGGACCGGATGAGTTCCGCACCGCTCCGCTTTGGGGTGTGGGACAGCGCGCCTTTTTTCTCCATGACGGACGCACTTCCAACCTGGTGGAGGCTATCGAGGATCACAGAAGCAGGGGTAGCGAGGCCAACAAGGTCATTGAGAGCTTTAATCATCTGAGTACTCAGGAGCAGCAGGGTGTCATCAACTTCCTGCGGTCGCTTTAGCTTTAGTGTTGTTCACACAATTAGTTCCAGCGTGTCCCAGTGCTCTTCGGCCTCGGACACTTCTAATAAAGGCCTTCTGGCGACCTACTCTTGGCTGATACTTAGCGAGCAGCTTTGCTTGATTGGCTTCAAATTCCTCCCAAGATATGTATCCCGGATGCAGGTTGGGCAGGAACACCGACCATTCCTCCCCCCTCAGGCGCCGGTAGCGAAGCTGTCCTCCAATGCGCACCTTGCGCTGACGGGTTCGGCCGAAAACGAAAGCTCCGGCGTAGCGCGGATTATGCTTCGCAGCTGCTCGCCGGTCCGCAACCCGGTTTCTCGGCCAAAAAGTCGGTGATCACCTCTATGGCCGCTTTTGAATCCCCGCCCTCAGAGTCGGTGATCGGGTCTATGGCCGCTTTTGAAGGGCTGTGGCGTCCCCAGCCGCCGGGACGGCGTAGGCCAATACCCGCGCCGCGAAGATAGTCGCCCGCCGTTTCCCGACGCACTCCAGTGGCCTGCTCGGTGCGCCGTAACGACCAGCCCAGCCGCCCCAATGCGATGACTTGTTCTCGTTTATCTCTGCTCAAGACGTGGCTTATGACCACAGAGGCTAACTTCCCACCGTGGCGGCTCTGCCTTAGGCCTTCTCGCTATGGCCGCTTTTCACTTGATAACCTATGGCCGCTTTCCAGAAACTCCGTGTTACGAGAGCGACGATTTTAGGGTTCGGGAGTGTTGCCGAGTGCCGAGTAGCTAGCTGGAGGATGGATTGCTGTTGCCGTTGAAGTATAGTGCGGACACACGCAGGGATTTGGTCCCACTGAAGGAGGGTTTCCGTGTGGTCTCGGTGCTGTAGTGTTGCTTCAGGAAGTTGGTACGAGGTGCATTCCGTGCTTATGAGCTTTGCGCTGCAGGAGGGCAAGTTCGCGTTGTTCGCTTCGACGGTTGAACTCCTCGATGCCTTGATCTACCCATCTCTGTCCTTTCGTGACCAGTCGATAGTAAAGGCAGGCCAAAACGCGCGCCATGGCTTTGACTGCTTTTAGCCCTCCCAACTTGGCCCGAAGATATCGACACCTTGCGCCGAGATAACTATGAGAGTGCAGCAGTGTCTGCGCGGCCATTCGAAACGCATTTCCTGCGCGATTGGTGCGGTGTTCGCGTATATGACGGATCACCCTTCCTCCGCTTACATCTCGCTTGGGAGCTAAATTCAGCCAGGAAGACCAGTGGGCCTCAGTTTTCCAAGCACTCAGGTCCGGCCCCACCTCGGCCAGTACGGTCTGAACGGTGATCACGTTAATGCCGTCTATGGTCGTGGCGTTCACGCCCAGAATGGACTTGCCCCCACTTTTGAGACAAACGGTTAAGACTCGAAATCCAATGAATGGAGAGTAGAGTCATGGGTTTGTCACGCAGGCAGTTCAGCAAGGAATTCAAGCTGGCCGCAGTTCGGCGGCTGGAAGCCGGGGTATCGCTGGCCGAGGTTGCACGGGGGTTGGAGGTCAACCCGAACGTATTGCAACGTTGGCGGCGCGAGTTTCGTCAGGTGCCTGGCAACGCGTTTCCCGGTAACGGGCAGCGGCGCTGGTCCGAAGGCCGGGTGGCGGAGTTGGAGCGCAAAATCGGTCAGCAGGTAGTGGAGATCGATTTTTTGAAAGGGTGCTTGCAGCGCATCGAAGAACAGCGGATGTTTCAGGTATCGAATGGAAGTCCGCGGTCTACCGGAAGATCGGCGAAGAAGTGATCGCCGGCCGGGGACTGACGATCGAGCGGATGGTGGAGCTGGCGCGGGTGAGCCGGGCCAGCTTCTACCGCTTCAGCGAGGAAGCCAAGCCGGACCGGGATATGGACCTGCGCGATGCCATCCAGCGTATCGCGTTGGAGTGGCCCAGCTATGGGCGACCGCGCATCACTGCGGAACTGCGGTGGCGTGGATGGAGGGTGAACCCGAAGCGGGTCTACAGGCTGTTGCGCGAGGACAACTTGCTTTGCGTCCGTAAGCGCAAGTTCGTCGTCACCACCGACTCCAACCACGGGCGGAAGGTCTACCCGAACCTGGCAGCAAGCATGGTGCTAAGCGGCGTGGATCAACTGTGGCGAGCCGATATCACGTATGTTCGGCTGCGCGAAGAATTCATCTTCCTGGCGGTGATTCTGGACGCCTTCTCGCGCCGAGTCATCGGCTGGGCTCTGGATCGCAACATGGAAGACGAGTTGACGTTGACGGCGCTGCGCATGGCTCTGTCGCGCCGAAGCATCCAACCCGGTCTGGTGCATCACTCGGATCGCGGCAGCCAGTATGCCAGCAACGATTACACCGACTTGCTCAAGTCGCACGCAATCGACATCAGCATGAGCCGCAAGGGCAATCCTTGGGATAACGCGGCCTGCGAGTCGTTCATGAAAACGCTGAAGTACGAAGAGATCCTGCGCAACGAGTATCGTGATCTGGCCGAGGCCCGCGCCTCGATCCCACAGTTCCTGGAAAAGGTCTACAACCAGAAACGCCTGCACTCGGCCCTTGGATATCTGCCGCCGGTCGAGTTCGAGGCTCAACTGAAGGCAAAGAATATTGAGGCCGCTGCGCGGCAGCATGTTGCATGCGTTTTCAAGGCATCGGGAATCTATCGGTCCGATGCTGAAATGAAAAGCCGGGAGCGGAATCTGTCCACCGCTCCCGGCGCGCTCATCGGCGTCGATGAGTTCCAGCCGGCTATTCCTTGACGGGATGCTCTCCAGCAGCGCCCGCCTCCGCTTCGCCCGGCCGCGCTCAGAATGCGTTAAAGTGGTCCTGCCGGTCGAGAAATTTGCAGCGAACGGCGAACTGAGTCTTAACTGTTTGTCTCACCCAAGGGGGCAACCCCAGAATGCGCTCTAATTCCGCTTCCAAATCAAACGCGGGTTGGTTCCCCTTAGGCTTTCGAGGCTTGCGAGAACGGGAGGTTTTGCTCCTGTCGGTGGTGGCCGCCGGCTCGGCTGATGAGACGACTGTTTCCACTTTTCGGGCAGGCAGCAATGCCATGTACTGTTTTAGCTGTTCATCGCATTTGGCCAGCTGTTGGCGATAGAAATCGTAGGCGTCGACGGCTTGCTGCAACTCAAACAAGACGTCCGGTTTCCAGTCGCCCTGCAGACTGTGAACGATCTCTTCTTCGCTGGCCATGCAACGCGGATCGCGTAAAGCTGCCAAGGTCTTCGCATCGCGCTGCCCCGCCAGCAGAGCCCGGATAATCGCCTGTCCACTCCTACCGCTGATATCGCTTAAGGCATTGTGCAACTGCACGTTCATGGCGATTAGGGACTTTTGCATATGCTGGATGCATCGTGCGGCGTCTTTGACGTGCTGATCCCGCAAACGCCACATGGTCCGTATACCGTGGATCTCCGGAGCAGGCAGAAAACAAGATCGCAATAGACCATACGTATGCAACCGCATGAGCCACTGACATTCCTGCACGTCACTCTTTCGTCCTGGAACATTCTTCGTTCCCCGTGCATCCACCAGGTTCACTTCCAGACCGTGCTTCTGCAGAACATCATGCACCGCGATCCAGTACACCCCAGTGGACTGCATCACTACCGTGCGTATGCCACAGCCCATTAACCACTGCGCCATTTCTACCAGCGCAGCGGTCCAAGACCCGAACTCGCGCACAGGTTGCGCGTCCCGCCCGCGCGGTACGGCTACGTAGTGGCTTTCGTTACCCACATCAATACCGGCCGCGTCTCGGTTCACAATCTCCAATCCAGGATCTGTGGCACTCAAACGCTGCTCGACATCTCTGCGCTCTTTGCGATTCAATCTCGCCCCCAGCCGCAACCGATCAAAGGCGGATAGCTTGACCTTTGCCATGGCATGTTCTCCTTCTCATTGAAATTGGCTAGGCTCGACTCGGTTGGCGATCATGACACAGGCTTTCCAGCGGGGTCGAGATCGGCCTCTTTTCAGAGCGCAAATCTCGCCACCAAACAATGGACCGCAGCAACCGAAATCAGACTTTTGGACGGGCACAATGGCACCAGGCGGACTGCGATCATGGCTGTCGAGCCAGCCTTCCTGAGTCTGAAGCGTCCCTCTGGCACAGCGCAAAGTTTCCGGTACTATGGACCCGCCAAAGGAGGGCACCAAACTTTTGGGTGATCACCGAGGATTCCGGAGTTCCTTCACGCCGCAAGCAGGATTGTTGCCCACATCTCCCATGATCTTCGCCATCCCTTGAGCGCCATCCTTGCAAACGCGGAATTTCTCACCCAGTCGGATATTAGCGAGATGCAAAGAAAAAATCTATACCAGGAAATTCGTTTGGCCATCGACCAGATGAATGAACTGGTCTCCTCTTTACTGGAATGTTCCAAGGGGCCCGACACTCTTCGGCCCGCCGTCCGAAGTATCGTTGACACGGTCGGGCGCGCAATGCGGATGACACGTGTGAAGCCGGAGTTCCGCCGCATCAGCATTAAGCTCCGTCACAAGGGCTTAGCCGTGGGGTGGTTCGACCCCAGCCGTCTCCAACGAGTCATCTCCAATCTCGTCCTGAATGCTTCTCAGGCGGTTTCTTCGGACTCTGGACAGATTGTTATAACCACGATTGGAAATCAGGCCTGCTTGAAAATTAGCGTCTGGGATATCGGTCCCGGTATCCCCCCAACCATCCGCGACTCCTTTTTTCAGCCCTTCGTGAGCCATGGAAAGGCGGAGGGCAGCGGGCTGGGCCTCGCGATAGCGAAGCAGTTTGTCGAGGATCATGGCGGGAAGATCTACCTTGATGAGAGAATTGAGAACGGAACTCTGTTAAAAATCACCTGCCCTTTACCATTCCGGAGGAAGCAAACCCACTGGGGTTTACAGTTCCTATCCACTCCAGGCACATGTCAAGACGTATAACATGCAGTGTTGAGGCGCTGTAATAGAGTAACGTTCGCACAAACCAAAGGCATCGGTCTGCTACTGCTTCGCGAGCGCCTGCGCCACGGCCGATTCTGCTAAAGGAGACATGATCCGGTAACCGGCGTCGTCGGGGTGCAGTCCATCGATTGCCAGCTCCTTGCGAAGCAACCCCTGGTCGTCCACCATCGCAGAAAAGTAGTCGAGATAGACGAGGCCATTCGCCGAACAGTAGTTCTTGAGCCACGCGTTAAGTTCCAGAATCTTCGCCGGATCTCGCTGCGCGAACAGATTCTGCGACTCAGGCGTGTAGTTGTGAACCGGCGTGACCGACGAGAAAATCAAGCGAATCCCGTGGGCGTGCGCCAGATCTGCGAGCGCAGAGTAATTCGCTTCGATATCCTGTATCGAAATCGGTCCGGTGTTTCCGGCAATGTCGTTTGTCCCGGCCAGGATCACCACCACTGCGGGCTTCAGACTGAACACGTCCTGCTGAAAGCGTACCAGCATCTGTGAGGTCGTTTGGCCGCTGATGCCACGGTTGATGTACCCCTTTCCCGGGAAGTACCGGTCGAGGCTCCACCCGTCCGTAATCGAATCACCAAAGAAGATCACTCGCGGTTCGCCCGGTCTGGGCTCAGTGAGCGCTGCATTTGCCGCTTTGTAGCGGCTAAGCTGGCCAAAGTCATTCATATAGATCGGGATCATTGTTTCGCGCCAGTGCTCGAGGCTTCGGATCGAATCGGCCAGATGATCCGGCCCCGGCTGGGCCGCCTATCCGAAGGCAGAAAGAGAAATTGCGATTAGGAGATATATCGGGTAACGCATGCGAAGAAATTAACAAAGATCGAACACTAGCGATAATAAATCTCGACCATTGTGCAGTCGTCGTTCGCGGCAGCGGATCCACAGAAACACGAGAGGTCAGTGACAATTTCCTCGAGGCTCCGGCTCTTGCGGAACGATTCCTGCATGCGCGTGTTGCCGAAGAAGTCGCCCTTTTCGTCCTCCGCCTCTGTCACGCCATCGGTGACTACGAGAACTCGAGTGCCCGGATCGAGTTTCACCGTGTGCGAACGGAACTCCCCATTCGCCATCAGCCCAACCGGCAAGTTCGATTCACTCAACGACACGACGTTTGCTGCTGTTCGCAGCAATGGATGGATTTGTCCGCAGTTGATGTACTCAAGCTGTCCGTTGCTTTCCAGCCGAAGCAGGATCATCGTTGCATACTTGCCCAGGTTTTTTGCGCAGATGAATCGATTGAGGGCGATGGCAATCTTGTCCAGCGGCTGATCGGCAAGCAGTTGCGCATACACCATCCCCTGCAGCGTCTGGGCCAGCATCGCCGCCGCGACTCCTTTACCTGAAACATCGGCGATTACCACATAAAAATGGCTATCCGCAGCCACCACATCGTAGAAATCGCCGCCAATTTCCCAGCAGGGAACGAATCGCGTTGAGATAGTGGCATACGGGAGATCGGGAAGCTGGCTCGGCATCAGGTTTTTCTGGATTTCGGCCGCAATTTTCAGCTCGTCCTGGTAGCGTCGCGCGCCCTCCTCGGCAATGGCCAGCTGCGCGTTGTCGACAAGAGCAGCTGCCTCGGCTGCGATCGTCTTCAGCAGGTCGTTGTCTACTTTCGTCAGGTTTCCCGGATTCAGGCGGCTGTCCAGATAGAGCACCCCAATCACCTCGCCGCGACCGGCGCCAGGCATGATGCGCCGGCTGCGCAACGGAATGCAGATGACCGTGCGAATGTTCTGGGCTATTACGCTTTCCGAACGTACGCCGTTCTCGGCGCTGAGTGTATCCGTTACGATGAACTCCCCTGCGCCGCGAAGCGCTTGTTGGATCGCGCTATGCGAAATCGTGGAATCGTCGGAGAGTATCTTGCCTTTGCTGTCGAGGCCTACTGTCAGCTTGAGTTCTCCGCTTGCCTCGTCACGCAGCATCACGTAGCCCCGCTCTACTTTGGTCAGCTGCAGCGTAGTCTCGACCAGCGCGGTCAGAATCTGGTCTACCGCGCCTACATTGTTGAGCTTCCGCGCCGCCTCCAGAAGCCAGCTCAGTTGCTGCATTGCGGTGTTGGGCGACGCGTCCCCTTTCAGTGGGGCAAGTAGCTCTCTCAGCGTCGACCCCGACTGGGCCGTACGCACACCGAAGCGAAGTAATGGGCCATCCAGTTTGCCGAAATGAATCGCGTCGTTGTTCGACAGCTTGTGTCTCGTGATCGGCGATCCGTTCAGGAAGGTTCCGTGCTTGCTGCCCTGATCCACAACGTAAAACTGGCCATCCTCAAAAAGAATCTCGGCATGCCTGCGTGAGACAAAGGCATCTTCGAGCAGGATGTCGCTGCCGGGCATTCGGCCTACCGTATATGGAGAATGGCTGATCTCTCGCGGGCTCTCGCGTGAGCCGTCGATCAGGAGCACGGGCGTGGATGGAACCTCGCGCATTTCGGGCACTTCTCCAGACTGATGTTCTGGCTGCAACTGCATCAGTATTAGAGAGATTATAAACAGCCTTGCCACCAAGCCGGGTTTTAACAGGGCTGCACAGCCATCCGCCAGCCATTTTTCGACTATCTCTTATGATTTGTTGGGTTCATTGCTACAAATTGTTGTTGTTCGGCATTGACAATCGTGACCTCGAAGCGGCAGGCTAGAGCGTTTCCTGAGGGAAGTATGCCTCCCTGACCCGGCGGTTATGCTGTAATTTCCGCCGGGCATTTTCTTGCCCACCGGATGAACAGGCGTGAGGGAAAAGATGGACAACAATCAAAGACCGCTCGAACCGGGGATCGTGACGGACTTCGCTGACCGGATGAGCTACTCTGGCTACTTGTGCCTGTCGGAGTTGCTGGCCCAGCAGCGTCCCTTGTCGTCGCCCCAGCACCACGACGAGATGCTCTTCATCATCCAGCACCAGGTTTCCGAGCTATGGATCAAGCAGCTCATCCACGAACTCTCCGCAGCTATCCGCTTCGTGCAGCACGACCAACTCGATCCCTGCTTCAAGATCCTATCGCGGGCCAAGCTCATCCAGATGCAGCTCTTCGATCAGTGGGCGGTCCTCGAGACGCTCACGCCGTCGGAATACATGGAGTTTCGTGGCGTCCTGGGTCATGCCTCCGGATTCCAATCCTGGCAGTACCGCAAGCTTGAGTTTCTGCTCGGCAACAAGAATCGCGACGCCCTGCGCGTCTTCGAGCATGACCCGGCCATCCATTCGGAGTTACAGGCTGCGCTGCAAGCGCCCAGCCTCTACGACGAGTTTCTGCTGCACCTGGCGCGCCGCGGACTTGCCATTCCTCCGGAATGCACCAGGCGCGACTGGAGCGAACCGCATCGCAGGAATGAAGCCTTGGTTCAGGTCTTCCGCCCGATTTATGAGGACCCACGCCAGTATTGGGATGCGTATGAAATGTGCGAGAAGCTCGTGGATGTCGAAGAGTACTTCCAGCTCTGGCGCTTCCGCCACATGAAGACCGTGGAGCGGATCATCGGTTTTCGGCAGGGAACTGGCGGCTCTTCGGGAGTGGGCTTTCTCAAGCAGGCTCTCGATCTGACCTTTTTTCCCGAATTGCTTGCTGTGCGCACCGGGCTTGCTCAGCGATGAACGCAGACCTGCAGCAGGCCGTAGCGGCGCTGGGCGAAGGCCCGCTCCAGGAGACGGCGATTCAACGCCACATTGCGCCGCTCTTTTCCCGCGTACTTGCGAGTGATCGCGTCTACCTGGCTAATCACTCTCTGGGCCGACCACTCGACTCGATGGCCGAAGACGTGGCCGAAGGAACCGCTCTTTGGTACGGCAAACTCGGTGACGCCTGGGATGCGTGGCTCGACGAGCGGGAGGCATTTCGCGCCCGGCTTGCAGCCCTCATTGGTGCTCCACGCGCCGATTGTATTGTTCCGAAGACCGCAGCTGGTCAGGGTCTGCGCAGCGTGCTGAACGCCCTGCCCGCCAAGCCCCGCGTCATCAGCACCCGGGGAGAGTTCGACTCAATCGACGTGATCCTGAAGCAATACGCCGCGCTCGGCCGCATCGACATGCGCTGGATCGAGCCCGACGCTCAGGACAACTTCTCCATCGAGCATCTCATCGACGCAGTGGGAGAGGGCGCGGACCTGGTCGTCGTATCGCAGGTCATGTTCATGACTGGTCAGATCGTCGAAGATCTGAACACACTCGCCGCAGCCTGCCATCAACGCGGCGCTCGCCTGCTGGTCGATTCCTATCACGCCATCGGTGTTATTCCTGTTGATGTCGGGCAGATGCACTCCGACTTTATGATCGGTGGCAGTTACAAATACCTTCGTGGTGGCCCTGGAGCCTGCTTCTTATACATCTCGCCTGAAGCACTGGAGAGCGGCCTGCGCCCTCTCGATACCGGATGGTTCGCCAACTCCGACACCTTCGCTTATCAGCGACCATCACCGCCTGCCCTCAAGTCCGGCGGCGATGCTTTTCTCGAATCCACGCCGCCTGTATTGACCTGGTATCAGGCGAGGAGCGGTCAGGAATTCACGCTGGCAATGGGTGTGGAGCGGCTACGAGCTTATAGCCTCAAGCAGCTTGGCCCCTTACGCGGATATCTCCCAGGACTCCTCTTAGACGCGGGCATTCGCGCTGTGATTGGTGGAGACGCGCAGCACGGAGCATTTCTCGCCATCCGCCTCGCAAACGCAATGGACCTGCCGGCAAAGCTGGAGCGCGAAGGCATTGTCTGCGATGCGCGCGGTGAATGGCTCAGGCTCTGTCCCGATTGCCTCACCCGCGACGAGGAACTGCATCGTGCCGTCGCCGCGTTAGCAAAAATACTACACGAGCAGAAGTAGCCTCGGGCTATTTCGCCGTAGCATCATCGAGTGCGAGATTTAGTTCCAGCACATTCACGCGGGGTTCGCCCAGCACGCCGAATTGCCGTCCCTGCACGTGAGCCATCACCAGTTGCCGCACTGTATCGTCGCTCAGATGCCGCGCCTCGGCCACGCGATGCACCTGGTACAAAGCCGCTGCCGGCGTGATGTCCGGATCGAGCCCCGATCCCGACGCAGTCACCAGGTCGATCGGCACACGCTGACCGGGCGCGGTCTTCTGATATGTCGCCACGTCTCCCTGCATGCGATCGACCAGCTTCTTGTTCGATGGCGCGTAATTGGAGCCGCTCGAATTTGCCGCATCGTAGCCGTTGCCTGCTTGGGACGGCCGGCCATGAAAATACTTGTCGCTCGTGAAGCCCTGCCCGATAATCGCTGAGCCAACCACCTGACCGTTTTTCACCACTAGTTGTCCCACCGATTTGCCGGGCATGTAGAAGTGAGCAAACAATGTCATGGCCAGCGGATAGACCAGGCCCAGCAGCAGAGCCGTGACCAGGGTGAAGCGAATCGCGATTTTTACTGTTGATAACATGACAGAAGTCCTTACATCCCTCAAACCCTAAGCAAGGTGGAGCGCAGTCAACACCAGGTCGATAGCCTTGATTCCGATGAACGGCACAATCAGTCCGCCCAGTCCGTAAATCACAAGGTTGCGCCGCAGCAAAGCCGCTGCCGACATGGGCACGTATTTCACGCCCTTCAGCGCCAGCGGGATGAGCGCGACGATAATCAGCGCGTTGAAGATGACAGCGGACAGGATCGCCGAGTGCGGAGTAGCCAGCTTCATGATGTTCAAGGCGCCCAGCACCGGAAACACGCCGGCGAACATCGCGGGAATAATAGCGAAATATTTGGCCACGTCGTTGGCGATGGAAAACGTCGTCAACGCGCCGCGCGTCATCAGCAGCTGCTTGCCGATCTCAACAATCTCGATCAGCTTGGTGGGATTCGAGTCCAGATCCACCATGTTCCCCGCCTCTTTCGCAGCCTGCGTACCGGTGTTCATGGCCACGCCCACATCGGCCTGCGCCAGAGCGGGAGCATCGTTCGTGCCATCGCCGGTCATCGCCACCAGCTTGCCCTTGGCCTGTTCGCGTTTGATCAGGTCCATTTTGTCCTTGGGCTTCGCTTCGGCCAGAAAGTCATCCACGCCCGCCTCGCGCGCGATCACTGCGGCGGTGAGAGGATTGTCGCCCGTGATCATGATGCTGCGAATACCCATGGAGCGAAGCCGCGTCAGCCGGTCCTTCAAACCGCCCTTCACGATGTCCTTGAGATAAACCACGCCGAGTGCCGTGCTGTTCTCGGCAACCACCAATGGAGTGCCTCCCAGGCGCGCGATCTCCTCGACCTTGTCGCTCACCTTGCGCGGCATGTTTGAGCCCTCTTGCTCTAAAAATTTCGCAATCGCGTCAGCCGAGCCCTTGCGGATTTTCGTGCCGGGAAGATCCACGCCGGACATGCGCGTCTGCGCGCTGAAGGGCACAAACTCCACTCGCATGCCAGCCAGATCGCGTCCGCGCAGGTTATAGGTTTCTTTCGCCAGAATCACAATGGAGCGGCCCTCCGGCGTCTCGTCGGAAAAGGATGCGAGTTGCGCCGCGTCGGCCAGCCTTTCCGTGCTGATGTCTGGAGCCGGGAAGAACTCCGTCGCCTGGCGATTGCCCAGCGTGATCGTGCCCGTCTTGTCCAGCAGCAGCGTGTTCACATCCCCTGCCGCTTCCACCGCGCGCCCGGACATTGCAAGCACGTTGTATTGCACCAGCCTGTCCATGCCCGCGATGCCGATCGCCGAAAGCAGGCCGCCGATGGTTGTGGGAATCAGGCATACCAGCAACGAAACCAGCACGAAGATGGTCTGCGGCGCGGTTGAGTAGATGGCGAAAGGTTGCAGTGTCGCAACCGCGAGCAGAAAGATGATCGTAAGACCCGAGAGCAGAATGCTCAGCGCGATTTCATTCGGCGTCTTCTGTCGGACCGCGCCTTCCACCAGCGCGATCATGCGATCGAGAAACGTCTCTCCGGGATTCGAAGTGATCTTGATCCGTATCCAGTCGGAAAGTACTCTGGTCCCGCCCGTAACCGCCGAGCGATCTCCTCCCGCTTCGCGAATCACCGGCGCCGATTCACCCGTGATCGCCGACTCGTCCACCGACGCCACGCCTTCGATCACCTCGCCATCGCCGGCGATGAACTGGCCTGCGTCCACCTTGATCACATCTCCCGCGCGAAGCTGCGAGCTCGAGACGGCCTCCATCGTACCGTCGGCTCTGTAGCGATAGGCCATCGTCTCGCCCTTCGCCTTGCGCAGCGTATCCGCCTGGGCCTTTCCGCGCCCCTCGGCCATCGCCTCGGCGAAGTTGGCAAAGAGCACCGTGAACCATAGCCACAGCGTGATCTGCAGGTTGAAGCCGATGGGCTGATGCTGGATCGCATCCTGGATCAGCAAAGCCGATGTCAGCACACTGCCAACTTCCACGACAAACATCACCGGGTTCTTGAGCATGGTGCGGGGATTGAGTTTTGTAAAGGAGCCGACCGCCGCCTGGCGGAGAATGCTCGGGTTCCAGAGACTTTGTTGTTCTGTCATTTGTTCCTATCTCCGTCCGCTTAAAAAAGAGTTCCGTGGTTCAGCAGTAGGTGCTCAAGGATGGGACCCAAACTGAGCGCGGGAAAAAATGTGAGCGCGCCAACGATGAGAATCACGCACGTGAGCAGGACGGTAAACAGTCCTGTATTGACTGGAAAAGTTCCCGGTGAAGGCGGCACACTCTTCTTCAACGCCAGATTTCCTGCCAGAGCCAGCATGGGAATCATCATCAGGAAGCGTCCCGAAAGCATCGTGAAGCCGAGAGTGATGTTGAACCAGTTCGTGTTCGCGTTGATCCCGCCAAATGCCGATCCGTTGTTCCCGGCGGCCGACGTGAATGCATAAAGAATCTGGCTCAAGCCGTGCGGGCCCGGATTGGTGATGCCACTGAGGCCTGCCGGGCAGAGGATTGAGATCGCGGTGAACGTGAGAATCAACAGCGGGAAGATCAGCACATAAAGCATTGCCATCTTCACGTCGAATGCCTCAATCTTCTTGCCCAGATACTCCGGCGTTCGCCCGACCATCAGTCCGGCGATGAAGACCGCCAGCACTACATAGATGAGCATTCCGTAAAGCCCCGAGCCAACCCCGCCAAAAACAATTTCGCCAAGCATGATGTTGGCCAGAACCACCATTCCACCCAGCGGAGTGAACGAGTCGTGCATCCCATTCACTGCACCGCAACTGGCGTCTGTCGTGGCCGCTGCAAACAGCGCCGTATCGGCGATGCCGAAGCGAACTTCTTTGCCCTCCAGGTTGCCCCCGGACTGCAGCGCGCCTGCGTGCTGATCCACGCCCTGGACGAGCGGGTGCGGGTGTGACTCCGCCCAATAAATGCTGACCAGAGCCACGAGGAACAGGAACGACATGCAGGCGAACACTGCCCATCCATGTCCTGGAGATTTCGCCATCTGGCCCAGCGTCACGGTAAGAGCGGCAGGTATCAGGAAGATCGCGAGAATCTCGAGGAAATTCGTCAACGGCGTGGGATTCTCGAACGGATGCGCGCTGTTTGTATTGAAGAAACCGCCCCCGTTTGTGCCCAGCATCTTGATCGCTTCCTGTGAAGCCACTGGTCCTTGCGCAATCGTCTGTGCCTGGTTCTCAACTGTTCGCGCTTGCGTGTAGGGGTTCAGATTCTGTATCACGCCCTGCTCAATCAGGATGGGAGTAAAAATCAGGCAGATCGGCACCAGGACATAGAGAATGCTGCGCGTCGCATCCACCCAGAAGTTGCCAATAGTCTGCGCCTGGCGGCGCGCAATGCCGCGCACCAGCGCGATAGCCACGGCGATGCCCACTGCAGCACTTAGAAAGTTGTGATACGCCAGACCCACCATCTGCGTGAAGTAGCTCATGGTGGTCTCTGGAACATAGGACTGCCAGTTCGTATTTGTTGTGAACGAAGCAGCCGTGTTCCATGCCAGAGCCGGCTCAACGCCTGCCAGCCCCTGAGGATTCCAGGGAAGAATATGCTGCACCCGCTCGATAACGTAGGTGAGCAGCAGTGAGACAAAGCTGAAGAGCAGCATGGCCGCGGTGTATTCGCGCCAGTTCATCTCCGTGTCGGCCTTTACTCCGCTGAGCCGGAATATCAGGCGCTCAATCGGCTTCAGCAGCCGATCGAGAAATGTGCGCTCGCCCTCGAATACGCGTGCCATATACAAGCCCAGAGGCTGCATCAGCACTACGAGGACCACAATGAAAAGTAAGAATTGCAACCAGCCGTTTGCAGTCATTTCAGAATTTCTCCGGATACAGGAGAGTCACCACAAGATAGGCAAGCAGCAACACGGTGATTGCAACAACAATGATCAGGGTCAGGTTCATGGATTTATCTCAGGTGTTCGCAGGCCTTGATGTAAGCCAGGGCAACAACAAAAAATGCGGTTGAGAAAACGATCATCAATAAATCACGCATGGTGACTCCTTGGCTTTGGACATCTGAAGTCCAGGTTGCGGATAAGGTTTGGAAAGAGGCGGCGCCGGTCGAGAGGCGATGGGAGGCAGGCTTCTGCCATGGTCATTGCTTGGCGTCATATTCAGCTTGAGGTGGCTCACATTTGAGTAGAACGCCTCAAGCCCTAACGCACCGTAAGGAAGCTATAAGGGATTTATAAGGATCCGGAGAGGCCTTGGCTCACTCCACGCCGCCATCGGGCAAAAATCGATATCCTACCCAGGGCTCCGTCTGGATGTACTCCTTTTCCCCGCCGCCCTGTAGCTTCTTCCGTAGTTGGCCCACGAAAACCCGCAAATACTCAGGCTGTTGCACCGACTGCGCACCCCACACCGCCGTCAGCATTGCTCGATGCGTCAGTACCTTGCCCGCATTCCGGGCAAACAGCAGCAGCAGATCAAACTCCGTCGGCGTCAGGTGAATCGCCTGCCCGCGAACCAGAACGGAATGCGCCTCGATGTCGACAACAAAATCTCCTACCTCAATTGGCGCGTCTGTTACGCGCTCGGGAGCCCGCCGCAAATGCGCGCGGACCCGTGCCAGCAGCTCCTGAATCCCAAACGGCTTGGTCACATAGTCGTCCGCACCCGCGTCCAGAGCTTCGATCTTCGATCGTTCCTGGTCGCGCACCGAGAGCACCAGGATTGGCGCTTTGCTCTTCCTGCGAGCCGCCCGGCACAGTTCCACGCCCGTCATGCCCGGCATCATCAGGTCTGTAATCATCAGGTCGGGAGCCCATTCCTCAAAAATCCGCAGCGCTTCCTCGGGATCGTTTGCCGCCCGCACATCGTAACCCTGCGCGGAGAGAGCCGCGCGCAGCACCCTTGTAATTTGTGTTTCGTCGTCTACTACCAGAATGCGTTCCGCCATCGGGTATCCTTCTATATCATCGCCCTGTCATGAATGAGAATACAGCCAGCATCCGTACCGCCGTGCTCAGGTATGGCGCACTCACGCTGTTGGCGTTCGCTCTGGTGTTCGTGTTTCGCAGCATTCCGCGTGTCAACCAGACGACCGTGGCGCTCAGCTTCCTCATCCTTATTCTGATTACCGCATCGCGATGGCGCCTGGCATATTCCCTCTATCTCTCGCTTCTCTGCGCGTTGCTTTACAACCTTTTCTTTCTGCCTCCCATCGGCAGAATCACCGTCACGGATCCTCAAAACCTGATCGCCCTGGCTGTCTTTCTCGGCGCCAGTGTTTTGGTAAGCCAACTCTCTGAGCGGGCGCACCGCGAGGCGGAGCTTTCTGAAATCCGCCATCGCGAGGTGCAGCATCTGTATGAGTTCAGCCAGGGGCTGCTCCTGCACGACGATCTGAGCACGGTTGCTCGCATCACCCCATCGCTTGCCGCTACGATTTTTGGTTTTCGTGCGATAGCTCTCTACGTTCGCGATGGCGACACGGCTTACTATTCCGACCCCGCATACGAATTGGTCTCCCTCGTCGAGCTCAAAAATGCGACGTACGCTCCCGACCCGGCAGCCACAGTTGTCGATGGCATTCACCTCATTCCTCTATTGCTTGGCATGCGCTCGATGGGCGTGATGGCCTTCAGCGGCGAGCAATCGGCCAACATTTATGAGGCGATCGGAACCCTTGTCGCCATTGCCCTGGAGCGTGCTGCCGCTCTCGAACGGACCAGCCACATGGAGGCCGCGCGCGAAAGCGAACGGCTGCACAGCGCGCTACTCGATTCCGTCACGCACGACCTGCGTACTCCGCTCACATCCATTCGTGCTGCCGCAACCACTTTGATCAGCCAGCTGCAAATGAGCGAGCCTCAGCGTCTCGAAATGTATGCCGTCGTCGACGAAGAGAGTGCTCGCCTCGACCGTCTCATCGGCCAGGCGATTGAGATGGCGCAGCTCGATTCGGCGAGCATTCATGTGCAGGCCAAACCCGAGAGTGTACGTGAAATCATCGCCCTGGCCCTCGAGGAGGCTCACCCCTTGCTCGGAGAGCGCCCTGTCGATGTAAGCGTACCGGAGAATATGCCTCCCGTTCGCCTGGATCGCAAGCTTGTCCGCCGCGTCTTGCGGCATTTGATCGAAAACGCCGCCAAGTATTCTCCCCCCAGTTCGCCTTTGCGCATCGGCAGCCGAATCGAAGACCAACGCCTCCTGGTGAGCGTTGAAGACTCTGGGCCGGGCATTGAAGATTTCGAAAAACCCCTCATCTTCAATAAGTTCTACCGGGGACGCAATCAGAAGGCGGCCATTGCCGGCACGGGCATGGGCCTGGCCATCGTCAAAGCCATCGTGGTCGCGCACGGCGGCGGCATCGAAGTCGTGAGCCGCCCTCCTAGAGGTGCGCTGTTCACGTTCTGGCTGCCCCTCGCGAGCGGGAAATCGAACGATTCAGTATGATGTGTCCGTTATGGTGACCCGTCGAAATTTCCTCAAGTCCTCGGCTGCGGCGCTGCCCGTGCTGGCGCTGCAAAAGAAAGCTGGCTTTCCTGCCGCCCACCAGCCCCTCGGCGTCCAGCTCTATACCGTCAGAAAGATTGTTGAGGCGAATCTGCCAACTCTGCTCAAGCAGATTCAGAGCATCGGCTACCAGCAGGTCGAAACCTTCACGGGCCTCTACACGCAGCCTGCGCCCGAACTGCGTCACATGATCGACGACGCTGGACTGAGCGTTCCCAGCGGCCATTTCGACTACAACGGATTCGCCGAAAAACTCGACTACGCAAAGCAGTTGGGCGTCAACTGGATGGTCTGCCCCGCGCTGCCCCAGTCGAACCGGTCCTCATGGGAAGGCTTTCGCGATGCCGCCAAACAATTCAATCAGTGGGGCAAGCAATGCCGCGACCTGGGTATGCGCTTCGCCTTCCACAACCATGACTTCGAATTCAAGTCTATGAACGGCAAACCGGGCTACGACGTCCTGCTTCAGGAATCAGATCCAGACCTCGTCTTCTACGAAATGGATTGCTACTGGGTCGCCCAGGCCGGTCTCGATCCGGTTGAAATGTTGAAGCGCCTGGGCCGCCGTGTCCGCATGCTGCACCTCAAGGACCGCCTTCCCGGCTTCCCGCCTTCTAACGACACGGGTCCATCCTCGGCGCACTTCACTGAAGTCGGCCACGGAAACATCGACTGGAAAGCCATCCTCGATACCGCACAGCACCTGAACATCGAGTACTACTTCGTCGAACAGGACCAGACGCCCGGCGACCCGATCACTAGCATCCGTTCGAGCTTTCAATACCTCCGCACCCTTA
>Ga0206865_1111_pt1 | contig 24627 bp, 12 predicted proteins | sample Alteio_BWOrgCont_39_FD_152628 | JGI IMG/M metagenome (GOLD analysis project Ga0206865, IMG submission 152628) | Enriched cells from forest soil in Barre Woods Harvard Forest LTER site, Petersham, Massachusetts, United States -... | ecosystem: Environmental > Terrestrial > Soil > Temperate forest >...
TTCAATTCAATGCTCATCCACGTTGTCCGTTATACCAAGGTTCAGAAGGAAGTGGCTGGCCAAGTTCAACTTGCGCTCAAAGACATCCACCAGCGCCTGCGGAACGGCGATGGTGACCGCACACCAAAGATCAAGGACGAGTTTAAAGAATTATGGGAACGCGATTTTGTCCCCACCACGGCCTCGTGCGCTGAAGTCCTGAATAGCAATCATCTTGCATTGCCGGAATGGAAAACAGTTCATCCCCTTTTGGAGGAAATCGCATCGGGAATCCGCGTCAAAATTATAAATGGGAGCGCTGGAGACATTCTGGACTACGAAGAACATCGGGAAACCGGTATGGACATAATTGCGGTCGGCGGCGATAAACTGTCACGTGGCCTCACGTTGGAAGGGCTTTCAGTCTCCTACTTCCTTCGCGCCTCCCGGATGTATGACACGCTCATGCAGATGGGACGCTGGTTCGGTTACCGGGAAAAGTATATTGACGTTTGCCGGCTCTACACTACCGCCGAGTTGCTCGAATGGTTCACCCACATCGCTGCTGCGAGCGAGGAACTCCAACGTGAGTTCGATCACATGGTCAATGTTGGCGCGACGCCGAAGGACTACGGCCTAAAAGTCCGATCTCATTCGGCAATGCTGGTAACCTCCGCTGTGAAGATGCGCAACGGTTCAGAAATGAGACTCTCATTTTCGGGCGACATTAGTGAGACAATCATGTTCAAACGTGACCAGAAATGGCTTGCCGCCAATTATGATGCAATCGAATCGTGGCTCGGATCTCTTGGCGCGTGTGACGGGGGCGGCAAGGAAGGCGGCTACACTTGGCGAACGGGCGCGTCAAACATACTGGACCTGCTGGGAAGGTACAAATCGCATGAGGATGCACGACGGGCCGACGCGGACCTCCTGGCCCGCTACATAAGAGCGCAAACCAAGAACGACGAATTAGTGCATTGGACAGTCCGCCTCATCTCCTCGGGTCTTGGAAAGGCCGTATCGAAGGCAATTGGCGGTCTTCGAATCGGATTGGTTACCCGCAGCCCATTCCCATCAGAGCAAAGAGACGACCGGTACATAATTCGAAGGCTAGTAAGCCCCATAGATGAGCAATTGGACCTGACGGAGGATGAAAAGACGGTTGCCATGAAGCTGGCGGTGGAAAAGTGGCAATTGGACAAGCGTCCGTCCAAATCGAAGGAACCTCCAACAAGTCCCGGCGGCAGGGAGATCTGCCGCTTGCTGTGGAACTGGTCGCTCGGCAGATTGCGGTACGAGAGGGCAAGCCGGATTTTAGTATTGCTGGAATGTGCAAACGACTCAAGGAATTTGCTCCGGACGTCCTCTCTTTTCCGGGGCATCGGGCAATAGCGATGTCTTTTGCACTCAGTTATGATCAATTAAATGAAAATGAACGGCGGACTTTTCGATCCTTTGGGATTTTCGCATTCGGACCACTAAACCTAGCAGGTCTCGTAGCGGTGAATTCTGCCGAGAAAGAAGAGGAAGAATCTCTATTGGATCACCTCGTCGTGGTCTCAATGTTAAGTTGGGGAAATGGCACAGGTGAGTATAGGATTCATCCTCTACTCCATAAATATTCGGAGTTTTTATTCAATCGGAGCGATGCCGAAGAGCAGAACTCTGCTCGGTCACGTTTCTATCATTACTATACCTCCATGGCTAACTTCCCCCTACCACATAGGTGTGGGTCACGTTGATTATGGTTGTGTTGGTCAGGAATTGCCCATCCCCAAAGCTCCACACAAAGTTGGAGCAGCCGATTGAGGTGTTCGTGAAGACCACCGCCAGCGGCGCAAGCCCGCTGGTCGGCGTGCCAGTGAACCCGGCCGCCGGCGGAGAGTAGGCGATCAATTGGAGCTGCAAACCATTGAAATCTGCTCCGCCATTGTTTACGTTGATGGGGGAGTAGCGCCCGTGTCGGAACCACCGAGTAGCTGCGCCTTACCGATTCCGGTTGCAGCCATCAGCACACAGCCAGTCAAAGCCAGTTTATCAAATAATCTTTTGTTTGTCATATTAGGGAGTTAGTTTGTGGGTTGATAGTCTCAGGATTAGTCTTAAAAGAAGCTGTTTTTACAGTAGCAAACATGATGAGATGAAAACCTCATGGTTATCACGCTGGTACTGGGAAATGGAAATGGCATACTTAGGAAATCCCCTTGTTGTCTCGAAATAAAATTCCGAAGGCGGCGACGGACATCGAGCGGAATAGTAATTTAACGGTGAGGTTTGTTTTTTTCATGAGTTTTAATTTTTAGCCTTGATGGATGAATCAGAACGGACTGCAAGCACCCATTGTGGGACGAAAGACGGCCTTTAATTTCGCCAACAGGGTAAATTGCATACCCTACTATCTATTAAACAAACCAAGGCGTCATGTCGTTAAAAACAATGATTAGAGAGGCTTAATGACGGGATATTTATCCCCGATTTACAGCGTAACCTGTCAAAGGACAGCAACTTGGTGACGAATATTAAAGGTGATTTTGGTTCCCTTGCCCGGCGCGCTTTGGATGTTGCAGTTTCCGCCGATGCCCGATAGCCGCCGGAGCATATTCTCCAATCCGTTGTCGGCTGAGTGGCGGGGGGATGGCCCTCCCCGGGGGTGTAATTTTGTTTCCGGCGAGAAGCCGCAGCCATTATCTTCCACCGAGAGTTCAAAGTCCGTTTTGTTAATGACCAGTCGGATATAAACCTCGGACGCATGGGAATGTTTGACGACATTGTGCAAGGCTTCCTTGCAGGCCAGGAACAAATTGTGGCGCAGCTCCGAAGCCAGATGCCACTCTGGAAATTGCACGGGCAGGTCCAGGCGGCAGCGAAGGCCGGCGGTGATTAGCCAATCCTGCGCGAACTTTTCCAAATAAGTCGCCAGGCCTTCCAGCGTATCGTGTCGGGGATTTATAGCCCAAACAATTTCATCCATGCTCAAGGTCAATTCGCGGGCGGTGTCATAAATCCGGTTGAGTCCGGCGGCGACGTGGGCGGGATTATCCAATTCGGCGCGGGTTGATTCGCTGATCATGGTGATGCGGGTGAGATGCGCCCCCAAATCGTCATGGATGTCGCGCGCGATTCTGGTCCGTTCACGTTCAATGTCCCGCTGCCGTTCGGCGTGTTCCACCCGGCGGCGCATCCGCCGCCGAGTGTCAAACCAGACCAATCCGCCGCTGGCCGCAAGCAACATCGCCAGGGCTGTCGAGCGAAACCACAAGGTCTGCCAGAAATAGGGCATCACGCTAAACGTAATGCTCGCGCCTGTCTGGTTCCAGACACCATCATTGTTACAGGCGGTAACCTGGAAGGAATAATTGCCCGGGGGGATATAGTTGTAACTGGCCACCCGTTTCGTGCCAACATCCATCCAGTCATTATCGAGTCCATTCAGGCGGTACTTGAATTGCATTTTTTCGGGCGCGACGAAACTCAGGCCGGTATATTGAAAATCAAAGCGATGACGGCCGGGGGGAATTTTCAAAGGCCCGGCCTCCGGGTTCTGCTGGGCGAAGGGCTGATCATCCACCCGCATTTCCTCGATGACCACCGGGGGCAACAAGGGATTCATGATGACATTGGCCGGGTCCACCGAAATCAACCCTTTGGCCGTGGGGAACCACAGAGTTCCGTCGGCGGTCTGGCATCCGGCCGGCTGCAACCCTTCCGAACATTCGAGCGTCGGCAGACCGTCATTGATACCGTAAGTCAGGCAATGTAATTGCCTGATTTGCCCATCGGCACAGTAATTCAGTTCTGTTTCACTGACGCGAATGATTCCGCCGTAGGAACTCATCCAGAAAAATCCGTTGGTGTCCACTTCGATGTCGCAAATCACGTTATTGGGCAATCCTTGCTTGCTGTTAATCACGGAAAAATGCCCGTCCTTGAAACGATCTAGTCCCCCGCCAAACGTTCCAATCCACAGCGTTCCATCTTCATCGAAATGCAAACATTCGATGAAATCGCTCGATAAACCATCGGCTTTTTTAAACTGCCGCAGGGTTTGATTTTGCAAACACGTCAGGCCATTTCCCGCCGTGCCGATCCAAATGGCATCCTGTTTGCCCCGCGCAATGGCGCGCACGTCACTTGAAAATTTCCCATTACCGGTGTTGACCCAGGCTGCGTGGCCGTTTTGATAATACAACAAACCCTCTGTGGTGCCGATCCACAGGCCATCGCGCCCGGCCAGAAGTGCGGGCATGGGTGGGGTAAGATTCTCCATGCCAGGCGCGAAACTGAATGCGCTACCGTTTTGCATGAACAAGCCGCCTCCCCACGTTCCGGCCCACAATTGTCCGGCCCCGTCTTCCGCCAACGACCAGACATACGGATTGCGGTTGCCCTGGGGGGAATTAAAGTTCGTCCATGCACCGTTTTGAAAGCGATACAAGCCCGCGCCCTCGGTTCCGATCCACAGCGCGTTGTTCGTACCCGCACAAACCGACAGCACCGCACGACCCTGCCATTGATCTGGTGGCGAGATGGTTTCGAGATTGCTTGGACGCACCATGACCAGTCCCGAGCCCGTGCCGCTCCACAAATTGCCTTCGCGGTCCTGCCACAGGGAGATGATCCAGTCCGACGGAAAACGACCGGCACGGTCAAAATGCACGTTTTTTTGGGTTTGGTCCGGGGAGACGAGATACAGACCATTGTCGCTGGTTCCTGCCGCAAGCACACCATTTTTCAATTCCATGAAGGGAGAGACAATTTTCCCGCCCCATGGGCCCGCTCCCAGGTTAATGATCCATTTGCCATTTTTCCACTTCCGGATGTTCAAATCGGCGGCCACCCAGAGTCCGCCGTCGCGGCTGGCGCAAATGCCCTGAACATAAGCCACATCCAGTTGTAAAGTGCTCAAGCGCCCATTTCGCAGTGTGGAAATGACGCCATCACGGGCAATCCAAATGGTTCCGTCGGGAGACTGCGACATGGCCACCACGTTGGTGACCGTGCCGGCTGGCGGCGTCAAGACCAACCCATCGCGGACACGCGCCAGTTCTCCGGCTTCATTCATCAGCCAGACATCCTGAGATTCATCTGTGGCCATTTGATAAATTTTCCCTCCGCTCCACTTCGGATGAAACGGCACGGCGGTGAACTGTCCATTTTGATATCGGCTGACCTGGCCGCTTTCATCCCCAATCCACAGAGTGCCGTCCGCTGTTTCACAGAGGCTGGTAATGCGTCTGCTGTGCAATTGGGGGGTGTTGTTGTCGTCAAAAACTGTAAACTGGACGCCGTCGAATTGGGCCAGACCATTGTAGGTGCCCAGCCAAAGATAACCGTCACGCGTCTGCAAGATGGCAGTGACTTTATTTTGCGGCAGGCCGTTTTCCACCTGCCAGGTTCGGACAAAATAATGGGACGGCGCGGCGGGGACTTGAAAAATGCCGCCCAGCTGGAGCAAAACCAGAAGCATCCGGCAAAGAGAAAAGCTTTTAACGGAATGCCAAGGCATGGGCGATTCTGCTGGCCATTCTTGAAAAAGCGCAAGCAAATTTGTGGAGGAGCCAGTCATTGTTTTTAACGCCTGGCCTTGCCTCGGCTTGGACTACTGCGGAGCGCATGAGACATGGCCGGCATTTTCTCATTGGTTGGATTGTCTCCGCGAGTATCTATTTCGGTTACTCATTTCTCCTGAACTTTAAGATCAAGAAACATTGTATTTGTGCTGAAAGGCACGTTCGTTAAATTAGGTTCGATACGGTAGGCATTGTAAATCCCTTCGGGAGCTGAACTAATCAAGAAGTATTGAGGATATAAATCCGCACCATACCAAGTCAGCAAATCCTCAGATACCTGCGGAATGAAATTGTAAAAATTAAGTTGGTCCGCGGGCACGCTGTAAATCAAAGCCAACGGACTAAAATCCCCCACTGTCCAATTCGGCAAAACTGACAAATTACTATTTGAAATCAGTGGCGAAAGGTTGAACGCGCATTCAAGCATTAAGGGTTGCCGATCAGGATCAGCGATGGAATAAGGATTTTGGCCAAGCGCCCCATAATAATTGAGTTCCCAGGAATCAATCAATCCATCGCCATCTCGGTCGGCTCCGGAAGCTGGCAATGTGCCAAAGAAAAAATTCACCTCACCGGCATAAAGCCCTGTGGCAATATTGGTTTGGCTGGTCGGCCCAAGGGCGTCTGGCAGGTCAAATTTGTCCCCCATCGGAGGAATTCCGTGCAGAAACGAAACCCCGCCTAGTGGAAACGGCGCGTCCTTATAGCTGTTGGGTTGATCCGTGCCCGGTGGCGTAAAAATACGTAAAAACAGGTTTGTGGTCGGTGTCACAATAGTAATAGGTTGTTCTGTGGTCTGTAAAGTGGCCCAGTACAATTGGCCATGATAACCTTCGAATTCAGGATATGTCCACTGCGTGGCGGGTTGCCCGTAATTTGCGCCGTAGTTGGTGGATTGACCGGTCCATGGGAAATTATATGCCTTGGTGTGGGTGAAAATTTCCTGGCCAGCTATCCTGTTTTTCCAAACCCGGTAGGGCCCCTGCCCGAGCCAGTTCATCGCTGTTATCTGGTTGCTGGGATAATTGAAGGTGACGCCCATGAAGCTTTGCGTGCCTGTCAACCAATATTGATAATTCAGCTTCAGCCAGCCATCCGGACGAAGCGTCCAGAAGAAGGCGTTGGTCTGGCTGCCCAAGCTATTAACAGCAATATAATAATTGGTCCCGTCGGTATAATTCGTCAGGCTGGTCACAATCCAAGCCGGGCCGGCCACTGGCATGGGTCCATTGGTAAAGGACACAAGCAGATTGGAGACGGTTAGACTGTCGATGATTCCGGTTGTCCTGCTAAAATGAAAAATACGCGGACCGTTGGTCACAATAATCTCGGTAGCGCTGCTGCCTGCGGTAATGGGCGGTGCGCCAGCAGAAACGTTTCCTAAAATTCGATTTTGAATCTGGGTAGGCGTGTGCAGAGGCCAAGTCCAAGTATAAATGTTTCTGCCAAACGAGTCATTCGCCGTGAAACGTAGCGCGTCATAATTGGTCCAATTGGTTGGAAACGAAGGCAGAACTAATGAACCACCGTTGCCGACGCTTGAACCTGGAGCCAATGGGCTCCCTGCAAAATATCCGCTATCTAATGCCACAAGAAAACCACCAACAAGAGCGTTGGTTGAGAATGTATTTGTAGGATCACCGGCGTCAGGAAACCAACCCAGTTGCCAATCAAACGTGCATTGGCTCAAATCGGTGAAATCAAAGCGATTGGTAACTTCCAATGTTCCGTTAAAGGTGGCAGGATTCGGCACGCCGATCTGCACCGGGCTATAAATCTCCTTGTATGAGTAATAACTAGCTTCCTTTTCACGGTACGGCCCAACAATGCCGTCTGGCGCGGAGGATCCCCGGACATCCATGATCCCTCCCTGGTCGTTGCGAATGATTCCTTCATCGTCCCAGGACCATGTCCATAGACCGACACCATTTGATGCCGTGCGCATAGCGTTCCAATAATCCTGCAAAGCTATTCCGCCGCCCCCGTCGTAAATGGAATGCAAACATTCCGTGGCGGAAAAAGCCGTTTTTCCACTTCCCAGACTGTTGGTCAACAAAGTGAAATCAGGATAGTGGTAATCATACAGATTCATAAATGTAGAATCCTCTCCGGGACGGATTACCTGCCGGTTCTGGATGTCATAAAGCGCAAAGTAGTTAGTGGACCCGGTGTTGCCGCCGTCCAGGTTTGCATTCCATCCACCTTCATTACCATTGTCCCATGCGATGATGCACGGATCGTTCACATCACGCCGAATCATCTCATAGATGTGCTTGATGCCATTGGTGAGGTCGATGACATATTGATAACTGTTCATTTCCTCCAGCACATACACACCTTGCCGGTCGCATTCCTGCAAGAAAGTTTTGTCCTCCGGGTAATGGCTCTCCCGCACCGAATTGAAATTCATATCCTTGATCATGGCAACGTCATTAGAATTTTGGGCATCGCTGCTTGTGCGTCCGGTGGTCGGCCATTCTTCATGATGGCAGATGCCGCGCATGACCACTTTCTTGCCATTTACAAAGAAGCCTTGTTGCGGGACAAAAGTCACAGTGCGAAAACCGATTTGATTTGTGGTGGTATGCACCACTACTCCGTTCGTATTCATCAGTTGAACGGTCAAGGTGTAGAGTGTCGGGGATTCGGACGACCAGGCATTGGGCGTCGGCAAGGAAGCCGAAAGCATTACATCAGTTGCACCAGCTGACACTGAATTGGAAAATACGTTGCCCAACATGACATTGTTCGTATCGGTTACGAAGGCCTGCACATCGTAGTTGTTGGTGATTCCGCCTAAATAGGCGTTCACCGTTATATTTCCATTTGCCAGAGGGTTGGCAGCAACATAATCAATATAAGCCAGGGGTTTGGCCTCTAGATAAACAGGACGATAAATTCCACCAAACAACCAGTAATCCACATTTCCCTGTTCTGCACCCTCGACTGTCCGGCTAGCCGACCACATGCGTACCTTCACGGTCAAGACATTGGTGCTTGCGCCCACGACAACATACGGGGTGACATCGTAGCGAAATTCATAATAGCCGCCTTGGTGTGTCGGCCCCACGGACTGGCCGTTTATGCTGGCTGATGTGTCTGTCATGGCGCCTTCGAAGACCAAAAATATTTCCTTTCCCGCCCAACTGGGCGGCACAGCAAAGGTATTAGTGTAGAAACCTGTTTCGGAATTACTTTTAATCATGCCGCTGCCGGTGTTTTGAGTGTACCCGAAAGCCCCAAAGCCCATGGACTGCCAACAGGATGGCACGGGAATATTGGTCGCAATCCCGGCATTTTGTTCACTACTAATCGAAAACTGCCATGGCACAGTATGGTCCTTATCAGTGCCGGAAAGATATTGGACGAGTGTCGGCGCGTTGGCTGGACCGGCAGCCTGCGTGGCAAATGACTGTGACGGCACAGTCCAGGTAATACCGGCTACATTGGTGGCATTGACGGCGTAGTAATAAGTGGTATTGGTGGACGACCCAGTGCCCTGATAGCTGAAATTTCCACTTTGCGTTCCGAGCGTTACGCTGGCCGAGTGGACTTCCAAACAGGCCAGCATGATACCTGTCCATACCAAGCTTTGCCATTTCAAAAGTCTAAGTGCATCCATGTTGATCTCTGGTTGATACTTGAAGTTACTTCAATTGGCGAATAGCGCTGGCGGTTCCTAATTGAAATCGAGAACGCAAAATACACTTCTATTGGTAAAGTTGTTCAGGATTAACCCACTTTTAATATGTCATACATGCACATGCTTAAAAAAAGCGCAGACTAAAGTCTGCGCTTGATATTTTCATGATTTAAATTTGTTTATCTTAATTGGCGAGCTGATTACGACGGCGAATAATTACAACACTGAAAGCGCCGCCCAAACAAATTATAGCCAAAGAAGCTGGTTCAGGAGCAGGAGTAATTTCTGAAGACTGAATTCCATCTATTTGAGATTGAGTCAGCGCGCCGCTGTAAAGATTGACATCATCAATCGCACCCGGGAAATTTCGGCCGCTACTGAAACGATCCAATAGAGCTATCGAAGTAGCCGAACTTAAATTAAGAGAGCCGTCAAGATTATTATAAGTATTTGCTAAAATGGCCGAGTCGGCTAAATCCCCTGAATATAGCCGAGAAGTATTCCCAATGGTGTCATAGGTGATTGCCACAAAATACCATGAATTAGCCGCAATACCTCCAAGCGTTCCACCAGTATTCCAAGTAGCCGCCGGAGCAATATCCGTACTGGTGCTGTTGCCATTAACATTATTGACATACATTTGGAGTCCGCCGCCGCTATTGAGGCCAAGAAACAAAGAAGTTCCATCGGCGCTACCTGTGGTTGCCGGTGCTCCGGGGGATATTTCAAGTATGCGATAATTATTTATGCTGGCGGTGGATAAATTAACCCACATTGTTAAAGTAAATTGATTTAACGAACTTGAAGCTCCCAACGTGCCTGCAAGAACTCCTGAACCACCTTGGCCGGTTGCCCCATTCACGATCGATTCACCCGCCACCCCGTCCACGCCCGTGCCAAAACTGAATTGGGTTGTGGCTCCCAAGTCAGTCAAGGCCGAACTGCCGCCTGGAGCAGTGCTCGGCGTAACGCTGACACCACTGGTACCACCACCGGTCCCGCCAGTGCCGTTCACGGAATAAAGGAGGGTTTGTGCCTGCGCCAAAAAGCTTAAGAGCATTAGCCCGGCGATTATCGCTAATTTAGTTATGAATGTTTTCATGTTATATATTGTTTTGAGTTGATGCTGAAAATAATTTTTGATTTAAAACTTATGGTATTGGTGATACCAAATAGAATTGTGTGCCAACTATCGGAACGGAATATGGAACACCATTGGTTGTCAATGGCACATCTGTATATGGGCCGGTTACACTAGTTGATGACTTGAGATACCCGTATGGCCAATTCAAAAGCAAGTTGCCTGGTGTGTTTGGGTCGCGGGCGGCCTGCAAGTGCAAGCCCACGCCTGTTAAAAACAAATTTGTGATGGCAGCTGGCGAAAGGGCGCTATAAAACACCGCAACATCGCTAAATTGTGAAGTCGTTCCCGCATAGGGATACAACATATTTTCAGAGCTGCTCGGGGTTGCGCGTCCCAAAGCAAGAATGTTTGGATCCGAGCCGCTGCCAATGACATCCAAAGTCGTTGCCGAAGAATCATTTGTACTTAAAAGTCCTAGACTCTCAGAGCCAACATAAATCGTTGCATTAGTATCAGGCGTTGCATTCGTGCTTATTACTAACGCAACAAACGTCCATTCATTTGTATTCATATCCATTCCGGAAGTAAATGATGCGGGCGCACCAGATCCCCAGACATAGTCCACTTCACTACCGTTTCCACCTCTGCCTGTGCCAGTACCACCAAATGTAAGACCGAAGAATGGACCGATGTCGCTTGCTTCGTTGTAAATCATGCCATAGCCCGTGTTTCCAAGTCCGGGCGTATAAACCCATCCTGCAATGGTCATGCCGTTGTTGGGGTAGTTCCCTGGTCCCGCCATGTTTAACCGACTCTGTAAACCGGGCGAAATAGTCTCGATCGAGGTATTTGTTGATGGAAAGCCATAAAAAGTCGGGCTGGATGGCCCACTCAGGAAATTCATATTGGCCGGGTCCAGCGCGACACCGTCACGCCCGCCAATGTAATCATACACAGGAACAGGTACACTATTTGACGGTTCATTCACCCGCCAGAAAGAGTATGGACTATATGATAACACAGCCTGCGCATAGGCGCCGGCGCTGGCAACGGGCACAACCGTAAGAGCAGCCGGAATTGTGTTTGTTCCACCAAATATGTTGGAGACTGAACACATAAAACTCGCTCCATTGGCAGCAAGTAGAAGATTGGTCAAAATCAGAGTCGCATTTGTGCCGCCTATAACGGGCACACCATTGGACCTCCAAAGATAAGAGGGGGATGGGTTGCCAGATGCAGTTACAGCGAAGTTGCGCGAGCCGCCGACAAAGCTGTTTCCAGAAGCCGGCTGCACAACAATGGAAGGCGAACCGACACTCGACTGGATGGGGGGATACCCGAAATTTCTTATGACTTCCAATTGGTTCGAGGTTGCAATTCCTTGATATATTCGCACGTCAGCTATTCCGCCCGTATTTAAAGCACGAGGCAGAGTTGGAACATTGTCATTTCCAATCAAAACCGTGGCGTTGGTTGTAAAATTAATGCCACCGTACTTCGCCGGTTGCGTCCCGCCAGTGACAATTTGAACAGATTGATTCGTTAAGCCAATCCAACTTACAAAATTTGACGAATTCAAAGTGCCGTCGTAGGTAATCGCCTCAAAGAACCACGTTGCACCATCTTCCGGCAAGCCATAAATAAGGGCATTGGTAACCGACATGATGGGGTTCTGGCTTGAACTCGAGCCTCCAATACCATTTTGAACACAAGGGTAACCGGTCGGCGCAGTGTTAATGCTTGTGCCAATACCGTTGAGCGTCGGGCCTTTGCCGCCGGAATCATAGTTGGTTTCTGCGCTAAGCTGGACAAAGCGGGGAAATTGACCATTAACACTAGGCCCCATTTGCGCCCAAAAAGTCACAGTGAACTGATACAGAGTCCCCAAATTAAGATTCGTGGCTATGGCTACAGCTGTATTACCACTATTGTAACCCTGACCATTGGCAACGAATGAAGCGATTCCGGATGGACCTGGCTGCGGCCCGTTGACGGAGTTTGTAAAGTAAGCAAGCGGGTTTACTCCATCTGCACCGACCGTGCCAAAAATATTGCCGGAAACATTTTTAAGAATCAAATTGCCGGTCCCAAGAGTGATTGCGTAGCTCGCCGCTGAATTAGAAGCTGTGTCGGCGGAATTGGTAAACGCCCATTGATAGAGCAGTTGAGCATTGGCCGCAACCCCAAATCCGATGACGATTATTAATATAGCGAATGTTCTTTTCATATTCGATTTCGTTTTATTTTTTGGGTGGTAATTTTCTAACTGTATATAGTGAGGCGAATATCCGTTTACAGGTTGTGTTAAGAAAGATACCATTCGCGCATATGAGCGTCATGTCGATGAAACCATTTACAAAGCGCAGTCAGCATTTCCAAATCCGCTAACACAATAGATCTCATCGGCCTTCGGCATCCAAACGGGAATACCTTCCGCAGTGAAGCACCGTCTTCTATGATTGAAAAAACGTCTGGAAGACTACCTGCTATCATTGTCCAGTGTTGGTTAAATTGCGCCCTGGCGAATTTCATAATCAATTGTTCGGATGCCCATGATTAACCGGGCTGCACCAAACCGCGTTCGGCAAGCCATTACCACCGGGAAAATTTTTCCATGAAGTGCCATTGCCATTGAGCACCGGCGTAGTTTGGTTGGCGGCAAGTTGCCAAAAAGTCATCAAGTTTAATCTTGAGGTGGAGCCATCAATATAACCGATGGTGGCTCCCTTACCATGACGCGCCGAAATGCCCTGATCTGGATAATTGGCAAAATCGTTCCATTGCCCGTATCCAACGGCGGTTTCATCGTTCTCCCAAAACAAAATGTCGTAAGGTTGAAAAGCAGTGAGTTTATATGTACTGGTTATACCACTTGATGTCTGAGAATAGCCGTTTATCGCTCCATTCTGGATGTAACTTGTTATAAATTGACTCCGCTGGTAATAAAGAGGGGTTGGCAAATCTGCAGGACACAAGAACGTCTTACCGGGAATTGGAAGATAGCGGGCGTACAGTGCCGGCGTTGATTGGCCTTTTCCAGTAGATCCTTTCCCTTCATATTCATAAGTTTCCTGATTATAAATATTGTCGAACAATGGCGGAGGGCATGGTCCGGCAGTAAATCCCGATCCACCGGCCCAACTTAACTGCCCCAATCCATTCCATCCTGACTGTGGCGCAAACTCCGCATTGTCGGTGGCATACATGATTTCAGCAGTCAGAAGTTGTTTGTTATTATTCAAGTCAGTCACCATTTGCGCGCGGTTTTTCGCACTGGCCAATGCCGGCAACAGTATGGCCGCTAAAACTGCGATTATCGCAATGACGACTAAAAGTTCAATCAGGGTGAATCCTGTCTTTCGGCCAATTAACATCTTGATGCAAAATCGATTTTCCATGGGTGGTTTGTGCGACGTGTTTTTAATCATAGCTGCTGATTAAAAAAATTCATGTCGATGAAACCATTTACAATTCTGTTTTGAAGATGATTTGATTTTATTGCCTTTTCGGGACACATTCTTTTTGTGCTCCAGATTCCACCCGCCAGACGATTCAAGCGCATCCTTTATGGTATCGTGCTGCTGATGGTATGGTTGAAAGTTTTACGGTTGCCGGCTGAAGGTGCGGATACGTTGGACTACAACCTGCGGGTGTGGCAGGTGGAAAACGGCTTGCCACAAAATAAAGTGACGGCATTGGCGCAAACGCAAGATGGTTATCTTTGGGTGGGAACCTACGGCGGCCTCGCACGGTTTGACGGAGTGAAGTTCACGGTCTTTGACGAGAGAAGCACGCCGGAATTACCCGACAGCCGTGTGACTAGTTTATTTGCAGCCGACGACAGCACCCTTTGGATCGGGCATGAAGATGGTTCACTGACAATTTATAAAAATGGTGAATTCCAGCCAGTCAACGTTCCGTCGGCTCTGAATGGCCACAAAATTTATGACATGGGGGCGGATAAATCCGGCGATATTTGGGTTTTTTGTGACGCTGGATTACTCGTTCGTGTGCGCGATGGCCTGACTCTTTCAACTCCATTAGGCGGTGCGGAAGGGTTGCTAAATTTCGCGCGCACTACCAACGGAACCATCTGGGTGGCTCACGATGGACGACTTTCCAGGTTGGAACATAGCACCATCTTTCAAGAAGTGACTGAAGAAACAAACACTTATGTCCAAGGTATTTGCTCCAGCCGCGATGGCGGTCTTTGGGTTAGCAGCAATGGACGCCTCCATAAATTGAATCAAGATCAATGGACACCGGATTTGCCTTCACCATGGAGCCAAAACCCATTGACCCATTTATTAGAGACGATGGATGGAACCCTGTTGGCGGCAACTGCCAAAGACGGTCTTTATTTGATGTTTCCTGGCACCAACAAAACTTCAATCCATTTTGATCATGCTAGCGGATTTCCAAGTGATGGAATCATTTCCGTTCTGGAAGATCGCGAAGGCAATATCTGGATCGGTACCAGTGACAGTGGCTTGGTTCAACTTCATCAAAATAATGTCCAGTCCATCTCTCCGCCCGATCGTTGGCGTGGCGACGCCGTCTTGTCCGTTTGTCCAGGCCTGGTCAGCAATGAACTCTGGGTCGGCACGGAAGGCGCAGGCTTGTATCATTATTTAAACGGGAATTGGAGTAATTATGGTTATACCAATGGCATTGGCAATTCCTATATCTGGTCAGTAGCCATCGATGAGACAGGGAAATTATGGATCGGAACTTGGAACGCCGGCCTGTTTTTCCGCGATAACAATCATTTTAAATTTGCGCTGGGGATGACAAATCTCGAGCTACAGGTTCCGGCGTTGTTGCCAGCGCGCGATGGCGGGCTGTGGGTGGGCACATCCTTTGGACTATTACATTATCGCACCGATCAAACCAATTGGTTCACGCAAGCCGATGGGAAACTATTACGAAATGTCCGCACCATTGCTGAAGCTCTGGACGGCACCGTATGGTTCGGCATGGAAGGAAATGGTTTAGCGTGTCTGGAAACAAATCACATTCATTTATTCGGTCGCAGAGATGGTTTGCCCAGTGACCGTATTGAGTGCTTGCGTTTGGACGTGGATGGCACACTGTGGATCGGATCGTTTGATGGTGGACTTTGCCGTTATAAACATGGGAAGTTTTCCGTGATTGATCGTGAACAAGGATTGCCCAGCAGCGTTATCAGCGATATAGAAGATGACGGTCATGGATTTTTCTGGATGGGTTCACGCGACGGCATTATCCGCGCCAGTAAGTCCGAATTAAACGATTGTGCCGACGGAAGGATCAAGGAAATCCATTGTCTAACCTACGGCACCGATGATGGCATGCCTACGATAGAATGTACGAGCGGCTTGCAGCCGGCGGGTTGCCAGACCTCCGACGGAAGGTTATGGTTTCCCACCACAAAAGGCCTGGCATTCGTGAATCCCCGCACAGTCAAAATCAACCACCTGCCCCCACCGATGGTGTTGGAAGAATTGGTGGTGGATGGCCAACGTATAACAAATTTCACCGCTCCATTACGAATTCCGCCGGGACACAACCGATTTGATTTTTATTATACAGCCTTGAGCTTGGTTGCTCCGGAAAAGGTCCGCTTCAAATATCGCATCGAGGGTCTGGAGCCGGATTGGGTGGATGCCGACACCAAACGCGTGGCGAATTATAGCTTCCTGCCGCCGGGTACTTACACGTTTCATGTCATCGCCTGCAACAACGATGGTGTTTGGAATCAGACCGGCGTGTCCTTGCCGTTCGTACTGCTGCCGTATTTTTGGCAGACCGGGTGGTTTTATTTTCTCGGCAGTTCGACGAGCCTCGTGATGGCTGGGGGAGCTGTCTGGTTTGCCACGCGCCGTCGAATGCGTCGCAAGCTGGAACAGATTGAGCGGCAGCGGGAACTGGAATATGAGCGCTCTCGCATTGCACGCGACATACATGATGATCTCGGGTCTCAGCTAACCAGCATTACCATGTTGAGCGATGGAGCTCGCAGTCAGTTGGATGATCCCAAGCAGGCCTCTTATGACCTAAATCAAATTTATGACATAGCGCGCGAGGCCACCCGATCAATGGATGAAATTGTGTGGGCAGTTAATCCCGACCATGATTCGATGGAAAGCCTGGCCAGTTATCTGGAAAAGTACGCCCTGGATTTTCTCCGGGCCGCTGGCATCAAATGCCGGCTGGATATGCCGTCGCAATTCCCGACATGGCGATTGACCTCGGAACTGCGTCATAATTTGTTTCTTGCATATAAAGAAGCATTGAACAATGTAGCAAAACATGCGGCGGCTTCAGAAGCGTTGATAACCATGACGATTGAATCCAACGCGTTCGAAGTGACCATTGAAGACAACGGACGCGGATTTGACCAAATGGCTCGCAAAAACAAGCAGACAATCAACCCGGACCGATTGACGAGTGGGAACGGGTTGAATAACATGAAGCAAAGATTATTAAAAATTGGCGGCCTGTGCGAAATCAAGAGTATTCCCGGAAATGGCACAAAGATAAAATTTTGGGTAGCCCACAAATCAAGGTTATGAAGATATGAACATATCTGTTTCTATTGTCGAAGACGATGCCTCTGTCCGTAAAATCCTGACTGGTTGGTTGCGTCGTGCAAAAAATTTCACTTGCGCGAGCGAACATTCCAGCGGAGAAGAGGCGCTCAATCATCTGGCTGCGGTAAAGCCCGATGTTATCCTAATGGATATCAATCTAAATGGGATGACGGGCATCTATTGTGTCAGCCGCCTGAAACCATTGATGCCTGACACGCAATTTTTGATGCTAACGGTGTACGAAGATTCTGGGCATATTTTTGAAGCCCTTGCCGCCGGCGCGAGCGGCTATCTCCTGAAGCGTACACCGCGTGAAGAATTACTCGCTTCGATAAAACAGATTCACGAAGGGGGCGCGCCGATGACCAGCTACATTGCGCGCAAAGTGGTGCATGCCTTTCACCGGGAGCAGGCGGACAAGGTCGGGTTGCCCGACCTCGCACCGCGCGAGTGGCAAGTGCTTCAAATGCTGGCTCGTGGATTTGCCTACAAAGAAATCGCCGATGCCCTCGCTATCAGTATTTCGACAGTCAACACACACATTCACCGCACATATGAGAAACTTCATGTGCGGTCCCGGGGAGAGGCGGTGGCCCGCCTCTCACAATTCCCCCCGATTACAAGCTCCCGCTAAAAGCGGCGAACACAAATAAGCCTTTGGAAGGCCTGACGCGCCAGTCTGCTATCAATGATTTATTCGACATGACGGGCCGGGGAAGTGTGATAATGTCCACACACAAATACCTAAACTAAAATTGTATTCTCCAGTTGTAATGTCATCAATATCGCTCATCTTGCTCGCTTTGAGTCGGAATTGACCATTTATGGCTTGGCTGGCGTTTCAAATTGATCCAGTGGAAGTAATCTCCAACGTCACAAATTCCTGCGAACAGGCAAACAATTCGTTAATTACGGTTTCCATAGTTGAAGCAAGCGCCAAGGTGCGTGAAACCATTAGCGGTTGGTTCGAGCCCGACAGGGGTTTTCGTCATGTAGGCAGTTATGACCGCGGTGAAGCAGCCCTTCAAAATCTGCCTTATATAAAACCGAAAGTGATTGTGATTGAGATTAATCTTCCAGATATGAGCGGAACTGAATGCGTAAGACAACTTAAACCACTTTTGCCGGGAACACAGTTCGTGATGTTAACATACTGTGAAGATATTAACCGTGCGCTTGAGTCCTTGACTGCCGGGGCAAATGGTTATCTGCTCAAGCCGACGTCTCGGAGGAAACTGTTGGCAGCCTTAAAAGATGTGTGCAACAGCGGCTCACCTATGACCAGCCGTATTACCCGCAAAATAATCCAATCGTTCCAAACCACCATTCCTGTGTCCTCAAAAACATTTGTCCCACGAGATTTTAGTCCACGGCAAGGACAAATATTGGAATACGTCAGGCTAGGTTACGGCCAAGAACAAATTGCCAGAGCTCTTGACATCAGTATTAACACCGTTCATACACATCTGAGACGCCTTTATAAAAAATTAAATGTCCAATCAGCAACTCAAGCTATCATTAAATCCGGCCTGGCGTCTCCCATTCGCTCCGCACAGGTGGCGCCATCGCATCATAATCATCTCTTGGTGGCAAACAATCGACTCTGAGATATGGGATTACAAAGGAACAACGTTCAACATGAAATCACTAGTCCATATTATATGAAACTCAAATTTATCGCTCTCAACCTGTTGTCGTTTTTTTTGATTGCCACGGGCGCGCTGGCTGTCGATTCGCCGCGGAAAAGATTATTGATGGATTTTGGGTGGAAGTTTCACCTTGGTGATGCTTGGCCGAATGCGTTACGGCTGGACAAAGCCGGCGCAAGCGGCGGTCCAGTCACTGAATCATTCAGCGACGTGGATTGGCGCACGGTAAACCTGCCGCATGACTGGGCGGTCGAGCTGCCGTTTGATGCCAATGCGGACGGTGGGCACGGTTTTCATCCCATCGGTCCCGGTTTTCCGCAAAACAGCATGGCCTGGTATCGCCGGACCTTTGACCTGCCGGCGGGGGATTCCGGCAAACGATTGTGGCTGGAATTTGACGGCGTGTTCCGCGATTGCACTGTGTTCGTGAACGGCTGGTCAATCGGCCATCACGAGGGGGGCTACAACAGTTTTCGCTACGACATCACGGACCTGGCAAATTACGGCGGCAGGAATGTCATCGCGGTGAAAGTGGACGCCTCGAAATTTGAAGGCTGGTTTTACGAAGGCGCGGGCATTTACCGTCATGTCTGGCTTGAAAAAACCTCGCCGCTGGCCATTGCGCCGGATGGCATTTTTGTCTTCAGCCAATTCAAAAACAACGTGCCGTCCGACCGGGCGAAAATTCTGGTGGAAACGCGCCTGCTGAACACCCTGGCCAATGCCGCCCCGGTGATGGTGAAGTGTGAAATTATTTCTCCCGGCGGAAAAACCGTCGCGAAGTTCAAAGAAACGGGGATACTCCAAGCGTCGGCGCAAGGAGATGTGAATCTAGAGGCAAAAATTTCTTCGCCGGTCCTTTGGTCGCCGGAATCTCCCAATCTTTACGATCTCGTTACGACCGTTGAATCGAACGGCAAAACGGTTGATCGTAAAGAAACTGAATTCGGCATACGCACGGTGGCCTTCGACGCGAACAAGGGGTTTTTATTGAATGGCCGGCCTTATGAGTTGAAGGGCACTTGCAATCATCAGGACCATGCCGGAGTGGGCGCGGCCCTGCCCGATGCCCTCCAATCTTTCCGGGTTGAAGCACTGAAAGCGATGGGCTGTAATGCGATCCGGACCTCTCACAATCCCCCCACGCCGGAATTGCTCGAAGCCTGTGACCGCCTCGGCTTGATTGTCATGGATGAAAATCGTCTGCTCGGCAGCGATGCCCAAAATCTTGGCCGCTGGCAAAATCAAATTTTGCGCGATCGGAATCATCCGAGTGTTTGTATCTGGAGCATTGCCAACGAGGAATTCAACGTGCAAGACACGCCGGCTGGCCTGCGTGTGACCGCGACGATGCAAAATTTTGTTGAGCGACTCGACCCGACGCGGCCGGTCACCTATGCCGCGCCCGTGGGCGACGATTACACCGGCAACATCAATTCTGTCATTGAAGTGCGCGGTTGGAATTATCACACCGGCGGCGACATGGAGGATTATCACCGGGAACATCCGGCGCAACCCGAAGTGGGCACCGAACAAGGCAGCTCGGTCAGCACCCGCGGCATCTATACGAACGATGCCGTGCGCGGCTATGTGAGTGCTTACGATGATAACGCGCAACAATGGTCCAGCACGGCGGAATATTGGTGGAGTTATTTTGCGGAACGCCCATGGTTGAGCGGCGGCTTCGTCTGGACAGGCTTTGATTATCGCGGCGAACCGACGCCCTATGGCTGGCCCTGTATAAATTCACATTTTGGTGTCATGGACACATGCGGTTTTCCGAAGGACAATTTTTATTACTATCAGTCCGTGTGGCTGGACAAACCCATGGTGCATTTGCTGCCGCATTGGAATTGGCCCGGTCGGGAAGGCCAGCCGATCAACGTCTGGTGCTACAGCAATTGCAAACAAGTCGAACTCTTTCTCAACGGCCAAAGCCTCGGCAAACAGGCGATGCCAAAAAATTCCCACCTGGAATGGAACGTCACCTACGCGCCCGGCGCCTTGAGCGCAAAAGGGTATGATGATGCCGGGGCGGTCATCGCTGAAACCGAAGTGGCGACCACCGGCGAACCTTCCTCGGTTCATCTTGTCCCCGATCGCTCCACCATTAACGCTGACGGCGAGGATGTTTCCGTTATCACCGTTTCCGTAACCGATTCACAAGGGCGGGTGGTTCCCGTTGCGTCCAATAAAATTAATTTTGACTTAAGCGGGCCGGGAAGAATCATCGGCGTCGGCAACGGCGACCCCAGTTGTCACGAGCCGGATCAATTTATTACGACCGCCCCGGTTCGCACTCAGCCGGTGGATGGCTGGCGCTGGAAGAAAATTCACGATGCTTATGCTTCGAATCTGCCGGAAGAGGCTGAAACCTATGATGACGTCGGCTGGCAAAAGGTCGATGTGCGTGCCTCCACCGGCCCTTTGGATTTGCATGAAAATGCAGCGTTTCGTACCCACGTCGATCTGACGGCGGAGGACCTCGCCTCCTCTGCGATCGGGCTGGATTTCAACAGGATTGACAATGATGGAATGGTCTATGTGAACGGACACAAAGTCGGAGAAGCGCGCGATTGGCAAACGCCGGCATCCTTTGATGTGAAATCCGCTTTGCATCCCGGCGACAACACCATTGCCGTAGCCATCGCCAACTGGGGTGGCCCGGGGGGCATCACCAAAGGCGTGAACTTGCAGTTTGAAGGAAAAGCCCCGCCCGTAAACTGGCAACGCAGCGTGTTTAATGGCCTCGCGCAAATCATTGTGCAATCCACCCAACAGCCGGGTGAAATAGAATTGACCGCCCACGCCGATGGCTTGACACCCCAAACCCTGCCATTGACCGCGCAACCCGCGTCACTCCGTCCGGCAATCGCGGCCGAATAAGGTTCTGCCTTTGGCGTTTTCTTGGCCGCGGTGAATGGCGGCGGGCATTTTCGTTTTACGCGATGGCGGGCGCGCCAAAGAGCCTTTGCAAAACGAGAGCGATAATTCCCCTCAGGCGCGGCTGCGACGCCGAATCACTGGCCATGATTTTGACCGCGGCATGGGTGGAGGCCCGCCGCCGGACGACGTCCACGATGATTGGATTGATTTTATCCCAGACATAGGTCACATCGCCAACGATAACAATGACATCCGGCGCGAGTCCCGTCACCAGCATGGCAATCCCTCTTCCCAAGTATTCGGCCATACGCTCCAAAGCCTTTTCGGCGCGCGGATCTCCTTGCCGGGCCATCGTCAAAATTTCCCGGTACGTTTTTACCGAATGTTTTCCGCGCACCATCTCGTTATAATAGCGCACGGCGGCGGAATTGGACGCAAACACCTCCCAGCAACCGCGGTTGCCGCAGCCGCATTTTGGGCCATTTTCATCAATGGCAACGTGGCCAAATTCCCCGGCCAGGCCGGAGGTTCCCCGCACCAGCTGGCCGTTCAAAATCATTCCCACGCCAATGCCTTCGGAAACCGTGACCACGGCCAGGTTGCGCACACCCTCCGCATGTTTGCCGAACCAAAATTCCGATAGCGCGCACGCGTTCGCCGCATTCTCCATACTGACGGAAAGTCCTGTGGCTTTTTCCAGTTGACCCTGTAAATCGGCCGCGTGCCAGCCCAGGTTCGGCGCAAAGATAAATTTCTTTGAGGATAAATCCACCCGACCGGGCAAGCTGACGCCGATTCCTTCATAATCCATCAGCGGATGTTCCTTCATCAATTCACGGATACGGGAGCTAAATTGGGTCACAAAGATGGCCGAACTGCGGGGGGTGGGCATGGTTTCCTGCACCAGGAAATGGCCGCTTAAATTTGCTAGGGCAATATCCGTCGTGAAGGGCTGGATATTGATCCCGAAAATTCCCGCGCGATTTTCGTTGAGATGCAAAAACGTCGGTCGGCGCCCACGCGGCAGCAGGCCCAGTTTGCCTTCGCGCAACCAGCGTTCAGCAATGAGTTGTTCGGTGATGACGGAGACTGTGCTGCGCTGCAACCCTGAATAGCGCATCAAATCAGCGCGGGAGATCGGCTGGTGTTTGCGCACCAGATTGAGCATGATGCGGCTGTTGATGTCGCGTGCCGTCTCGCTCGTCGCCACCTGAAAATTATTCAAGTCAATTTTGCGCATGAAGACAAGAAGGCATCAACTTTTTGTTCACACTTCGCATTTTATCCAAAATCACGAGGGCGTCCAACGAACAGATTGCCCAGGAGTGTCGTAATTAATAACGACACTACAATTTGCTCCAGAACCATTAAACTAGCGACATCCAAGTGTTGTGTTGCGGTGTACGGCAGACGGATAGCAAGAAAAGGCGCTTGAACCCTTGAAAAATAAGCATTAGAATAATCAAATTACCCTGAAAATCAGGGTATGAGGCTGGTCATCGGTGAAGACCTTGTTCGACTCCGATCCTCGCTCTCCATGCCTTTTTGTTGGGAATTGTGTCCACTCGACTTAGAGCTATCTGCACGGCAATTGTTTTGACTGGCTTTCATATACTGGGAGCCGACACCGGCACTTCGATTGCAACACCATGCATGGCTCAGCTCGCACGTTTTACCGCCACCGATGTTCCAGCAATGGGTCCGGCCGAAATCGAATCGCCCGCGGGCAAATGGACGAACGCCCCCGCACCCGCCAATCTGCCCGGTCGCGGCCTCGCGCGGCATCCGATGCTCTATGTCGGGGAGAACTATACCAAGATGTTTCTCATCAAGGACGGCAGGGTGATCTGGACCTATCAAACTGGCAAGGGCTATGAATACGACGACGTCTGGATGCTCTCCAATGGCAACATCCTCTTCACCCGCATGCAATACGTCGCCGAAATCACGCCCGACAAAAAGGTCGTCTGGCGCTACGATTGCGACAACAGCACCGGCACCAACCACACCGAAGTCCATACCTGCCAGCCCATTGGGCTGGACAAGGTGATGTTTGTCCTCAACGGCCTGCCGCCCCGGTTGCTGGTCGTTAATACCGGGACTGGCGCTGTGGAAATTAATCACGAGCTGCCCTACCCGCTCTCAACCAATTCCAGAAGCATCCATGGCCAGTTTCGCCGCGTGCGTTACACCGCGCAAGGCACGTATCTCGTTTCCTATCTGAGCCAGGACAAAGTTGTGGAGTTCGACAGAAATTTCAACCAGATCTGGAGCTACCCCATCCGCTCGCCATGGGCCGCGCTCCGCCTGAAGAATGGCCACACACTCATTACCGACGAACACGACAACCTCACTCGCGAAGTAAATCAAAAAGGCGAGACGATCTGGCAATTCGACAACACCAATCTGCCTGAAGCGTATCGTTTCAGTCAGGCGCCGCAGAGCTGCACGCGCCTCGCCAATGGCAACATCATCTTCTGTTCACGCGGCGGCGGCGGCAAAAGCCCGCAACTCGTCGAAGTCACGCCGGACAAGAAAGTCGTCTGGGTGCTGCAAGACTGGCAAACGCTTGGCGATGCCACCGCTGTGCAAATTCTGGATGACCCTGGAATCCCGGAAATCCCCGGAGAAGCGGAACATTGAAAGAATTGAATCATGAAAACATTGCAATTATTTTTAATCCTTGTCGCGTCGAACTCGCTGAACTTTTTTTGCTCCGCCCAAGACGCGCAGCGGAACATTCCCGATGTTTCCAAAATTCGTGGCTTTAATTATGAATCCGCACCTACCATCGGCCACAATGAGATGTGGCTCCAATACAGTTCGGCGGAAACGGCCCGCGACATGGATTACGCGAAACGGCTCAATCTAAATCAGGTTCGTGTTTTTCTCGGCTACACCGCCTACATGACAAACAAGCCAGCGTTTCGCTCGAATCTCGTGGACTTCATCCACGTTTGCCATGAACGCGGTATCGGAGTCATGGTCGTGGTCCCATATCCCAGGGAATGGTCAACCAATCAGGCTGATTGGCCGCTCGCCAGAGAGTATGCGGCGGATTTGGTCAACACCATCGGGAACGGCAAGGAACCCGGCCTCGCGTTTTGGGATGTTCACAATGAGCCGGGATTTCCGCGCATCCAGTTCGCGCGGCACATGGCGGGCGTCTTTCGCGAACTGGACAAGGTCACTCCCATCACCATCGGTTCCACGACCGAGGGCGAAATGGAGGCAACCGGCG
>Ga0206865_1112_pt1 | contig 24518 bp, 24 predicted proteins | sample Alteio_BWOrgCont_39_FD_152628 | JGI IMG/M metagenome (GOLD analysis project Ga0206865, IMG submission 152628) | Enriched cells from forest soil in Barre Woods Harvard Forest LTER site, Petersham, Massachusetts, United States -... | ecosystem: Environmental > Terrestrial > Soil > Temperate forest >...
CATCCCCCAATCAGATAAAGGAGGGAATGATGGCAAGCGCAACAACGACTCAACAAATCGCCGAAGACCCCGTAAAAGTTGACCCCAGGCATTACACGGTGGAGTTTGAGAATGAGCGAGTCCGAGTGCTTCGGATCAAGTACAGCCCGGGTGAGAAATCGGTGATGCATAGCCACCCGGAATCGATTGGAGTATTCCTGACGGATGCCCACGCAAAGTTCACCTACCCAGACGGACGGAGTGAGGACATCGATGCGATGGCCGGTTCGGTGCAGCACATGGATGCCTTTACACACCTGCCGGAAAGTGCTAGCAAGGAGCCATTCGAAGTCATCCAAGTCGAGTTGAAACCTTAGGTTCGACGATCGAGAGGAGAGCGGGTTTACGTCCGCTCTCTTTTTCAGGTCCCGAGTGCTGATACCGAAGAAGAATCGAGGAGTTCGGGGCGCGAGCCTTGCCTCGGCGAGGATGGTTCAGTTCACCGTTGCCCCACCGCAGCATTTTTTGTACTTCTTCCTCGATCCGCAGGGGCAGAGTTCATTTCGCCCGACCTTGGACGTGCTGCTCCCTCGCTCAGGAAAATCGGCACCCGCGTCGGCCTGCCGCTGCTCTCTGAAATACCGATATGCTCCCACCACACCCGCTGCCATGTACAAGATTGCCTTCTCGCGCTGCTCTGGGCTGATCATTTTGGGACGCATCTTGGGGTCTTCATCGTGTTCGTGATAGAGCATGAACATTGGAACCAAGCATCCACCGTGCTCCTCGTCGTTCACAAGCTCGGCCCAGCTATCGTGCCGCATGTTCATGCCCCGCATGAAACCTCGTGCCCAATCGTTGCCGTGCGCTACGCCACTCTCATCTTTCAACAGGAGTGGCACGTAAACTTCACCCTTGAACAACATCCCACCGATGGTGTTCCAGTGCCGCATCATCAGGCCCAAGATTTCTTTAGCTTCGTCGAGGCTGGAGAACTCGCAGGTGTCGGACATCTCGCCACCGAAGACCTCACGGTTGTACTCGCTCGGCATTACGATCTCAGGGCCTGCGATCAGGGCGGCGAAGAACCCGTCCAGTTGCTCGACATTCATCGCATTCCGGCTCTTACAGCGATCGAGGAAATCGCCGAGGCGGTCGAGTTCGGCGTCGGTCAAGGGTTCGGGTTGGGTGAAAGGTCTCAAGAATGAAAGCTGCCGAGGGTTTAGAGCGCCCGTAACACGCGAGCGAGAATGAGTTCACCGATAGGAGTGAAAACCGGGAACCCACTCACCAACCTCGCTGAGGTAGAACGGCACAGGTTGGTTGCAAACTCCACACTTTCCCTGTCCGGTTTTTCCATCCTCATTAGGGCGAATCAACCTGTGAGATTCATGGTAGATTTCGCGGCCTAAACAAGGCGGCTTTCCGCTGCTGTGCGTTGGCTTCATGGTCAGAGTCTGACGTGATTCTGCAAAGGAATCAAGTCTATAAGTTTCCTTGATACCGCGTATCAAGTTGAGGGGGAAAGACACAATCAACTTGTCCTACACTGGAATGCGATGCTCCTCACGCTGACGACCACGCTTGAACCAGCGACCGACCTCGGGTACCCGAATGCAGAGTGCGGGTACTGGCAGCACGACCGCTGAAGGGGCGCGAATGGACGTATGAGCTATTCGGCGACTACGACCCGACGACGATGCTCATGCGGTTGTGGATGCGGACGGCGAGGAAGAAAGAGGTCACATCGTTCGGGACGTTTCTGAGCACGCTGTGCCATGAGTTCTGTCACCATCTCGATTACCAGTTGTTCAAGTTCAGCGATTCTTGGCACACGAGAGGCTTCTACGGGCGCACCGCTGTTCTCTACCATCATGCGAAAGGTACACCGTACAAGAAGCTTTTTTGGGCTCAAGCGGGGAAAGAACGCTGGCGGATTGATTGGCCGAGGACGTACCGGGGTGGATGACGGACGTAGCGTTCTGGCAGACGCTGCGTTCCGAAGTGAAGTGGATTCTGTGGACAGAGCAAGAGACGATGTTATGCCGTCAAAAATTTCTGGTCAAAGCGGTCACGGAATTCTTCTAATGCCTCTTCAAAGCGACCGAACCCCTCCTTCTTCATTGAGCGACGAATCCTTTGCTACGCTCTGTGCCTACAATGGCCGACCAGTAGTAAGAAATCATCCCCTCGGCATCACGCTCCTCCATCCGCATAATTGTGTAGCGAACACCTGTCTTGAGGTTCTCCGTAGCCAGAGGCGATTGCAAAATAGGGTCGAAGACTCGCGAATGCAAATAGTTCATAATTTGCCGTTCTTTGTGAGTTTTCGGCAGAGGTGCGTGACGGGGCGTGGGCTACATTGATACGTTCAGTCATCCGCTGAGGTGGGTTGATGTTGAACGACAAGGGCACCATTTCCATTGCTGAGCCGATCGCGCAGTTGCAACGGCAGTTTGACCAGTTTCGCAGCGCTCAGCCACATCGGGCGAGGATTCCGGAAGCGCTCTGGCAGGCTGCAGTGGAACTGGCGCGTCAGCATGGTCTGTATGCGGTGGCCCATCCGCTTCGCCTGGACTACGTGGGACCGAAGCGTCGCCTGGCAGGAGATACGGAGATTTCGGAAAAGAAGAAGGCCAGTTCGCCGGGATTCGTGGAATTGATTGCGTCTCATTCAGGAGCAGCGGAGTGTGTGATTGAGTTCGAGTCCAAGAGCGGGGGCAAGATGCGCATTCAGTGGAAGGGATGGGGTGCGCCCGATTGGGGAAGCCTGCTTCGAGCGTGGCGGGAAGCGGAGCGATGATTCACATCACCCAGATGCGTGTACTGGTGGCGATCGAATCGGTCGATGGACGTAAAGGGATCGATTCCCTGATGCAGGTTTGCCAGGAACATCTCTGCGAAGATCCTTTTTCTGGCTGTGTTTTTGTTTTCCGAAGCCGCAGAGGAACGTCGATTCGTCTGCTCAGCTATGACGGGCAAGGCTACTGGCTGGCGCAAAAGCGCCTTTCCAAAGGGCGATTCCGGTGGTGGCCGGAATCGAGTTCACCGGCCAAGGCGCTGGAGGCCTATGAAGCGCAGCTGCTGATGGTGGCCGGGGATGTGTCGCGCGTGCGTGCTGCGCCGATGTGGCGCCGGGTGAGTGCACAGAAGTGAGTTTTGCCCTTGCGTTCCAAGAAAGACTCGTTTCATACTGCTGGGCCATGAGCGAGTTTCGATACCGCGGGCAGGCGATCAGCCGGAAAGACATCCTCTATATACGTAGGCTGATCGAGCGTTACCCCAAGGAAAGCCGGCGCAAGTTGTCGGCGAGGCTCTGCGAAGACTGGCAGTGGCGGCAGTCGAACGGCGCATTACGCGACATGGTGTGTCGGGGCATGCTGCTGATGCTGGAGCGGGCCGGCCAGATCGCGTTGCCGCCGGTCAGTTATGTGCGCCATAATCCACTGTCCCGGCGGGCCCGTCCGGAACCGGTGCTGATCGATACCACTCCCATCGAAGATCCGTTGCGCAAACTACAGCCGCTGGAGTTCGAGCCTGTGCGGCGTACCGCACAGGAGCCGCTGTTCAACAGTCTGATGGAGCAGCATCACTATCTTGGCTATGAACAGCCGGTGGGAGAACACCTGAAGTATCTGGTGTGGGCACAGGGTCGGCCGGTGGCGTGCCTGGCCTGGTCGTCGGCTCCGCGACACATCGCCAGCCGCGACCGCTACATCGGCTGGGATGCCGCAGCGCGGCGCAGCCGCATCCGCTTTATCGCCTACAACACGCGCTTCTTGATCCTGCCATGGGTACGAGTGGAGCATCTGGCCTCGCATATCCTGGGCCGCATGGCAGCGCGGATCTCCGAGGACTGGCAGCGGATGTACGGGCATCCGATTTACGTCCTGGAGACGTTCGTGGTTCCGGAGCGCTTCCGCGGGACGTGCTATCGAGCGGCGAACTGGGTGTTGCTGGGCCGGACGACGGGCCGGGGCAAGCAATCCAACAGCTACGTACCCAACCGGTCGATCAAAGAGGTTCTGGGCTATCCGCTGACCAGGCGTTTTCGCGATCTGCTGGGGGGCATGGTGTGAAAGACCCGAGACGCCGCATCGAGGTGAACCTGGAGGAACTGGACCGAGTGCTGGATGGAGCGCGTCAGGCGCCGTTGAGCGAGGAAGATCACCACAATCTCAGGGACGCACTGCATGCCCTGGCGGCGATGCTGGTACGGACGCGCAACACGGAGAAGACAAGCTCTGTCGTGGAGAAGCCGGAAGACTGCGAAGCCGGTAGCACGGAACAGCCGGATGACAACACGCCTCCCCCGGGACACGGCCGCAACGGAGCCGCAGCATTTAGCGGCGCCAACAGAGTGGAGATCAAGCACCAGACGTTGACCCACGGAGATCGATGTCCAGAGTGCGGCCAGAGCAATGTATATGCGCAGAAGGAGCCGAGGGTGCTGGTCCGTGTCATCGGTCAGGCGCCGCTGCCAGCCACGGTTTACTCTCTGGAGCGATTGCGCTGCGGCGCCTGCGAGCAAGTGTTTACGGCGCAGGAGCCGCAAGGAGTGGGCGAAGACAAGTTCGATGAATCGGCGGCGGCCAGGATCGCCCAGCTCAAGTATGGCAGCGGCACGCCGTTCTACCGGCTGGAACAACTGGCGAAGCAGTTGGGCATTCCGTTACCGGCGGCGACGCAGTGGGAGATCGTTGAGCAGGCTGCGCAGCTGATCAAACCGGCGCGCGACGAACTGATCAGACAGGCAGCGCAGGGAGAGGTGGTGCACAACGACGACACCAGCATGCGCGTGCTGCGACTGAGGCGCGATCCGTGGGACGAGCGCACGGGGTATTTACCAGCGGGATCGCGTCCACCAGCCAGGGATGGAAGATCGCGTTGTACTTCACCGGATCCCGGCATGCCGGTGAAAACATCGCCGACGTGTTAAAGCAGCGCAGTGCTGAACTGCCGCGTCCGATTCAAATCTGCGATGCTCTATCGCGCAATGTGCCGAGGTTGGCCGCGGGGACCGAGATCCTTCTCGCCAACTGTCTCGCGCATGGACGCAGGCAGTTTGTACAAGTGGCGGAGAACTTCCCCACGAATGCCGCTATGTGCTGGAGATGCTCAGCCAGGTGTACAACCATGATGCCGAAGCGCGGGATCGTGCGCTGACACCCGATCAGCGGCTGCGGCTTCATCAGGAGCGCAGCGCACCGGTGATGGACGAACTGCACGTCTGGCTGGAATCGCAGCTGGCCGAAAGAAGAACAGAGCGCAACTCCGGGCTGGGCCAGGCGATCACCTATCTGCTGCGGCACTGGCAGCCCCTGACGTTGTTCCTCCGCCAGGCCGGCGCCCCACTGGACAATAATCTGGTCGAAAGGGCCTTGAAGCGAGCCGTTTTGCATCGCAAGAACGCGCTGTTTTATCGCACCCTGAACGGTGCGCAGGTCGGTGATCTGTTCATGAGCCTGATCCACACCTGCCAGTTGTGTGGCGCCAACTCCTTCGACTACCTGATCGAGTTGCAACGCCATGCGCAGGAACTGGCCGCTCGCCCCACGGAATGGATGCCATGGAACTATCGTGACACTCTGGTGCAAACTCCCGAGTTATGATGAACCCCACACAGCGCAGGGAACGGTGCAAAATGCCCGAAAAGCGGGCTTCGGCAAACAGCAAATCGCGAAGGTTTTGGCCACCCCGCCAAACAATCGCAAACTCAAACTCTCGTTAACAGCGAGCGATGGTAGGATAAGCAACTCAGGACTCTAATCTAACGATGGCCAGACGACATGCACGTTCCCAGCCCACATGGACAAATGTTAAGGCAAAGCTCGCGAGCTTGGACCAGATGGAATTAATCCGGCTTATTCAGGATCTTTATAGCGCCCATAAGGATAATCAGGCGTTTCTTCACGCCCGCTTCGGCTTGAGCGAGGACGTTCTCATACCCTACAAAAAACTCTTGGACCGCTGGCTATGGCCGGATGTGTTGCGAAACCAGGATACTTCTATCGCAAAGGCCAAACACGCCATTTCCAGTTATCAAAAGGCCGTCGGCGAACCTGCGGGACTCGCAGAGCTGATGGTGTACTTCTGCGAGCGTGCTGCCGGTTTCTCAAACGACATCGGCTATCAGGATGAAGGCTTCTTCAATGCACTGGTCCGAATGTTCGAGCAGGCTCTCAAAATCGCTCTCCAGCTACCTCCGCGTGACCGCGATCCCATGATCATCCGGTTGGATCGCGTGCGCACCATCAGCCACAACCTTGGCTATGGCGTGGGTGAAGAGATGGGCTCCCTGCTTACGAAATACGTCAACAAATGAATGCCCATCAACGGCCAGTTCACACCATGCTGAAAAGCGCTACGCATCTTAACGGAACCTCACGAAAAAGGAAATTATGGACAAACCACGACGAAACCCAGAACGGGAGGACCGCATCCGCGAGGAAATCATCGTGGATGCCTATGGGCCCGAAGAGCAAGCCATGGGCTGGTACTACTATCTCGAAGGCAAGATCCGGTTCCCGTTCCATGCGCAGTGCATCGCTTCTCTGCCAACTTCACCGCTTCGCAAAGGAGACTCTGTCGAGGTCAGACGGCTGGCGCCTGAAGATACCTGCTCAAAGGACATGCTCGTGATGACGAGTTGCAACCGGCGAAATATCGCCGTGCCACTCTCTCAGCTGAGACCCATCGACGTGGATGAATCAACCATCCAGGCCATCGAAGACTGGCATTACTGGATCGCCCAAGGAAAGGTCTTCTGATCCGCGCACGCCTGCCGAAAGCTCACAGAGCTTCACCAAAATTCCATTCACGAGATCATGGCGATGGAAGCGATGGTCACCCCTGAGCGACGGAAGACCTTGCCTCCGGCAATGGCGTTTTATTTTGAACGTTGCATCCAAATCTGGCGCCGTCTGAACGACGCTTTGATATGGGCTCTCATCGGCTTCCAGGACCACATCATCCGCACAGTCTGCCATCGGAAGGACAGGCCTCAACTCGCTTCTGCGAACCCAAAGGCGATGATTCGATTGCTGGAACAACTCAACGCCTATCCCATGACGATTGCTGTCTGGACTGACGCCACTGCGTGCGTTGACTTGGGTGATGTCTACCGCAATGCACCTCCAGGCCAGCCGCGTGGCTTTATGGAGGTGAAGGAAGGCGTCATGAACGACACAATCTTTGAGCTGATTCAGGTCAAGGGCACGCCCGAGCACATTGCCGGTGAGATTGATACGTTCGTTGAGGAAAATGCTCCGAAAGCAGTTAAGCAGCTCGAGTGCTTCTTGCGGCAGAGTACCCGCTATCACGAGGTGATGGATATCGTGCAGCATGAACGCGGGTTCGATTCGCGTCGAGCCGCCGAAGTCGTCATCGGTGAGTCGCACGTAGTTCTCGAATCCTATGATCGAAAGATCCAAGAGGCTTTCGATGAGGCCACTGAAGGGCCCGCTCTTCGATGCGTGGATGGCGCAAGACGATGCTGAGATCATGCTCTCGTTCGGCCAAATTGCATCGAGGCCACGGCACAATAAGTCAGACCGCGTGAGCAGGTGACTGCACCGGATTTTGCACCGACTGCCTGCATCTGGTGCCAACTGCGGCTTACTGCCGGTGTCGTCCGAAATTCCGGCTAAGCCGTTGACTGAAGGTGCCTTAGACTTAGAAATCACTGGTTTGCAGGAGAGGGAATCAAGGCCGGAGTGCAGATGGTGTGTCTGCCATTTCACCACTTCCGCACTTGATGAGTGGTTGTCCTCTGAAAGTATAGCAAAAGAAGCGACGTAAGATCAGATGAGGGAAGCCGGATCGCACTCGGTTTTCTGAGGACCTATGCCTGCGCCTCTTTAGCCTGGGCTGCGCGCACGGCAGCTATTGCTGCCAGATTGTTTCGCATTGTCGAAAGACGCTCGCGCCCGGCCTTCGATCCTTCGATGACGCGCTCAATGCTGATGAAGAATTCGGGCAGGTTGAGCTTCTTTCGGACGTCGCCAAGGAAGGGCTGAATCTTCGCATACTGGTAGTACATTTCCTGGCAGGTGGCATAGATGAGCGCTTCATCGAGAGCGCCGTTCAGGACGAAGGCCGCAACCATGTCCCAGTATCCGTAGACCTGAAGAACAAAGCCGGTAAGCTTGCCACCCGCGCTCACGATCTGGACCAATTCATCAGCCGACGCGGGCATGAACTCCCCACCGATGTAGGAGCGGGCCTCGCGCATGACGGTCTCCCGCCGCAGTTCGTAGAGATGGAGGATTAATTCCGCTTGTTGAATTGAAGTCTTCGATGTCGCTCTCTTTTTGCCATTCATGTCAGGCGCCGCTCCTTGTGCAGATATGGTCAGCGGAGCGGGCAGCCAAGAGCAAGAGAGAAGCGGCGATCAGGCTTCGGGTGCGGGGTCTCGGGAGATCCACCAGAGAACTTCTCCGAAAATCTTCCACTTCGAGGCGTTGCTCACGTCAAGAGCCGAATACTTATGGTTGGCGGTGATGAGGACATCGGAGCCGGAGAGGCGCTGGAAACGAGCGACTTTGAAACCGAGGTCGCGGTGCGCAACAACGGCGATTTTCTGGTTGAGCTGGTCGCGGTCGGTGATGGCGGTGTCGACGAAGATGAGAGAACCCGGGGCGATAACGGGAAACATGGAGTCCCCGGCCAGATGCATGCTGATCATGTCTTCGGGGTGCGGACACCAGGCAAGTGGTGCGAGCAGCACGTCCTCGAGTTTGGCCTCGGAGAGGCTGACATTCTGGGGAGGCGCAACTTCGTCTCCATATGCGGTGACGTTGAGCAGGGGAATGGCGACGACATTTCCCCGGCCGGAGAGCTGACTTGAGGTCCTTTTATTTGCTACCAGCTTAAAATCTTCGAGGCTGGCCCGAAGGGAGGAAGGCGCACGGCGGAAATTTGCGTCGGGAAGGCCGGCGGCATCCATGCCGGCGCGCTCCCAGAAATACATGCCGTCGGGGCGGCTGGCGAGGTTACCGAGGGCGACGTAGGTCTGGGCGGTAGGCTCATTGCGGCCTTGTATCCATCGGGAGACGGTGGCGGGGGAGACGCCGAGGCGTTCGGCAAGGCTGGCCTGGGTCAGCTTCAGGTCGCGGATAAGCCGGCGGATGCGATGGGACCATTCCGGTAGCGAATTGTGTTGCGCAGACATTCGGCTCGAAAGCTCTCCGACATTTCATGACAGCAATTACATCAATGAAATCAATGATTTGCCTTCCACGCTAGGTATCCTAGCAGGAACACTTGGCATCGTATGGGGCAGGCAGGAGATTACCGGGGACGACGCACAAGCTTAATCCCTTACAAGGGAAACGAATTGGCGGGAACCACGAATTGCGGCCCGGGTTGGCCGGATGCCCCGCTGCGAGACATGCAAGTCGGTCTCCTGACGTTGAGTTGTAGGTCACTCGATGCCTCTCAAATGCTGAGCTTAAGGAGGTGCAGACATGTCAGGTCTGCGAGAGAAGCACAAGGTACTGGTTATTGACGACGAAGTAAACGTCTCGGATACGCTGGCCCTGATATTTACGAAGGAAGGATATGAGGCGCGGGTTGCATATTCGGCTGAAGAGGCTATTGAAGTCATCTCACAGTGGCAGCCGGACTTGGCGATCGTGGATGTAATGCTGCCGGGGATGAACGGCATCGATTTTGCGCTGGTGCTGAAAGTGAATTATCCTGATTGCCGGCTGCTGCTTTTTTCCGGCGAGCAGGGCACCTTGGATTTGCTGACGAAGGCAGCGACGGATGGGAACATCTTCGAGATACTCGCAAAGCCGGTCCCTCCGACCTACATGCTGGAGACGGCCGCGGGATTGTTGGGGGACAAGCCGAAAGGGATGATCGAGAACTGAAGAGAAGCTGGAAGTTTGGAGCGGTCGGATGTTTAAGCGACTTTCGGAGACGCGGATCTCTCGCGCATTATGCTTTGTGTGTGAACAAAAATCGCTGGACTGAACTGATTGAGCTCTTGGATAGTGCGAACGTCGTGTTCCTCGATGGACTCACAGACGCCGAAGTCGCGCGGGTCGAGAAGACGTATGACTTTCGTTTCCCGCTTGATTTACGAGATTTTCTGCAGACTGCACTCCCGACGGGCTTTGCCTTTCCGAACTGGCGCTCTGGGGAGGAATCACAGATCAGAGAGATGTGCTGAGTTGGCCTTTGCAAGGAATCATGTTCGACGTCGAACGGAACGATTTCTGGCTTCCAGAATGGGGCCCGCGACCGGTTCGGATCGAGGATGCCAGATCCATTGTTGAGGAGCGTGCTGGCCAGGCGCCGCGTCTTATACCCATCAACAGACACCGGATGATGCCAGATCGGCCGTATACGGCTGGGAATCCGATTTTCTCAGTCTATCAGACTGACATCATCTACTACGGATTTGATCTTGACGATTATTTTCGCCATGAGTTCAACCTTCCGGATCGCAAGCCATGGCCGTCTGAAGTGCGGGCAGTTGAGTTTTGGGACGTAGATCGTTGGCAACACTTGAACTGTTGCTGATATTGCCAGAGAAGCCTTAGAAGTGCTGGCACAGTTCTGGAAAGGCATCCAGTTCGAGCAGGCGCTGGCCGGCGGGGGCGGTGTCGATGGTTTCGTGCTCGAGGATCCAGGTGTTCGGATGATGGATGTATACGGCGTGCAGGCCGGCGGCAAGCGCGGGGTTGATGTCGGAGCGCGGGCTGTTGCCGATCATCCAGGTAGTTTGGCATGAGAGCGAGTGGCGCGCGCAAACGCTCCGATAGGTTTCGGGATTTTTCTCATGGGGGATTTCGACGGCGCTGAAGTATTCGGCGAGGCCGGAACGCGCGAGCTTGTGCGCCTGCTCGTCGGCATTGCCCTTGGTCATGAGGATGAGGCGGTGGCGCTCGGCCAGCGCGGGCAGGGTTTCCTGCACGCCGGGGAGTAGTTCGATCTCCTGCGTGATGATGGATTCGGCAAAGCTGACGATGCGCTCACGTTTTTCCGGCGTCACAGGCTCGCCGGAAAGAGTTTCGAAGCAGGTGACCAGAGCGCGGCGAAAGCTGGAAACTCCGTAGCCGTGGGCGAGAGTGTTGGCACGCTCGACCTCGTTGAGCTGCTCGCGGACCTGCTCGCGTGTGTACTCGCGATGATCAAGGTATGAAATAAAAGCTGCAATGGCGCGTTCGAAGTAGATGTTATTTTCCCAGAGCGTGTCGTCGGCATCGATGAGCAACGTTTGTCCTGGTATGTTCCTTGGACCGAATCTGGGCGAGCCATTCAGCATGCTCATTTGAGCGTAACAAAGTGTGTGGCGTGGCCAAAGTTCTTCCTCGGCACGAACGCCGCTGATTGTGAAACGCGCTTGTTTTTTGCACAGAAAACTTGGCCGATGAGCGCATAGTTTCCAAACACTTAGGGTTCTATTCAGATGATCGCCTGCGGTGCGGATACGGCGCTCGCAGTGTATTCAGAATCTTAATCATCTTACGAGGATGAGGACGATATTGCAGGAACAACAGCGCATGGAAGCACGAAGGTTAAGGCGGTTAATTTTTCTGGGACTGGTTGCGATGTTTGCGGGCGCCCGCGCTCATGCGCGCGAGGCTGCGCTGCTGCTGGAAGAGCCGTTCGGCCATTTTGGCGAAATGACGCCGACGGGCCATGCGGCGATTTATCTCAGCGATGTATGCGCTGAGTCGCCGACGGAATTGCGTCCGTGTCTGCGGGGCGAGAACGGAGTGGTGCTGAGCCGGTATCACCACGTCGACGGTTACGATTGGCTCGCGATTCCGCTGATCCCTTACCTCTATGCGGTGGATGATGCTTCGCAGATTCCAGCGCAAGCCGACGCGGGCCTGGAGACGAGGCTGCGCGACCGCTACCGCCGCGAGCACTTGATGGACCTGATTCCGGATGATCCGAAGAAGGAGATTCCTAAAGGGGAGTGGATTCAGCTGGTGGGGGCGGCGTACGACCGGAAGATTTACGGTTTCGCGGTTGAGACGAACGAAGGGCAGGATGAAAATCTGATCGCGGACTTTGACGATCGGCGGAACAAGAGCCACTTCAACTTCTTCTTCAACAACTGCGCCAATTTCGCCTCGAATGTAATGAACTACTACTATCCGCATTCGGTGCACCGGAACTTTATCGCCGACGCGGGCATGATGACTCCGAAGCAGGCGGCGAAATCGCTTGTGAAATATGAGAAGCGACACTCGGACCTCGAGACGGCAGACTTTGTGATTGAGCAAGTGCCGGGATCGATTCCTCGCAGCACGTCTGTCGATGGCGTGGCGGAAGCGCTGCTGAAGAGAAAGCGGTATGTGGTACCCATTACAGCCCTGCATCCGGCGGTGACGGCGGGCTTGTTAATGATCTATCTGGGCGGCAGAGGCCGGTTTCATCCGGATCCTCACGCCGCTGTGTTCGACCCGTTGACCGAAGCGCAGCCTGGTATCGTCACGGAGAGCGGCCGAGCCACTAGCCCGGGCTTCTCGGGTGTGAGTCTCTATGAGGGCGAAGCGCCCCACGGTGAGCCTGAGGCGGTGACCTTCACCCATGCACAGAAGTGACGGCAGGTCAGCATGCATTGGCCGACAATTTCGCCGAACCCGCCAAAATAGAAATACAGGACAGAAATCAAACGCCCGGCCGCAACCCGCAGCCGGGCCTTTTTCGCGTCAGGCGATAATCGTCCGAGTCGCTGTATCTAAATCCTTTGTTTTGTATGAACTACCTGTAAGTCATTTAGAATCTATGAGCTCCGGTCAGCCTCTCCTGTAACCCGAGCGAAATGAGACGATTACGGATTTCGAGGGGGAGGGGTAGGCCCTCACTCATCATTCATCTCGTCATCATCTTCATCGCTGCTGGCAGCTTTGGCTTTGCTCTTGTCAGCCTGCGCAGCCTTGGCGACGGAGACCTCGCTGAAGGGAGGCTCCTCATAACGGTAGAGCGAGTTCATGAAGAACTTGTAGGATCCGTGAGATTGTGCCCGCCACTGTGGCTTGAACCCGTAGAGAAAGATATGCCCTTTGCCGAAAGCGAGTTCGACTGCGGCCGCCTGTCCTTCAATCTTCTCCGGATGCAGGAGGACGCCGCTGGCGAGCGGGTTTGTTCCGGCTGGATAGGTCGCGAGGATGGCACCCGTGAAGCCGGGCTTGGGTGCGAAGGCGGGACCGCGTTCGAACATGACGATAGGATCAGCGGGAAGTCCGTAGAGCGAAGGGCGCGAAGGGTCTTTCAATTCAATGCGCAGGAGTGCTCCAGAGCAAAAGAACTCGTCAGGCTTTGCGCCGGCAAGGATGTTGGTAACGGGCAGGCCGAAGAGGTCGATCAGGGATGACGATGTCTGGTTGAAGGCGACGAGCGTGCCGCCTTGGCGCACGAATTCGCGGAGATTGGCGATGCCGTCGGTATCGATGCCGCCAGCGTATTCGCTGGGGACGAGGCCGAGCCTGAAGCCGTCGGTGAGCTGAGTCTTCGACATGTCGGGGAGGATGATGGTGTCGAAGCGAGCGCGGAGATTTCCGGCCTTGACGCCGGCGTTGTAAAGGGACTCAGGCGCGAAGCCGTATTTTTCGAGGATCCAGCGGGTCCAGCCTTCGTCGATGGAGGGCGCCCAGGGGCGGTAGAGTCCGACGCGGGCTTTGTGGATGGCGATGGTTTGTGGTGTGCGTGAGATCGAGACCACGCCGACGCCGTACTTCTGGGCGATGGAGAGCAGTTTTTCGCGGCCAATGCCGGTGACGATGAAGGCTCCGCTCTCGGGGCCCTCGGAGGTCTGGAGCTCGTCGCGCGAGAACGCGATGGAGCCGCCCGCGGCGAGGATGTCGTTGACGGCCATGAAGCTTGCGTTGGGCTTGTGGCTGAGGGCAAAGGTGGGTCCGGCGCCTTCGATGCTGACGGAAGGTGGGTCAATCTTCGAGACGATTTCGAGGGCGGAGCGTTGGTCTTCGCTGACGGGATCGGTGACGGCGTCGACGCGCACACCCATCTGCATGGGGAGGGTCCAGCCGGTGACATCATAGGGCAGTTTTTCAGGCTTGCCGCTGGCGTCGAAGAAGGCCTGCGGATAATGCTGGGCTTCGAAGAGCTCTTTGGCGAGGCCGGAGAATGGCTGATCCATGAGGACGACCCAGGAGCCGGCAGGGTAGTCGATGCCATTGGCGCGGAAGCTGCGCGAGGCGCGGTGGACTTCGAGTCCGTTGTCGATGAGCTTCTGCGCGAGGAGTGCGGCCTCAGGTGTATCGGCCTGCGGGTTGGGCAGCACGTAGGCAAAGGGCGAGGAGTGCTTGAAGTGCTCGATGTTGTCGTGCGCGGCCTGCCAGCGGTTGTAGAGAAGCTGCTCGCGGTATTTCGAGGCGGTATCGAGAACGGACATGGAGGCGGCAACCATGTATTTCATGGCGTCGCCGAGACGCCACCATCCACCCTGCCAGGGGTCGGTGTACATGGTGAGTGCCTTCAGGTCCTGCGAGGGCTTGGGGAAGTCGTTCACGGTATAGAAGCGTGGTGTGGCGTAGCGGTAGAGGGCCGTCTCGGTGAAGAAGGAGATTTCATTGCGGAAGACGTGGGTGAAGTCGAGGAAGCCGGGATACCAGTTGTCGTATTCGGCTTGCGAGATGGCGCCGGGGAGATGCTGCTCCTGCAGGGCGGCGGACATCTGCGTGCCGACGACGTTCAACCAGCTGCGCATGTAGGGGCTGATATTGGACGAGATCGGATCTGCGAAGGGTGGGATCCAGATGCGGGCAGGGAAGGGCGCGGTCTGGTGCTGACAGTAGAAGATGATGGGGCTGTATTCGATCTCAGTGCGGGTGACGACCTGTGACTCGAGCATGTTGAGCATGTAGCCGTCGCGGTTGTTGTCGTGGCCGACGTACTCCTGGTAGAGCCAGGGCATAGGGCTGACTTCGAATTGCGTGCCGAGGTTGCGGCGATACCAGGAGACGACCATGTTCTGGCCGTCGGGGTTGATGGTGGGCCAGAGGACAAGGATGACGTTGTTGAGGATTGCGTCAATCTGCGGGTCGCCCTGCGATGAGACGAGCTTGTAGGCGAGTTGGATGGAGTGCTGCCCCCCGGCGACCTCGTCGGAGTGGAGTCCGCCGTCGATGTGGACGATGACCTTGGAGCTGCGGGCCAGATCGCGGGCCTGGGCGTCGGTCAGGCTGCGCGAATCGGCCAACTTGCGGGCGATGGCTTTGTATTCGTCGAGGCGGGCGAGGTTTTCGGGCGAGGAGATGACGGCAATCTCGTAGTCTTCGCCGCGGGTGGACTTGCCGACCTTGAACATTTTGATGCGGTCGGAGCTGGCGGCGAGCGCGTGGAAGTACCTGATGGCGTCGTCGTAGTCTGCGAGGTAGAAGTCGTCTCCTGGGTTGTGGCCGAGGACGGAGATGGGTGTGGGAATCTGCGCAGTAGCGGTTACGAATAGCGGAACGGCGAGCAGGAAATGTCCAAGAAGGCTAAACGGGGAACGCCAGCGCATTTATTCCTCTGAGTGGTGTGTAGGGCGAGACTGCACTATGTCGGGTACCGCCTCCCCTAGATTTAGTTGCTCATTCATTCCATGGGAGTTAAGGAGTAGGCCCGCTGTATGTCATTTACTAAGAATCGCTTACAGATACTTCATACAAAACAAACGACTTACAAGAGGTCGATTCCCGTTTTGGGAATCACGGGGCCTCCAAATGAAAGGCCAGGTTGAGGACGCCGGACTTCTTCGTCGCTAATTCTCTCTATTTCAATTGTAGCGGTCTGGGGGAAATTCTCGGCCAGCAATTAAGCCCAGTTCTTCAGGTCCGGGTATCGAGCATAGATGAGGCGCTGGTCCTCGGGTGTTAGATCGCGCAGGCGGAGTGGTTTGTCCTGGTGCCGGGTGCCTTTTTGATTCAGGACATTCATCAGGCTCCATTCGCGCTGCAAGCCCTCGGGCTCATGCGCGGGGAGATCGTATCGGGTGAAGTCGATCGCCATGTGCGGGCTCTTAGTGACCCAGTTATTCAGCAGTGCCAGGCGAAACTCCTGGTTCATATACCAGCGGATTTCCAGTTCCTTTTCTGATCCGGGCGCGCCGGTGCCTTTGGCATCGAAGCGGTAGTTGAGCTTTGAATTATCCGGATTATGCTTTCTCCACTCCAGGCCGAACTCTCCTTCGGTTATCACCTGAGTGTCTGGCCATCGGTCGCGTATGGCCTGAAGCCACCGGGTCAGATCCTCGTCGTGACCGATCGATGTCTCCCAGATGGCCGTGACCCAGCCGAAGTTGTTCACTGCATAACCGGTGTCAAAGTGCACCGCGGTGGTATCGAGCATCTCCTTGCGACCGGCGGCCTTTCCGAGGTTGCCCACGCTTTCGATCGGGCCTACGCCCAACCGGCTGTTGAAGCCGCCTTGAAAGCCTTCGCGGCGCGCGGTCAGAAAATCGCATGTCCAGCCATCGAGGCATACGCAGTCGATGAAATCCGCCTGACCCTGGGCCGGTTTCAGGTAGTGCTCACGGCTGGGGTAGTAGGGATAGCAGATGCCACCGTCGCCATCTCCGTGGTCGATGCCGTGCTGGCTCCAGATCTGGCCCTGGCACACGTGAATGCCTTCATCCGCGGCGAGGAGTCGTTGATTCTCCGCGTCCATAAAGCCCGCGACGAGACATTGGGGGCGGTATCCGCCGCCGACCATTTCTGATATTTGTGCCAGCGCCTTGTGAATCGTCTGCCGGTTTTGCTCGCGCGTGTTGTACATCGGCGCGAAATAGCCGCCGGGAATGAAAGTGATCTCGTCGCCGTAGCGGTCATGATACGAGGCGAGCAATCGCCGGGCTTCCTGGTACTGCTTACGATTGTCCTGCAGGGCCAGCCAACTGATCGCCCAGGTCATTTTGCCGTTCGGGCAGCCGGCTGCAAAGGCGTCTCGACGCGAGCGGATGCGTTCCGGGCGATTATCGCTGACTTCGTCTTCGCCGATTGAGTGAGTAGGCGTCACCTCAATTTGATTTACCCGTACAACTGAAACGTGAGTGAGGAATCGGCCGCGCAGAGGCGAAGGGGCAACCGTCTTGGCCCGGAGACTCCCTGCAGCTCCGGCAAATGCCAGGGCCGTCGCCGCTCGGCCAACAAACTCCCGTCTTGTCCAATTGCTGCCCATGGGCTTCCTCTTTATTCTCAGGTCTTGCTCCAATGGATTACCGTATACGATTCTTCTTCTCACCGGAATGGGACATCCGGTGGGCGCGCCTGCGTCTGTGGACGGTTTCGGGGAAAATGAGCTGCCGAAGATAGAGCAAAAACATCGAAGGGATTAGGTACTATGCAGGCTTCATGGCCCGGTGTTAACCCATTAGGAAGGAAGCTAGTAAATGAAGACCACTGTTTCGGTCAGCTTCATCAGCCTGAGGACCAGCGCATCGGCAATCCTGCCGCGGACGCCTTTCAAGACTGTGCATTGGCCGCGAGCCTTCACGGTACTCATGGCATTTCTCCTTTGCACGCCATGCGTGGCGTTGGCGGACCAAAATTATTCGCAGCAGGTCTTCTTTGAAAACAGCTTGTCGCCTGGCTCATACTTTTATAGTTCGGGAAAGATATCGGCACCCAGCAAGCTCGAGTTGGTAGATGGGAAGCTGCCCATCGAAACGGCACAGTACATCAGTGGCCCCAACGCCCTGGAATTGCAGTGGCTGTCGATGCCGAATGGAGGATGGGACGCAGAGGTCGATCTCTATGCGTGGCGGAACCGCATCATCGATTTTCCTGGAGACAGTCTCTTCCTGTGGCTCTATGCAAAGGATGGCATTCCCGCCGCAGACTTGCCCAAGATCGCGTTACGATTCATGGGCGGCGGTTTCACAGCGCAGCTGCCCATAGGATCATTCATCCATGACCTTCCACCAGGGACCTGGACCAGAGTAAGAATTCCCTTTGCGCAGTTTGTGAGTTCCTCCGTGCGTCCCTTCGACCCGCGACGTCTTGGAGCAATCATATTTGCGCAAGGCGCAGCAGATGGAAAAGAGCACACGCTCTATGTCGATGACATTCGTATCGAAAATGGGGCTCACACAAACCACACGCCCGCCGCGCCCAAGCTCATTGAGGCGAAGGGCTACGAACGCCACATCGATCTGAAATGGGAGGCTGCACCCGATCCTACCGTTGCACAATACGTGATCTACCGGTCAATGAATGGCGAGCCGTTTCGCCCCATCGGCGTGCAGCGCTACGGAGTCAACCGGTTTTCAGACTTTCTCGGCGACCCGCATGCCGTCGCTTCCTACAAGATCTCCGCGCGTACCTCTTCGCTCGAAGAGTCTCCGCTTTCCGCGGTAATAACGGCGTCTACTCATCCCATGACAGACGACGAGCTGCTCACGATGGTGCAAGAAGCCTCGTTCCGATACTACTGGGAGGCTGCAGAACCGCATTCGGGCATGGCTCGAGAAAACACTCCGGGAGATGACGATATCATCGCGGTCGGTGTGAGCGGCTTCGGCATTATGGCGATGGTTGTAGCGGCGGATCGCGGTTTTGTTCCTCGCGATCAGGTAGTGGACCGGCTGCTTCAGATCACCGGCTTTCTGGCTCGCGCCGACCGCTACCACGGCGCGTGGCCGCACTTCCTGAGCGGAAGCACCGGACACGGTCTGGCTGTCTTCGGCGTGTATGACGATGGCGCTGACCTGGTGGAAACGTCATTCCTGATGGAGGGACTACTTACTGCACGGCGGTACTTTCACGTGGACAACGAAAAGGAACGACTCCTGCGAGCCAACATCACCAAGCTCTGGGAGGGCGTTGATTGGGACTGGTTTCGCGCGACACCGAAGAAAGATGCCCTCTACTGGCACTGGTCTCCCAACTACGCCTTTCACATCGCCAACCGACTGCAAGGATGGAATGAGGTGATGATCACCTATCTACTGGCGATCGCGTCCCCTACCCATCCGGTACCAGGCAGCCTCTACTACACCGGATATTGCGCGGAAGGTCACAAATACGGCGAGCGGCATACCTACTTCGGCATTCAAATCGACATGAACTATGTCCCTGGTTCGCCGGGACCGCTCTTCTTTACGCAGTATTCCTACATGGGCTACGACCCGCGCGGCTGGCGCGACAAGTATGCCGATTATTTTGTAAACAATCGCAATGAAGCCCTGGTGAGTCAGGCTTACAGTATTGCGAATCCTCAGCATTGGAAAGGCTACGGCGCAGGTTCCTGGGGACTGACCGCCGTAGACGGGCCGAAGGGCTATCGCGAATATAAGCCGTTTGCGGAAGATGACGGGACGATTGCACCGACGGGTGCAATCAGCTCCTACTCATACACGCCACAGCAGACTTTGTTGGCGTTGAAGCATTTCTATCGCGATCTGGGCGCGCAGCTCTGGGACATTTATGGTTTTCGCGACGCGTTCAATCAACAGCAGGACTGGTACTCCGGAATCACAATGGGACTGAATCAAGCTCCCATGACAGTGATGATCGAAGACGGCCGCACCGGGCTTGTCTGGCAGAATTTTATGTCGAATAGAGAGATGGCTCATATACAGGAGAAGATTGGATTACAGCCAGATGAGAGCAAGTAGCGTGTCGACTCGTTCGACGAAGTGACTGGCTGCGCGACGTTTGGAAGGAATCATGGCGGAGAGAGTGGGATTCTATACCGCATTGATTCTAAAAGGCGTTGTAACTTACAAAGTGCTTACAAAGCTGTCAAGTTCGATTTTTGGCCCTTACCGAAAACGTAACGGCACACAGGGTTATCTGAACCACACAGTTACCCATGGAGCCGCGCGCGGACGCCACCTGCGTCATCTTGTTGCGTCGCCGTAGTCCAAAGGGACACGCTCTTGAGCGATTCGATTCGGTAGAGATTCACCGGATCGCATCGGCACCAGCCGCATGCGGTCGGCAACACGAGTTATGACAGAAGAGATATCGAGAGGCATTCGTGACTTTGCAATATTGCTCAACCAAGTGGGCAGCGCGGCCATCACGCTTGAATTAAACGAGACGTTGCTTTAGGGCGCGTCTTAACGGGGGCGCTCTCACCTGCCAGTACAATCATCGAGTCGCTCTAGAGCAACAGGCCGAAGATCAGACCTATCCTTCCTTCGCGCCCTAACCCTCTCCCGAGGTCTTCTGCCGCAGCAATGTTCACACCAAGCCTGTCGGCCATTGCGACACTTGCCTCACCGCCGTTGATATACGACTCTACATAACCCATCGGGACGCCCAAGGTGCCCGCAACGCTGGCATAAACGCGCCCTTTGAGTAAGCTCTCGGCGTCACCTAAAATGACTCCCATCTTTTCTGCGACTACAGCATGAATCATTAGTTTCACCTCGCTTTCTCCTTTTCTTCGCCTATAATCGTACCATGTTCCAAGGTCCGCAAAGCTGGCGTGACTTCGTGATCCGTTGCAAGGGATGCGGAGAGAACGTTCCCGCTGGCGTTGAGACGTTGCCTGCATCGTGGATCGCGGTCAAGTGTCCATTGTGCAGTGAACACCGGCGCTATCTGCCGACTGAAGTGTTTCAGGGCAGAGTGGCCTATGCGCTCATCAGGAAGCCAGTCCGGAGTGCACAGGGCAGCGCGAGGTAAGCCATGTTCGACCCCAACGCACACATCCCGCCTCCCAATCGGACGCTGATCTACATGGGAGCGTGCATGATCGCAGGTATCAGGTTGGCGCGTGAGAAGCAGGTCAACGTGCGCGTGATCCCAACCAGTCACGCAATCGATGAGTCAGTCGAACTCGCGCATGAGATATTCAATCGGGTGTTCAGGAAGGTGCCTGAGAGAATGAAGTGAACTGCTTTCTGGGGCGCGACGACGAATGACTCAATATTGGCTTCTTTCGTGCACTGCCGCCTTAGGTGTGTTCACGCTAGGTAAAGACTGGAAGGCACACGGTCACCCTGTGAGGCGTTTAAGTGTGCTGCTCTTGATCATCGCAGTCTGGCTGGGCGGAATGTTCAACATCCACTCGACGAACAAACAGAATGCCAAAGACAAACAAGCTTTGAACGACAAAATCGATGTCCTTAACCAGCAGGGCGTCCAACTGCATACTCAACTAGATTCAGCGACTGGAACGCTGGCGCACATCAATGATTGTTTCGAAGTAATTGTAGATCCCGCATAAATGCGGCATCTTAGCAGAGCGATGGACGACACAGGCTCTTGCCGCTGAGCCAACGACATTCACGCCAACATACGCTGGCGCTTTCATCGGCTTGTCAATAGATGAACAACGCGACATGGTCAGTAATGAGCTTTTTCAGCTTGCGGCAGCCATCCGCGAAGACTATAAGTCAAAGATTCTTGATCGACGAGATCAGATGGCAAAGGCGGCGGAAGCTTCTATTAAGGAAATGATAGCCGCGGGAACAACGCCGCAAGCGGCTCGGCAGATGGCCGGTGAATCGCCCGGGGGTCATAGACAAAGACAACAAGACGAAGCCTCAATAATGAGATTGTTGCTCCTGCCGCGACTGCCGCAAATACGAACGGCTGTTCAGCAAGCAGGTCGTTTGGTTCCAGCATCTGACTCTTCTTTCATGAACGCTAAGCAAACTATACGGATCAAGTGCACAATCGACATCACCGACGCGAATGCCGAGTTCTGCGTTGATTCGCTCACAGATTTAGCCACCCTAATCAAACCACGACAAGACCTATGAACACATCCAAACCGCAACGTGTAGGAGACCATTATGCCTGTCAACTGGCCTAATCTGATCACCGCGATTGACGCCGAGATATCTCGACTACAAAAAGCACGCAAACTGCTCTCTGGCACTGGGACACGCGGAGGTAAGCGCGCTATAAGTGCCGAGGGGAGAGCGCGTATAGCAGCAGCCCAACGAAAAAGATGAGCGGCGCACGGAGACGTCAAGATCGAATCCGTCGCCCACACAGTGCAAGGTTCTGGGGATTCATGCGACTGAAAAGCCGGAGTCGGCAGGGATCGGGAGATAGGGTTATCCTAAAGGTGAACATCTCCCTATGCTCAAAAAAATCACAGGACCTGGACTATTCCGGCTCTTCCTGGCCTTGCTGGTATACGTGAATCACGCCACCCGTTTACAGGTGGGAGTCGGCGCTGTAATGGTCTTCTTCTGTCTCAGCGGGTACTGGATTTGCCGCATGTATGAGGGACGTTATTCACAAACGCGGCGACCTTATCTCACGTACCTTGCCTCACGCGCTTGGCGCTTGATGCCCACTTTCTCGCTACTTACCCTGGTGGCAATAATCTCTATATGGCTGCACGGAAATCGGGAGGAATACTGGGCCAAATCGAACCACTTGCATTTCGTATTTTCGAATCTGTTCTTTTTCGGATACTGGTCGCTCCCCATGAAGCCTATACTCCCGGCGTGGTCTCTAGATATAGAGATGCAGTTCTATGTCATTGCTCCGATTCTGGTGATCATTCTAGCTAAGAGGATCGTTTCGCCGGCGATCCTATTGAGTGGAGCCTTCGCAGTTTCCTTCGTCTCCCTTAAATGGATCGGCCCGGGGTATATGGTGAGTTTCACGGTCTTTTTTCTGCTTGGCATGGTCGCGGCTTCAACCAACTGGAAGCCTTCCGGGAAACTCGCAGCACTATCCTTCCTGGGACCGCGCTACTCATCGGCGCCTGTCTGGCGAGCCCAATCCGGGGCGTGCTCCTCGCGGGTAGACATCCAAGCCCTCTGGCGAGCACCTATGCCGCATGGACAAATTATGTTCTGGCTCTGTGCTTAATACCGTATGCCCTATACACCACCAACCAGAAGGGCTTTCGTCTGGACGGCATGTTCGCGGACATGTCTTATATCGTCTATCTTCTCCACCCAACAGTGCTGCTATGGATGAATGATCATCTCGGGCGCGACAGGATACTCTACGATGTCATCGGTACTACCTTCCTTTTGCTGGCGTCTGTGGCGATCTGGCAGTATTACGACCGGCCCATTAACCGTATACGTTCTCGGTGGGTCAACAGCCGTAAGAAGCCGGTCAAGTCTCCAGTTGATCTCTCGCTTGAACCGGCCCGACGCGGCGACCGTTGCTCGATAAGTTAGCCGGTTAAGCGCACTGAGCGCGCCCACGTTTTCGTTGTGAGCGCGCCCGTTTTACTCGGTCACTTGGAGAGAGCAAAAAAAGGGGCGCAGCCATTGCGCCCCTAATTGTCGTTTACTTGGGACTTACTTGCCTCTTAACCTAGACGCCTGATGCTTGCGTCCAAGATGTCCGAAGTGGTCACTATTGGAGAGAGCCCGAATACTAATCTTGATGTCTGCCAAGCGGGCGCTTAGCGAGCGCTGCGTCGATTTCTTGTTTCACGCGCTCGGGCAACGCTGCCCACTTTGTATCCCACCGAGCGAAGATCGCTTCCGTAAGCTTCTTGGCCTCATCAAAGCGATGGCGTTCCAGAAGTGATATGGGTGGCGGCGGAAAGTCTTCGCAGTGGTGGGCCTCGAATGCGGCTGGTCCTGCACGTCCATCGTCATCTTCCACAATATGCTCCCAGAGGCAGCGAAGACACCTATACGCAGTCAAGCCGTCCAATTCGATACGGCATGGAAATCGCTCCGGTTCGTCTGCGTTCACGTTCCAATTTGATACTTGTTCTCAATGGCGCTCAGGCTATCTTTCGGCCAGTTCTAGCTATTTTGGTCCTCAGATACGTCGCCGAAGGTTACTTTGATAGGGCGTCGTCTGGCGACAGCGGCGGCACTGGAAAGTCTTCGCAGCGGTGAGCCTCGAATGCGGGTAGACCTGCACAGATATCGTCCTCTTCGAGAAGCAGTTGCCATCGGCAGCGGCCGCACGCGAATAGGCTCCGTCCATCAGACAACCGGATGCGGCATAGAAATCGCTTGACTTCGCTTGCGCCCATCGCACAAGAGGATGACCTGTTTCCATCGCTCTTACGTCATTGGATACCTGTATATCGGCTGGCCGCAATCACCCGAACGACAGTCTCCAAATTCATGAGACACACGTCGACGCCCGGCGAATGAACACGCGGACCCCGATCTCAAGGAGTCTGCAAGTTTGATTTCAAGCGATGGCGTTCCAGAAGTGGCATGGGCGGCGGCGGAAAGTCTTCGCAGCGGTGGGCCTCGAATGCGGCTGGTCCTGCACGCATATCGTCATCTTTGACAAAATGCTGCCACGCGCAGCCACAGCACGTAAACGCGATTAGACCGTTAAGCAATTCGATACGGCAGTGAAATCGCTCAGGTAGGTCTGCGTCCACATTCAAATTAGATGCTTGTTCGCGATAGCGTGCGGGCTATCTTGCCGGTAGACGACCGATTCCGTGCTGTCGCTTAAGAGAGTCGAAAGGAAGGCTTCCTCAGTAAGCCGCTGCACAAATGCGTGGGGGGCTTCGCCCTTGGGAATCGAGACGTAGGTACGTTTCCCGCGTACACTCTTGGCGACAACGTAGCGACCGTTGGGGTGCGCGGCGACCGTGGCAGGGTCAGCAGGGAAGTAGCGCCATGATTTTGAACCTTGAGGACGACAGCACCAGAACAGGCGCGGTCC
>Ga0206865_1116_pt1 | contig 24238 bp, 25 predicted proteins | sample Alteio_BWOrgCont_39_FD_152628 | JGI IMG/M metagenome (GOLD analysis project Ga0206865, IMG submission 152628) | Enriched cells from forest soil in Barre Woods Harvard Forest LTER site, Petersham, Massachusetts, United States -... | ecosystem: Environmental > Terrestrial > Soil > Temperate forest >...
AACTCCACGGGGAAGCCACCAGCCTCATAAATGCCATGTTTAACGGACTCAGCCAGTTCACGGAAATGGGCGTTGCAGGGTGTTAATTCCGACCAGGTATTGCAGATACCGATCACCGGCTTTCCCTGGAACTCATGTGCAGGGATGCCCTGGTTTTTCATCCATGCCCGGTATATAAAACCATCTTTGCCTTTCCGCGCAAACCATTGCCGGCTCCTTAGCTCTTTATCCATCTGTTTTTAATAATGCGATCAATATTATTCATTTATTTCGGATGTCGGAAGTTCGATTTCGGATTTATTTCGATTTAAGCAACTTGTATTCCCGCCTAAAATTAGCGTATTTAGCTATTCATCAAAACTAACCCGTCTATCATGAATAAATTGCGTTTTCAAATCATTTTCCTGGCTCTGTTTTTTTGCGGTGCGGCATCGATAGTGAGTGCACAGCAAAAAACTGCGCGTTTCCATGTCATTGCTCTTTATGAAAATGGCGGGCACCATATCGAATACTCAAAAGTGGCCCGGCCATGGTTGGACAAGTTGGCTGCCGACAGCAATTTCACCATTGACTATATCCAAAACACCGACCTGATCGACTCGGCATTTTTAAGTAAATACCAGTTGTTTATCCAGCTGGACTATGCACCCTATGCCTGGAAAGAAAAAGCTGTAAAGGCATTCCAGGATTATATTGAAAAAGGCAGGGGCGGCTGGATTGGCTTTCATCACGCTTCGTTGCTGGGCGAATTCGACGGTTACCCGATGTGGAACTGGTTTTCGGAATTTATGGGCGGCATCCGGTGGAAAAACTACATTGCCACCTTTGCCCGGGCAAAAGTAAATGTTGAAGATGCCCATCATCCAATTATGAAAGGCGTACCGCCGTCGTTTATGGTTGAAAAAGAGGAATGGTACACTTATGATAAGAGTCCGCGCCCCAATGTGCATGTGATAGCCAGTGTTGACGAATCCAGCTATACGCCCAATTCGGACATCAAAATGGGGGATCACCCGGTAATATGGAGCAATCCGAAAGTTAAAGCGAGAAATGTGTATATTTTTATGGGGCACTCGCCAATCCTCTTTAACAGCGATGCTTATCAAACCATATTCCGTAACGCCATATTCTGGGCGGCGGGGAAATGAGTACCCTATTGAATTGGCACCGTATTTTGTGTTAACCCATGTTAACCCTTTCAGCATTTTTTGGTAAAACCCTATTATGGCGCCTGGTATTTATTTTTGGAGGCATCGCCAATGAATGTTTTATCTACTATCAGGCGTATTACCTCGTCAATTTCGTTACCTACGGTTAACAGGTGTTCAATAATTTCTTTGTTATCGGGGTTAAAAAAGTTGCGCTTATCCATCAGGTTAATCAGCCCGAGCATACTGGCTACCGGCCGCCTCAGCTCGTGCGAGGTTAATGAGGCAATATGCCGTAAACGCTCGTTTTGATCAACTATCGCTTTTTCTGTCTCCAGCCATTCTGTTATGTTGCGGGCAAAGCAGCCAACGCCGGTAATATCGCCTTTGGTTTTATAAATGGGATTAAAGCTAATTTCAAAACTCAGTAATTTACCTGTCGCGGGGTCAATGCTTTCACTAATGATCGAGTACCGTTCACCGGTGAGTGCCCGAGCATAATATTGATTCCATTGTTCCACCATTTCGGGCGAATAGGGGTGCAGGTATGAGTGATTGCCCTTTTCGGGTTCAACGCCGGTTAAATGAGCTATCTGGAGCCGGTAGGCTTTATTCATATAAACATACCTCGTTTCCAGGTCAACCGACCAAATCTGGTCTTCGGTATTATTAATAAGCGCTTCGAGGTTGTTTTTGGTCCAGGATACTTCCTGTTGTGCGCGTTTTTCTTCAGTAATATCCTTTATAAAGGCCGTGAGCCCCTCCGCTGAAGGATAAACGGACATATCAAACCACATATTTGCGGTCTCCACACAGGCAACCAAATGCATGTCGTGGTTTTCGGCGACCGCTTCCCGGTAAGTCTTTTCGAAAATGGTGCCAACTACTATCGGAAATACTTCCCAAATGGTTTGACCTATTATTTCGTCGCGGTTTTTTTGGGTAACTTTTTCAAACGCTGCGTTCACCCTGGTAAACCGCCATTCGGCATCCAGGATAAAAAAGTAATCGTTAATACTGTCGATAAAGGTATCCAGCTTTTGCTCGGTTGCTTTTATTTCCTTCTCGATGATGAGCTTTTGCGTAACATCGTGCCCTATACCCTGTATAGCGATAACGGCGCCGTCGTCATTGGTAACCGAAACAAACTCCCATTCGGTATCCCATAGCTGGCCCGCTTTATCGCGTTTTTTATGAGCCAGTTTAATTACTTTACCTGGCTGGTTAACGCAGTTGACAAACGCTTTTTGGCACATATCCATTTCTTCTGGAATGGTTACCACCGAAAAATGCTTCCCGACCACCTCGGATTTTTTATAGCCTAATGTTTTGAGGAATTGTTTATTGGCGAAACTAAAATAGCCATTGATATCAAAACGGATCAGGAAATTGGTTTGGGAATCGATGAGCGAATTCAAGAATTGTTCGCGCAGTTTTGCATCCTCTTTTTGCCGGAAGCTTTCGGGGCTTTGCTCGTCAACTATGCCCAGCAGTACCTGGTGCCCGGGCTGCGCTCCCTGCGCCAGTGCTCTCTGGTCGTAGATCCATCTTTTTTCGCCTGTAGCTGTCCTTATCCGGTAATGCAGGCTCAGCAGACTGTTGTCTTGAATATTTTGGGTCTTTTCCCTTACTTCATCGCGGTACGCGGGCTCAATAATTTCGGACAGTAACGCAGGGTTTTCAAAAAAATCGGTGCTGGTGTAGCCCAAAATTTGCGCAGCTGCGGGCGTTATAAAAAGCAATTTTTGATCAGTCAGATCAAAAGCATATGCGCAATGTTGTAAAGCTGTTAAAGAAAGATCAGGCATAATTTAAATCAGGTACCTTGGCCATCGGTATAAAATTAACTATTAATTTTTAAAATATGAGATATTTAACCGGGTTGAAATACCCGGTACGATCAGTAAAGCACCCTAACATCCTTTTATCCGGTATTGAGGCTGCAACAATAAGCTATCAACATATTCTTTTGCGATACTAATCATATCCCGCGGCTAAAAAAAATATTTTACACATTAGTTGGTAGTAAAATACATATTACGCCGGTTTTGTTTCGCCGTACCGGCTAACTAACCCTGTGCCAAACCATTACCGCTGATTACTAATACAAAAAACATTTTATAATAAAAATAATTTACCTACCTTTGCATCCCCGCTGAAAGAACACCGGGGACAATGTTGAATACATAAAAATAAAAAATGGCAACTAAGATCAGACTGCAAAGACACGGTAAAAAAGGAAAGCCTTTTTACTACATCGTGGTAGCGGATGCACGCGCACCAAGGGACGGACGTTTTATTGAGCGTTTAGGTTCATACAACCCTAACACCAACCCTGCAACCATCGATATTAATTTTGATAAAACCCTTGATTGGGTAAACAACGGCGCACAGCCAACAGATACCTGCCGTGCAATCCTGTCGTACAAAGGTGTGTTATACAAAAAACACTTACAAGGTGGCCTTAAAAAAGGCGCATTGACTGAAGAACAGGTTGAAGCAAAATTCCAGGCATGGCTTGACCAGAAAGATGGCAAGATCACCGGCAAGAAAACAAATTTGGTTTCGGCAAAGGATGAGGCCCGCAAAGCTGCGTTAGCCGCAGAAGCTAAAAAGAAAGAAGAGAGGGCAGCTGCTATTGTAGCTAAAAACACCCCGGCTGTTGAAGAAGTTGAAGCTCCTGCTGAAGAAGCTGCTGCTGAACCGGAAGCTGAAAGCGCTGAATAATTTTATTTAGACATAATTACGATGGCGAAGCACCTACAGGTTCTTCGCCATTGTTGTTTTTACGCATGACCGATAGCGATGGGTTTGAAACCCATCGCTATAAACAAATGAAATTAGTAATAGTATGGAAAAGAGCGATTGTTTCAGGATAGGCAGCATTTTAAAGACCAAGGGCTTAAAAGGCGAAATGAACATGTACGTGGATTTTGAGGGCCTGGAGAAAATTAAGTTCGACTCGGTTTTTATTGAAATTGCCGGCAAGCTGGTGCCCTATTTCGTAAGTTCCATTAAGTACCTGCAAAAAAATGCAGCATACCTTATCCTTGAAGACGTTGATTCTATTGAAAAAGCATCCATGCTGGCGCGCAAGGATATCTATCTCCCCAACAAAATAAAACCCAAAAAGAAAAAGCAGGAATTTACCCTGTTCGACCTGGAAGGCTTTACCGCAGTTGATGTAAACGAAGGCCTATTAGGCGTTATAACTGCCGTGCACGAATATCCCAGGCAAATAATAGCGGCAGTGGACTTCCGGAACAAAGAGATCCTTTTCCCATTGAACGAAGCCATCATTAAAGGGATTGACCCGGTGAAAGAAATTGTTACGGTTGATTTACCGGAAGGTTTGCTGGATGTTTATTTGGATTAATTGTTGTCTATGTAGAGACGCAATACTTTGCGTCTCCCGCCGTGCAATAAATATAAAATCTTCTTGAAAATCAATCATTCGTTCGGAGACGCAAAGTATTGCGTCTCTACGGTAAAAACGCCCTGTCAAATATATTTGTATTTTTGTAAAGTTTGTTTTACATTTGGTAAATCAAACTTTACAGTAAATGAAATCACGCTTTTTATTTTCGCACAAATGGCGGCTAGTCGGATATTGCTGCATCGCTGCGGTGATAGCCTTGGCAATTATTTTAAAACTATTGCACCCTGAAGGTTATGCGTCGGTGGATTTACACCCTGTTGTAACGTCTTCTCAACATCCAGATCGCGACATCCATACCGGGGTCACTTCTATGAGACTGCATCACGATATTTTTATTTTACTCATTGTTTCAGGCCTGCTGCTCATAGCATTTTCCAAAGAGAAAATCGAAGATGAACAAATATCACAGCTTCGCCTGGACTCTCTGCAATGGGCTGTTTATTTTAATTACGCCCTGTTTATCCTTTGTGTCCTTTTCGTTTATGGCGTACATTTTATTCCTGTCCTCATATTTAATATTATCAGCCCATTAGTATTTTTCATCATCCGTTTCCAGTGGAAGATCTATCAGCTCAATCGTTCACTAAATCTAATTGAAAAATGAAACCACACTTTCTATTTCCTCACTGGGGCCGTTACCTTGGCTGGGGCCTGGTGATAGCGCATGTGCCAATGTCCATTATCGGCAGGGCTAATGGGATGGTTAATCCATTAGACAATCCGCCTACCGAATCGCTGTTTACCGGCGAGCATTTGTTTTTTATTTGCACGTCGCTGGTTATGGCACTGGGATTATTTATCGTTGCGTTCTCAAGGGAAAAGATTGAGGATGAACAGATTTCGCATGTGCGCCTGGATTCCCTACGCTGGGCAATCTATGTTAACTATCTTGTGCTGATCACCAGTCTTATTTTTATTTACGATATCGCCCACATTTTAGAGCTTAACCTTTGGGTGCCCCTTATTTTCTTCATTATTCGTTTCAGATGGGTTATTTTTCGCCTCAACCGTTCATTAAGCAGGGAGGGATAGCCATGAAAAACAATATTCGCGTAGAGCGCGCCATAAAAAATATAACCCAGGGCGAACTGGCCGAACAGGTGGGCGTATCCCGCCAAACCATCAATACCATTGAAAGTCAAAAATATGTGCCTTCAACGGTGCTGGCCTTAAAAATAGCCCGGGTTTTCGGCAAACCGCTGGAAGAGGTGTTTATGCTGGAGGAAAGCGATTAGTGGGGAGGTCGGAAAAGTCCGAAAGTCCGGAAGTCCGAAAGAAGGTTACGCCAACGGCCGCCAGCTGGCGGATAGGTTAGTTATATAGGTAAGAAGGAATTAAGACAGAAAATTATCATCAATATGAAACAGAAAACACAATTTTCGCCGGAGCTGATCATCAACAGCGGGATTACCGATATTAGTTTTTATATAAAAGCCTTAGGCGCTAAGGAGCTGCGGCGTTTTAGTAACGACGATGGCTCGATACACGTTTCGGAGCTGGAGATTGACGGGCAGGTATTTCACCTGCACGAGGAAGGCCGCGACAACCTTAGTCCGCAGAAAGTTGGCGGCTCCACGGTGTGCATCGGTTTATGGGTAGATGACGTGCACACCATTATGGCCAATGCCGAAGCTGCCGGAGCTATCATCACCTCGCCTGTGCAGGATTATGACTACGGTTACCGCCAGGGTGGCTTTACCGATCCCTTTGGTCACCATTGGCAAATTGAAAAAGACATCCGCGACGAAAAACCAGCAACCAATAACGGCAACTAATATGGAAAATAATTTTAAAGCAGTAATTAAGCCTACACTGTCGGTAAAAAACGGCGCGGCAGCTATTGACTTTTATAAAAAAGCCTTTAATGCCATTGAATTGATGCGGGTTACATCGCCGGATGGTGAGGTTGTTGCTGAATTATCCATCGGCGGCGCGGCATTTTACCTTGCTGATGAATCACCGGCACATGGCAACTATAATCCTTTAAGTTTGAATGGCGTCAGCGTAAGGCTCGGGTTGATGGTTGATGACCCGGATGCTGTTGCCCAACAGGCCATCGCCGCAGGGGCCACCGAAATATACCCGGTTGCCAACCAGGATTACGGCATGCGCCTGGGCCACATAGTCGATCCTTTTGGTCATCATTGGGAAATTTACAGGCCTTTGTAGACAGAGTCAAGAATCAAGAGCCATGAGTCAAGACAGGAAAAGAAAAACTCATCGTTTAATCCTGATTCTTGACTCTTGGTTCTTTCTCCTTATCTTGGCTCCTGATTCTTGACTCTTGATTCTATAATATGCGCTTCGATATCGTCACCGTTTTGCCCGGCTTGCTGGATAGCCCTTTTGCCCATTCTATTTTGCAGCGCGCACAAAAAAAAGGAATTGCCGAAATTTGTGTGCATAACCTGCGCGACTATTCGACCCAAAAACAAAAAAGCGTTGATGATTACCCTTATGGCGGGGGCAGCGGCATGGTGATGACCATTGAGCCTTTTGCCCGCATTATTGAAAAACTAAAAAGCGAACGCGATTATGAGGAGGTGATCTTTATGTCGCCGGATGGCGAGACGCTCAATCAATCCATTGCCAACCAATTATCTATCAAAACAAACATTATTATTTTATGCGGCCACTATAAGGGGATCGACCAGCGGATAAGGGACATTTTTGTAACCCGCGAAATTTCCATTGGCGACTATGTACTCTCCGGCGGCGAATTACCGGCTGCTGTACTGGTGGATGCTGTGGTAAGGCTGATACCCGGGGTATTATCCGATGAAACCTCAGCCCTGTCCGACTCCTTCCAGGATGGCTTGCTGGATGCCCCTGTTTATACCCGCCCGGCAGACTGGAATGGCCATAAAGTGCCTGATATCCTGCTCAGCGGCAACACTCCGGAGGTAGAGAAATGGCGTTTTGAACAGGCGGTAGAAAGAACGAAGAAAAGAAGGCCGGACTTGCTGGAATAACACTTCATCGATTTTTTGGCGCGTGTGTGATTTTTAACCAGGCAGTTACGTTGATTTCTCTGCTGTCGCCATTGTTTAATTTGCGGCGAAGCAGGTAATATGCAAAGTATAACAAGCTCATATCCCAGGGTCTGCAAATTTCGGCAATTAAAATGACGAAAATACTGACACTATTTTGTCAGTATTTTTCACGTTTTTTGTAGTGATGATCGGGTGTAAAACCGCCATAAAGGCCCTCAAAATGCACTTTTTGCCCAGACTTATTTACCGCTAACTGTTCCACCCTGTTCACATCATTTTACTGTGAACAGCAGCATTTTTTTGCTTATTTACCGTGAATATTGTAAAAATTGTAATCGGTCATGGGGGCATCTGTAAAGCCCAGGTTGCGGCCAATGGTTACAATTTGACCGCGATGATAAGTGCCATGGTTTAAAACCTGCATAATGTATTCAAAGTTTTGAAATTCGCATTGAAACCAGGGGTTTACTACCGAATTGGAATCCTCTATCTCTGCATCGGTCATTTCTTTAACATAATCGGCAAACTCATCCGATTGCTCAACCAATGCCTGGCATGCTTCTTCAAGCGTTCCGGTAAACTGCCTGAAATGCGGCATCTTACTCTTTTTGATAACAGAAAGCCAATAGCATTGCGCCGACCAGATATGCGCGATAGTGGCTTTAATAGTATTGAAACTGGATGGCACTTCCTGCTCTAAAATTTCAGTCGGTTTGGTACGCAGCCAGTTTACAAGTGTTGCATTTGCCCAAAGGTTATAATCTGCATAATTTTTCATCAGGTAAACAATTGGCGATTCGGCTGTTTCGATGGTTAGTTCTTGCTGTTTCATGTTGTGATTTTTTTGATATTCAAAGAAACGATGCGGGGGTGACAACCCTATGTCAGCAGTAATTAAAGAACATCAAAATAAATTCAAAATGCCTAAATTTAGTTGCAACCAAACGGCCACTACTGCATTGTAGTTGCAACGCATGAGCCCCGAACAAGAAATGGCCCTTATTGAACAATGCCGCACCGACCCCACCGCTTTTGGTGAAGTGTTCGACCATTGGTATAAACCTATATTCGGGTACATTATGCGCCGAACGGCTAATTATGACCTATCGAAAGACATTGCCGCCGAAACTTTTTTAAAGGCATTTTTAAAAATTGGTGGCTTCCGCTGGCGGGGCATCAGTCTTTCGGCATGGCTGTACCGCATTGCCACCAACGAGCTGAACATGTATTACCGTAGCAGTAAATATCAACCACAATCACTGCAGCAATTGCTGGAAAACCCGCAGATGGAAAAGCTGCTGCACCAGGGGGCTGATGACGAACGCGAACTGCTTGAAAATGAATTAAAGGCCCATAATGATTATAACCTCATCAGGATAAACCTGCTGAAGCTGGATATTAAATACCAGGAAGTGATTGCCCTGCGGTATTTTGAGCAGAAAACAAATGGCGAGATCGGCCAGATACTGGATAAAAACGAAGGCACCGTGAAATCGCTGCTGTCGCGGGGATTGGAGAAATTAAGAAATATGTTGTAACACTGCAACCAAACACCTGGTTTGCATTATAAGGGTAATTAACATGAAAGACCAAGACGAATTTTTAAAACAGATGGAAAATTTAAAAGTACCTGAAGTAAACCCGAACGAACACCCCCGGATGGTAAAAATGGCCATTATGAATGCCGGCCGCTCGGCTGCGCTGGGCGTATGGCTGGTTGTTGTGCCCTGCTATTTTTTGCTGTGTGTGTTTATGTACTACTTCTCGCACATACGGGTGGGTTCAAGCTGGTTTGTAGCGATGTTTACCTTAATGTCGAGCCTGGACAAAACGCCCTATATTGATTTCCTGGGGCCAATAATTATGGTGGTGCTGCCCATTATCTGTATCATTATAAATTCCCTGGCGATAATTCATGTGGACTTTCAAAAAGCGGGGCCGCAAACAGGAAAGGTACCGGAGTTTAGCATCACCATAAAAATTAAAATCTGGAATATCCTGCTCATCCTGCTCAGCCTGGCTATTGTAGGGATATTTATTGGGTATGTGATGACGGAGAATATATCTGTAGGGTGAGGGTGAGTCCGAAAGTCCGGAAGACCGGAAGTCCGAAAGAAAAAACGGTCAATCTTAAAATATCAATTAATAAAGAATAAAATTTTATGAAATTAAACTGGTTTACACGTAAAGGGATCATCTACAGGCCGGCATCCATTGCCGGGTGGGTATTACTGGGCATTGCAGCTGCCTTAGCCGTTTATATGTTCATCGATATCGATGGCCGGTCACATTCGGTGAGCGATACCATGATCAATTTTGTTTTTGACCTGTTGCTCATCGGCCTGATCTATACGATCATTGCTTATTTTACGGAAGCGAAGAGGGAAGTTGATTGAATTGATCGCCCTGCACTAAGTTGAATATATTAAACACGGTTTCATCCAAATTCTGCACATTTGCAATCTGCATAGTTGCACATCAGCACTTCTGCAGATCAAAAAAATGGAACCGGTACAGGCATTACAAAAATATTTCGGGTATGGCAGCTTCAGGCATTCGCAGGAAGCTATCATCAGCCACGTTTTAAATAAAGAGGATGTGCTTACCCTGATGCCTACCGGGGGCGGCAAATCATTATGCTACCAGTTACCGGCAGTATTGCTCGAAGGGCTTACGATTGTCATCTCCCCGCTTATTGCGTTGATGAAGGACCAGGTGGACAGCCTGAATGTCAACGGTATCCCCGCAGCTTTTTTTAACTCGAGCCAGTCGGCTCAGGAGCAGATAGAATTAACGACCAAACTCCGCAATAATCAAATCAGGTTGCTATACCTGGCGCCCGAGCGCTTGTTCGGCAACGAAAGCAAGCTAATGGCTTTTTTAAAGACGCTGCCGGTTTCGCTCATCGCTATTGACGAGGCGCATTGTATATCGCACTGGGGGCACGATTTCAGGCCCGAATACCTTGCCCTGGCAGGTTTAAAACTGGAGTTTCCGAACGTGCCTGTAATTGCCCTTACCGCAACCGCCGATAAGCTGACCAAAAAGGATATCCTGGAGAAATTAAACCTGAAGGATCCAGCCATTTTTGTTTCCTCCTTTAACCGGGCAAATATCACCTATCGCGTTATCCCTAAAAAGAACAGTTTTAGCCAATTGCTTGCTTTTTTGGATGAGCGGAAGGACGATTCGGGAATTATCTATTGCCTTTCTCGTAAATCAACCGAAGCGCTGGCCGCCGATTTAAGGGATGAAGGTTTTGCGGCCGAGCCCTATCATGCGGGGCTGGACAATGCCGTAAAGGCCCGAACCCAGGAAGCGTTTTTGCGCGATGATGTAAAAATTATTGTGGCCACCATCGCTTTTGGCATGGGCATCAATAAATCAAACGTGCGCTATGTGGTGCATGTGGATATGCCCAAAAACATCGAGGGATATTACCAGGAGACTGGCCGCGCGGGCCGCGATGGATTGCCATCGGATGCGATGCTGCTTTACTCGCCCGGCGATGCTATCAAACTGAAGCAATTTGCCATGGTTGAAGATAACCCCGAGCAAAGTAAAATTATGCTGAAAAAGCTGGACGATATGGTGCGCTATTGCCAGCTGCACGCGTGTCGCCGACAATTTTTGCTTCACTATTTTGATGAGGATTTTCCACCGGGCTGTGGCTCATGCGATTTTTGCTTAACGGAGTTTAAAAAGTTTGATGGTACGCTCATCGCCCAAAAAGCGTTATCGGCAGTAGCACGATTAAAGGAAAGATTTGGCGCCAATTATGTAGTCGACTTTTTACGAGGGTCGCGAAGCGAAAAAATATGGGAAGAACATAAACAACTCAAAACATACGGCATTGGCCAGGACATCAGCAAAGCAGAATGGCTGAGATATATACGTGAACTCACCAGCATGGATTACCTGCGCGTTACGGATGATGGGTACTCCGTCCTGCACCTCGGCCCCAAAAGCGAAGCCGTATTAAAAGGACTGGAAAAAGTTGAACTGGTTGAATCACAAATAACCGAAGAACACCATCAGCCTGCCGAAGCGCTGCCTTTTGAAGCGGAATTGCTGACCGAGTTGAAAGACATCCGTCGGGATATTGCCCTGCACGAAAACGTACCGGCGTATATCATCCTGTCCGACGCTACCTTACTGGAAATGGCTACCTACCTGCCCCAAAGTTTGGACGAATTGCGGCTTATTTCGGGGTTTGGCGATGTAAAACTGGCACGGTACGGACGTGAGTTTTTACAACCCATAAAAAGCTACTGCCAAAAAAGGGATTTAAACTCCAGGATTAAGCAAAAGTCTGCGAAACGCGAAAGAAAGGCCCGGACCGAAAAGAAAGCCGGCGCAAACAGATCAGGCAACACCGCTTATGAAACATTCACCCTTTACAAAGCCGGAAAAACCATTGACGAAATTGCCGCCGAAAGAGGCCTGGCGACAACAACCATTGAGGGGCATTTGAGTTATTATATTTACACCGGCGCCTTGGATGTTTCGGCATTTGTAACCGAAGAAAAGAAACTGAAAATACAGGATATTGTTGAAAGTTACGGCGCCGAAAAACTTTCGCCGCTAAAAGAGGTATTAGGAGAAGAATACAGTTATGGCGAAATTAAAGCCGTAATTGCGTGGATGCGGAAGGTGGGGATAATATAATATTAAAAATAAAAAATTGTCATTGTCATTGCGATGAGCGAAGCGAAGAAGCAAACTCGTCGTTATATATGGCGATAGTGCATTGACGCTAATGCATAGCAGTTGCGCAGTAGCGACGAGTTTGCTTCTCTACGCTTGCAATGACGAACTTTAAAAATTAAGCATTTGGAATGACAACATCAGCTCTTTACGACATTTTTCTTGAGCACCCGCTGATCAGTACCGATACCCGTAAAATAACTTCGGGCAGTTTGTTTTTTGCATTGAAGGGCGATAAGTTTGATGCCAATACTTTTGCGCAACAAGCTATTGCTGCGGGTGCCGCTTATGCTGTTATTGATAACCCGGCATATCAAACAAGCGAAAAATGTATTTTGGTTGATGATGTATTGATGACTCTCCAGGATTTGGCGCGGTATCATCGCAGTCAATTGGGTATCCCGGTTATTGGCCTTACCGGCACCAATGGGAAAACTACCACCAAGGAACTCATCAATGCGGTTTTATCGCAACGGTTTAAAACCCTGGCTACACAAGGCAATTTAAATAACCATATCGGCGTACCGCTCACTATTTTGTCAATTGATGATTCGCATGAAATGGCGGTTATCGAGATGGGCGCCAATCACCAGAAGGAGATCGAATTGCTATGTACCATCGCGCAGCCCTCACACGGGTTAATCACCAATGTGGGCAAGGCACACCTGGAAGGCTTCGGCGGATTTGAAGGAGTAAAAAAAGGCAAAGGCGAATTGTACAATTACCTGAAAGCCAACCGCGATATCCTTTTTATAAACGGCGATGACCCGGAACTACAACAAATGAAAAATGAACGGGATATAGAAGGAGCAATCAGCTACGGCAGTCATTACAATTTCGATTTTGTAAGCGGCGCCATTACCGGCAATTCGCCTTTCCTGTCGTTAGAATGGCAGAGGTATAACAGTACCGAAAGTCAGCAACTGGACACGCAAGTTACAGGGGCCTATAATTTTTATAATGCCCTGGCCGCTATATGCATAGGCGCTTATTTTGGGTTGACAGACGAAGAAATAAAGACCGGTGTGGAAGGCTATCAGCCCAAAAACAATCGCTCGCAAATTGTACAAACTGCCACCAATACGCTCATTTGCGATTACTACAATGCCAACCCCAGCAGCATGGCTGTGGCTATTGAGAATATCGGTAAAATGGATGCCGGCAAAAAAGTTTTAATCCTGGGTGATATGTTTGAGCTGGGCGATGAGTCCGAAGAAGAACATGCAGCAGTGATAAAAAAGGCAATGGAAACGGATGCTGATGAACGCATCTTTATAGGGAAAGATTTTTATGAAGCTAAAGCGACTATGGTCCATGGACCATGGTCCATAGACAAAAAAACGGCTTATTATCCCACTGCCGAAGATGCGATTGCCGCTTTAAAGGCTCATCCCATTAAAAATGCAACAGTGTTAATTAAAGGCTCGCGGGGCATGGCGCTGGAGCGGCTCGTTGAACTGTTTTAAGATATAACAGATTGGTATTTTTTCTATATTCGCCGCAAATACCCCGTTTATTAAATGAAGAAAACCTTATTTATCTGCCTGCTGCTTCTTTTCAGGTTTGCGGCTTACCCGCAATGGGTAAAAGTTAAAATCGGAAAAAAGTCAACCGGAAGCCCGGAGTTAACTTTAAAGCTGATTGCCCGCATCCAGAGTTATAACCCGAAGCCAACAAACACACTCGACTTTTTCGACAGATCGATCAACTCGCCAAAATCGGCTTTGATACTGGAAAAAACTGTGGATGGCAAAAGCGTGAAAAGGCTGTATGTTAACAGCCTGGAAGGTGGTGTTACCGCCGTTTACGATTTGCAGGATACCTTTAAAAAAGTTGCTGTTATTAATCACACCTTTTTAACAGATGATTCTGCTTTGTTCCGGGAAACCAATTTTCCGGGCTATAAATTTAAGCAGGGGCGCAAAAATGTGAACGTATTTATTGGCAAGCCTGTTGAAATGTGCCTGTCTAATAACAACAAGTACCTGTGGGTGCCCTATTACCGCCGCGATTATGATAAACTGGCGACCGAACCATCAGCAATTGCCGTGATTGATGTAGACAGCAACAAGATTTCGCGGGTTTTCCCTACCGCGCCGCTGCCAAAAATGGTAGCCTGCTCGCAGGATGATAAATATATTGCTGTTACCAATTGGGGCGATAATACGGTCCACTTGATTGATATCAGCTCGGGCGATCCGGCGAAATTTGAATATTGCGCCCATTTCGTGGTGGATCATCGCCTTGCCTTGAATTTCACCGGTAAGGTTAACCGCGATAATCAATGTGGTTTTTGTTTGCGCGGTACCGCGTTTACGCCCGACAGCAGCTACCTGTTTGTAGGCCGCATGGGCGGCGGGGGCATTGCCATATTTGACATTAAACAGCAAAAATACCTGGGGACCGTATACGGAACCAAAAACAATATCCGACACATGGTGATTAAGGACGATTACCTGTATTTAAGCTCGAATAAAGACGGTGTGGTTGAAAAAACCAAATGGAAGGATATGCTCGATTACTTTTTGGCCAACCAGGATAAAAAAAATATTCAATATAAAACCTGGAAGACAGCCTTTACCGGTTTGGGTGCCCGCACGATTACGCTTAGCGCCGATGGTAAATATTTATTCGCCACTGCAAATAACGAATCGAAGATCAGTATTGTGCGTACAGCCGATATGAAAACCATCGGTTCCATAAAAGCCGACCCCTACCCGGTAGGTATGGTGATTGATAACAGCGACAAATACCTGGTGGTTACCGCGCAGGGCCAAAAAAACAAAGGGGGCAACTCGGTGATGATTTATGAGATAGCTAAATTGTAGATTACAGGGGGGCTCGGACAAAAGCGGGGTGTCACCCTAAGGCACTCGAAGGGTGAGTGCATAGGCCATTGCTGCCAGGCTTTTCGCTAACCACGACCGATTTGCATAGCGGTTGAGTACAGCAGTACAAGATTTCTCACTGTCGTTCGAAACGCACATGGGGGTTGGAAGAAACCTTTCCCAGCTTACAAAAAATGATCAAAAGTATCGCTGCGGATACCTAAACGAAGGGTTTCCAGCGGAATTACTTCGGCAGGGGCAATGTTGCCGAGGTTAACATTGGCGCCTATCAGCTTGATAAACCAAACCTGTTGCGCTTTTTGCGGAGCCTCCCAAATAATGGTTTCTGCGGGTATTTGGGTAAGTATTTCATCCACCAAACCCTGCCTCACTTCTCCCGAATCGCGGTAGATACCTACGTTGCCGCTTTCGCGGGCTTCGGCAATTACTTTCCAGGCACCGGCTTCAATTTCGGCATTCATTAACTTGATCCATTTATATGGCGCAAATATTTTTTGAACATCCTTGGAGCCTACTTCCGATATAACCGTAACCTGGTTATTTAGCTTCCGGATATATTCGCACTTTACATCATGCTCAATTTCAATGGAACCGTCGGATACTTCGGCATGCTCCATTTTATATTTATCGAGGATGCGGCAATAATCATCAAACTGGTTGCGCACAATAAAGGCTTCAAACAGGGTACCGCCAAAATAAACCGGGATACCGGCTTCGCGGTATATCGCTAATTTTTTATCCAGGTTGGGCGTAACATATGAGGTGGCCCAGCCCAACTTTACAATATCGGTATGTGTTCCGGCAACCTCTATAAAATCTTCAACCTGCCTTAAACTCAATCCCTTATCCATAACCATGGTAATGCCGCTGTTTCGGGGTTTAACAGCGCGCTCCGGAAGATTATTCATTTGATAGTTCATAAATGCGGATTAGTTATAGACTATAACTAAAAGTTCTAATGGCGCAAAGGTCATGAAAAAAGCCGAAAAATTGAAAGAAATTTTTCGGCTTTTTTTGATTTGAAAATTTGAAGATGTGTTAATTTGAAAATGATTGATCAGGGTCACCAAAACACATTTTCAAATCCTCAAATTGCCAAATTTTCAAATTAACATCTACTTCGTGTAACGATTAATAATATCCACAATCACTTTGTTTTTTTGCAATTGGGGTAAATAATCAAACAAGATATAATGTTTTTCGGGGTCCGAGGCCAGGGCCAGTTCTAGCTGCACAAGGGCTTCGTTGTATTCGCCTTTGGCAAATAAGTAGGCTACCATCCGGTAATAAAGCTCGGCGGCATCGGGGTTATTTTTTATGGCCTGTGCTATTATCTCGATGGCATCAACCAGGCGCTGCTGTTCATACAAAATAGATGAATAATCCAACCAGGCATCTACATCAATCGGGTTAAGCTCTACAACTTTTTCATAAGCCTGCTCGGCTTCGTCCATATGGCCCAGTTTGTATTCGGCATCGGCAATGGCAAACCAGTAATCGGCATTGGCAATATCCAGGTCGAGGGCTTTTTTGTAAAAATGGAGCGCTTCAAAATAACGTTCTTCAAAATCAAGCGTAACACCTATCCCAAACCAGGCATCGGCCAACTTAGGGTCCATCTTAACAGATTTTTTGTAGAACGCCCGCGCATCGTCCATCTGCTCCAGCTTTTCGTAGCATTCGCCTATAGCGCAATAAGTATCGGCATTGGGTTGCTCGTATTCAAAAGTGTGGCGGTAAACCTCGATGGCTTCCGCATATTTCTCCAGGTTAACCAAGGCATTGCCTTTATTAAAATAGGCAGAGGCAAAATTATCTTTTATCAGGATGGCATAGTCGTATGCATCAATCGCTTTTTCAAATAAACTAAGTTTGGTAAAGGCGTTGCCTAAATTATACCAGGCCGCATAGCTGTACGGTTCGTTATCAATATATTGCTCATAAAAAACCACGCTTTCCTGCTGGTTGTCCAGCACATCGTAACAAAAAGCCAGCTCGTAAAGGGCGTCCTGGTTTTCCATGTTTTGTTTTAAGCACAATTTGAGGTAGGTGATGGAAGTTTCGTAGTCGCCCATGTTTTGGTAAACGTAGGCAATGTGCAATAACACCTCGTCGGTATCTTCGGCTAATTCCAGCGCTTTCTCGTAGTTTTCCAGTGCTTCGCCATAACGCTCCATGCTCTCGTACAGGTTACCGCGGATCAGGTAAATATCCGGGTCGGAAGCCTCGAGCATAGCGGCTTTTTCAAGCGCGGTAAATGCTTCGGCAACCTTATTGGTAACCACTAAAAGCTGGGCCTGTTTAATTAAAAATACGGCGGCAAACGGATGCTGGTTTCGGGCATACTCGGCTACCTGTAAGGCTTTAGGCGGGTCGTTCTTTTCGATATAATAGTCGATTATGTTCTCAAACGCCTGGGCATCAAAAAAGTACTGATCATGATTTCGAATCATTTCTTCGTACCGTTCTACCGAAAACTTTGCATCTTCGGTAAAACCAAATTCAAATTCTTCTTCCATTCAATTTTGTTTCAGAACATATACAGCCAAGGCCTTTAAACTCGCTCTATCGGCCTTAACATGAGTTTAAATTACAAGTAATAAACATCCATAATACAATTTAGTTATCAACATTCAAACATTGTCAACACGATCAATTACAAAACGCTGATAATTAATGCAAATGAATTTTTCGGCAAACGATGAGTTGATATAAAATGCCTTAAAGATTTTTACCTTTGGCAAAAGTAACTATTATGGACTTCAATCTATCAGAAATTCTGAATCGTTTACATATAAACGACATAAACGAGGCATTTAGTACCGGCAGCAACTGGGCAAGCAGCCCCAATGCCCAGGTAAAAGACATTCTTTCGCCTGTTGATGGTAAAAAAATAGCATCCGTAAAAATAGCCGACGCAGCTAATTATAATCAGGCAATTGAGACTGCGGCAAAGGCATTTGTAAACTGGCGCACCGTACCTGCGCCAAAACGTGGTGAAATTGTGCGCGAAATTGGCGATGCCCTGCGGGCAAAAAAGCAGGACCTGGGCAAACTGGTTAGCTACGAGATGGGCAAAAGCCTGCAGGAAGGCTATGGCGAAGTGCAGGAAATGATTGACATTGCCGATTTTGCGGTGGGCCTAAGCCGCCAGTTGTACGGATTAACCATGCACAGTGAGCGTCCATCGCACCGTATGTATGAGCAATATCATCCCCTGGGTATCGTGGGTATTATATCGGCGTTTAACTTCCCTGTGGCCGTTTGGAGCTGGAATGCGATGCTGGCCTGGGTTTGCGGCGATGTTTGTATCTGGAAACCATCCGAAAAAACACCATTAACCGCTATTGCCTGCCAGCACATTGCACAGGAAATATTTAAAAAACACAGTATTGAAGAAGGCGTATCCTGCCTGGTTATCGGCGACAGGGAGATTGGCGAACTGATGTCAAACGACACACGCGTGCCTTTGGTTTCGGCTACCGGCTCAACCGGCATGGGTAAGGCGGTGAGTGCCGCTGTGGGCGCAAGGCTTGGTAAAAGCCTGCTGGAGCTGGGCGGCAATAACGCCATCATCATCAGCGAAAACGCTGACCTTGATATGTCATTAATAGGCGCTGTTTTTGGCGCGGTAGGTACTGCCGGACAGCGTTGCACGAGCACACGCAGGCTCATCATCCACCAAAGCGTTTACGAACAGTTTAAACAAAAACTGGTGAGCGCCTATCAGCAAATAAAAATTGGCGATCCTTTGGATGAAAATAACCACATGGGCCCGCTGATTGACCAGGACGCGGTGAGCCTTTATCTAGATTCGATTGAAAAAGGCAAAGCCCAGGGGGCCAACTTTGTAGTTGAAGGTGGTAAGCTGGAGGGCGACAAATATGCATCAGGCTGTTATGTAAAACCCTGCATTGCCGAGGTTGAAAATCATTACGCTATTGTGCAGCACGAAACCTTTGCGCCTATATTATACCTTATCAAATACAAAACCCTTGATGAAGCTATCGCCTTGCAAAACGGTGTACCGCAGGGACTGTCATCATCAATCATGACAACTAACCTGCGCGAAGCAGAGTTGTTTTTATCCTGCGGAGGATCGGACTGTGGTATTGCTAATGTGAACATCGGCACTTCGGGTGCCGAGATTGGCGGCGCTTTTGGTGGCGAAAAGGAAACTGGCGGCGGCCGCGAATCGGGCTCGGATGCATGGAAAGTTTACATGCGCCGGCAAACCAATACTATAAACTATTCAAAAACGTTACCCTTGGCACAAGGAATTAAATTTGAGTTGGATTAAGTTGAAAATGTTGTAAAAAGTTGTAATGGTTGCAAATGTTGAAATTGCACTTTTTAAAACTCTTACAACTTTTTACAACAACTACAACCCTTACAACCTTTTATAACCCTTACAACCACAACAACAACTAAAATAAATGAATAAACTAAAAACCTACGCCCTGAACGCGATATTATCCGGGGCGCTATTGATGAGCCTGAATGTTTTCGGGCAGGAAGCACCAAAAAAAGAACCTGATCCGCCGAAAAACTGGCACCAGATGGACCTTAAGACCGATGGTTATTATGGTGTGAGCCTAAACCAGGCTTATTTGTTTTTAAAAGGCAAAAAAAGCAAAACTGTGGTGGTTACCACTATTGACAGTGGAATAGACACCACGCAAAATGACCTCAAAAGCATTTTGTGGGTTAACCCCAACAAAGATGCCGGCTACCCCGGCGACACACACGGCTGGGACTTTTTAGGTGGTGCCGATGGAAAGGTTGATTATACCGAAACTGAGGAAGAGGTAAGGCAATACAATAAGTTAAAGGGTAAATACCTCACTACAACGACCGCTCCTGCCGGCCAGGAAAAAGAATTTGCTTTTTGGCAAACGGTAAAAACTGTTTACGACTCGACATACAATAAAGCGCAAACCGAGATTAAAGACCTCACCGAAGAAGTAAACGTACTCACAGCGACCAATTACTATATTAAAAGGCAGTTGAACCTGAAGTCTGATCAAACATTTAACAGGTCCGACCTGGCTAAGATCAACACTACCAACGATACCATTAACCAAAGTAAAACAGTATGGGAATCGGTGTTTACCCAAATAGGCGAAAGCACCAATAACGCAAAGGTTTTAAAGGATATAACCGAGTATTTTGCCAAGCAAAACAATACTGTTAACCCCGACCTGGACACCCGCGCCCGAATTGTAGCCAATGATCCCGACGTTAACGATGGCAAACCCTATGGCAATAATATTTTAAAAACGCCCGATTGCTCGCATGGTACAGGTGTTGCAGGCCTTATTGGCGCTGTACGCAACAATGGTTATGGTATTGATGGTATTGCTGACAATGTGCGCATTATGTCGATTAAAGCAGTGCCAAACGGCGATGAGTATGATAAAGATATTGCCAATGCTATCCGCTTTGCGGTTGACCATGGCGCCGAGGTGATTAACATGAGTTTTGGCAAAAAGCTGTCGCCGCATAAGGAATGGGTTGATGCCGCCTTTAAATACGCTGCAGCGCACGATGTGTTGCTGGTGATGGCATCGGGTAACGACGGGCAGGATGTTGACGCCCACCCCGAATTCCCAAATGATACATACCTGGATGGCACTACCACTGATAATGTGATCAACGTAGGTGCATCCGGCCCCAAAGTAGGCGAAACCCTTGTAGCCGATTTCAGCAACTATGGCAAAAAGAGTGTAGATGTTTTTTCGCCGGGCGTTAAGGTTACTTCCATTGATATGGATGCCGAATTTAATACCGAAGACGGTACCAGCTTTTCATCACCTATTGTTGCCGGCATTGCAGCTTTAATCCGCGAATATTATCCGCAATTAACTGCCAGCCAGGTAAAACGTGCAATTTTAGAATCAGCAACACCATTAACCGGGACTATGGTTCTTAAACCAGGCAGTAAAACTGATAAGGTCGACTTTGCTTCGCTTTCCAAAACGGGCGGTATTGTTAACGCTTACAAAGCGTTGAAGATTGCCTCGGAAATGAAGGGGGAGAAGAAGTAGTTGATTAGAGATTAGGGACTGGAGATTAGAGGTTAGAGAGCACACTAAACTTCCGAAGTTTAATTCGGTATTGTTTTTTTTCAAAGGGCCTCATAGAGGGCTGCGCCGTTTTAAAACTTCGGAAGTTTTATTTCTCCGCACTTTTCACGGTTTTTCCAATATATTTATTTCATGAAACATTTATTGCTCTGCACCATTCTCATCGTTTTGTTAAGTGCAACCTGCGTTCGGGCGCAAACAGATTGCAAACAATTCAGGAACGGGAAATACAAATCGACCTATAAAGGAAAAACCGAAATAATTGAGCGTACCGATGCTGTACAAAAAGAGACTTTTATTGGTGATGAAACCAATCCTATACAGCCACCACCCATAATATTGCTGGATGTTAAATGGACAAGCGATTGCTCCTACACCTTAACCATGAGTGCCGAATCGGCTGCCAAGTATCCTAAGCTGCCTAAAAATGCATATGTAACGGTTACCATTTTCAAAACCACTCCAAACTCTTACACCCAACGCTCAGTATCAAACATGTCGAAGGATACCGTGGTGAGTGAATATGTTAGGGTGAAATAGGTTTTTTGGTGGTAAAACGTGCATCGGCCAATATTTTGTTAACAAATCCTTCTTTTTGAGGTCGGATTGTTGGTTATATGCATCACATTTTCGTAAAATATTTGTTGAGTAACAATTATAACGCAAGGGCAGGCGGGCACAATTGCAAATCACACATCATTGCTTATATTTGCGTGCGAAAAAAAAAGAATTTAACATCACGATGAGAGAAATACAGTTCAGGGAAGCGCTTCGGGAGGCAATGTCCGAAGAAATGCGCAAGGATGATAAAATATACCTGATGGGCGAAGAGGTTGCCCAATACAACGGGGCCTACAAAGTTAGCCAGGGAATGCTTGACGAATTTAGCGCTAAAAGGGTAATTGATACCCCCATCTCTGAAGCTGGTTTTGCCGGTATAGGCATTGGCTCGGCCATGAATGGTTTACGCCCGATTATTGAGTTCATGACCTTTAACTTCTCGTTAGTGGCAATTGACCAGATCATCAACGGTGCGGCAAAAATTATGTCGATGAGCGGCGGGCAGTTTTCGGTGCCTATCGTGTTCCGCGGCCCAACCGGTAATGCCGGGATGTTGAGCTCGCAGCACAGCCAGTGTTTCGAAAACTGGTATGCCAATTGCCCCGGGTTAAAAGTGGTTGTACCATCAAACCCTTATGACGCAAAAGGATTATTAAAATCATCGATAATTGATCCCGATCCTGTTATCTTCATGGAGTCGGAATTAATGTATGGCGATAAAGGCGAAGTTCCTGAAGAGACTTATTATATCCCGCTTGGAAAAGCCAATGTAACCAAAGAAGGTTCGGACGTAACACTAGTAGGTTTTGGCAAGATCATGAAAGTGGTTAACGCCGCAGCTGCCGAACTGGAAAAAGAAGGCATCCATGCAGAAGTGATTGACCTGCGCACCGTGCGCCCGATTGATTACGATACCGTGATCACATCAGTAAAAAAGACAAACCGTTTGGTAATTGTTGAAGAAAGCTGGCCTTTAGGATCCATAGCAACCGAAGTTGCCTTTAAAGTACAAAAAGACGCTTTTGATTACCTTGACGCACCGGTATTGCGCATTATGGGCGGCGATGTTCCCCTGCCATACGCGCCAACCCTGATACAGGAATACCTGCCAAACCCCGAAAGAGTGATTAAGGCGGTTAAGGAAGTAATGTACGTTACTAAATGAGTTTATTGAGTTAGTCCCGAGAGCTATCGGGTAGGTTGAAAAGGTTGATTAAGTTTTTAATTGTACTTAATCAGCAAATAACTTAAAAATAAAAGTCCCTTATGAAAATAAGGGACTTTTTTATTAATTTCCGTTTTTTAAACTGTATAGTATGAAATTTTTAATTGCGGGCCGGGTTTTCAGGCTTTCGGCTTTGTCGCTTGTCTTCTCTTGTTATTTTGGATTAACTGCGAGCGCCCAGGCGCCAATTACACCAACCGCGCCAAAACCAACTGTCGTGGGCTTAGCCCCTAAAACAGCGCTAAGTATTATCGATGCATTTTTTAAAAAATATAAAGATGATGGCACCGGACCGGCGGTTGATTACTTGTTTGGCACCAATAAATACTTTACCAATGCAGCCGGCATCAGCCAGTTAAAGGTTAAACTCGATTCGTTGAGGCAAACCGTGGGCACTTATTTAAGTAAGGAGCTTATCGCCCAGCGCAGCTCGTCGCCCAGTTTATATTTGTACAGCGTATTGGTAAAAAACGAGATCCAGCCGCTTCGGTTCACTTTTATATTTTACAAGCCACAAAGCGAATGGGTACTGTACCGTTTTAAATACGACGACCAAATGGACAGCGAACTTGAAGAGGCTGCCAAAATAAACAACAAGCATCCTTAATAGCATGAATAAAAAACCAATTCTTCAAATCATATTGTTTGTTTCGGTGCTTATCATTAATGTCTGCACCCTGATAAATGGCATCCGGCACCACGAAAACTGGCTTACCATTACGGGTTCCGTTGGTTTGGCTTTAATCCTTTTTGCTGCAGTTGTAAGGTATAAACGCAACCAGGCGTTGTGGTAGATTTGGAATAGGATGCGTTAATATTTAACGAACGCCGACTAAAATAAACAGGACTATAATAACACCAAGTGCCGAGGCTATGACAATGGCGCTTTTATCTACACGATAATCCTCCCTGACGTCTTTCCGAAAGATCAACCATAAACAGCCGCCATAAAAAAGCATACCGCCAATTGAAGGGGTAATAAGTCTTTCGTAATAAGAAAAACCGTGATATGTAAAATGCCTGACAATAGCGGTAAAAAATATAATTACTGGAATTACGGCAGAACAAATAAGGAACGCGGTTGAAAGCAGCCAGCCAAGTATTTTACGCTTCCACAACAAAACAGCCCCTGCCGGTGGCATTATCAATGGCAAAAGATAAAGACAGAGTTCACTGATGAAGTGCTTTGATTTGCCGTAAGTCAATAAAAACTTTAACATGGGAAATTCG
>Ga0206865_1102_pt3 | contig 24219 bp, 29 predicted proteins | sample Alteio_BWOrgCont_39_FD_152628 | JGI IMG/M metagenome (GOLD analysis project Ga0206865, IMG submission 152628) | Enriched cells from forest soil in Barre Woods Harvard Forest LTER site, Petersham, Massachusetts, United States -... | ecosystem: Environmental > Terrestrial > Soil > Temperate forest >...
CTCTATAAACGTTTAACAACTGATGGAGTGCCCGATGATACGTATGACAAAGAAAACTGTAGCTACATTTGCTTATGTTGCAGTCCTCGCTACCAGCATGATGACTGGTACCAGCCACGCTACCAATAGCGATACCATGACGACAAAGCCCCCTGAGGCTACCGTGATGGTTGGTGGTGCCGCCATGTATCCTTCCAAGAACATCATCGAGAATGCCAGCAACTCAAAAGACCACACGACCCTTGTCGCAGCTGTAAAGGCTGCGGGCTTGGTTGAAACCTTGCAAGGCAAGGGCCCCTTCACCGTATTTGCCCCGACCAATGAAGCTTTTAGCAAATTGGCTCCCGGAACGGTTGACACACTTTTGAAACCAGAAAACAAGGCGAAGCTCACCAGCATTCTGACCTACCACGTTGTACCAGGTACTGTTGCTGCAGCTGACATTGCAGCCCAAGCAAAAGCCAATGGTGGCAAAGCCGTCTACAGGACAGTTGAGGGCGACACAGTTACCTTGCTGCAGGATCCACAAGGTCAATGGTGGATTGCTGATGATTCAGGCAACAAGGCTATGATTACGATTGCAGACGTTATGCAATCGAACGGTGTGATCCATGTGATCGACACGGTCTTGATCCCAGCTAAGTAAGGACTTATGGCGATGCATGCTGCCTAGGCAGCATGCATCTTCCTAAGAAAGTGCAGTGCGTTATTTTTAACCCATGGAGGATTATTATGACGAAGCATATTCCAGCTGAATTTATGGTCAAACTTTACACGAACTTGTTACTTCGTTTTGCACTGTATAGCGCTTACGGTTATGCCGTTTCACTCGCCTTTAGTTTCATTTATTATACTGTCATTTCACCGCAAAGTGGTGTGACATGGGGTAGTGCATGTCCCTTGTCACCTTACTCAGCGATTGCTTATCTAAGCGTTGTTGGATATTTCGCAGCACGTGATGCCATCGAGACAAACTCTTCACCCTTAGCTGGCCTGCTTAAAACGCTGCCAACAAGGGTCTAACAAAAGAGGATATACGTGCTTATCAAACGAATCTTACAAATCACAGTAGCTCTCGCCGCAGTCGTCCCGATCGCGGCGGGAGTTGCTGGCATTTTGTTGGGCCTTAATTTAGTGGAGGCTGTTACGCCCGCCTCTCTACCACTTGATAGCCATTTCCGTTATTTGTCTGGCTTATTGTTAGGCGTAGGGCTTGGTTTTCTAACAACCATTCCTCATATTGAATTGAAGGGCGCGCGGTTCCGTCTTTTGACAGCTATTGTTTTTATTGGCGGGCTCGCGCGGCTTTTGTCCTGGGTCGTGGTGGGTGTTCCTGATCGTTTTATGATGTTTGGATTGGGGATGGAGTTGGTCGTCACTCCCTCTTTAGCTTGGGTCCAATATTGGGTTGAAAAACGCCTCAAAGTTCCAGCTCGGGAGGATTGATATGGTTCGTTTTCTTGCAACTTTAATGCTCATGGTAACCGTCATGTTCCTTTGTTCCAGCTCATCCCATGCTGTCGAATTGCCGCCGCCCGCACATGATGCGCCCTTGGCTTCCCACAGTGGTACGGAGACCATTGTTTTGGCGGGTGGTTGTTTTTGGGGCATCCAGGCTGTGTTCCAGCATGTCAAAGGCGTGAAAGAAGCCATATCAGGCTATAGTGGCGGGGATGTGAGTACAGCCAATTATAGGGCCGTGAGCACACGGATGACGGGCCATGCGGAATCTGTCAAAGTGACGTTTGATCCGTCCCAAGTGACCTTGGGAAAAATTCTGCAGGTTTTCTTTTCGGTGGCGCACGACCCGACAGAGCTCAACCGCCAAGGCCCCGATACAGGAAGCGAATATCGCTCGGCCATTTTCTTTCAAACACCGGCCCAACAACAGATTGCAGAAGCCTATAAAGCGCAACTTCAAGCAGTTAATGTTTTTTCTGACCCTATCGTTACGGAAATCACGCCTTTAAAGGGGTTCTATCCGGCTGAAGAGCATCATCAGAATTTTGCGACTTTAAACCCCAACAATCCTTATATCCTGATTAATGATGCACCCAAGGTTGCCAATTTGAAGAAGCAGTTCCCAGATATTTATGTGCAGCCCTAACTGTCAGGTTGTCCTTATGACAGGCGTTCCTTCGAGTGTGCGTTGAACAGGGCATTTAGCTGCAACTTCAATCAGTTTTTTGCGCTGCTCATCCGATAAAGTATCGCCGTGTAAAATAACCTGTTTTTCGAAAATATCGGTTTTCCTTGTTTGGCCTTCGGCCGCTTCCTTGCGGTGCGTCAGATTGACTTCGACCTTATCGAGTGGCCAGTTTTGTTGCTTTGCATACCAGCGCACGGTCATGGCCGTGCATTCCCCGAGGGCTGCTAGCAATAAATCATAGGGGGCGGGACCCGTATTCCCGCCACCACTCGCGAGAGGTTCGTCGCCATGAAGTTCGTGACCCGAAACCTCAATAGTCACGGCAAATATGCTTTTGCCGTTTTCTGTGACGTGTGCTCTTTGGCTTTCTTCTGACATTAGGCAGCTTCCGGGACATCAATCACAAGGATCTCGGCGTCCGTTTCGGCCCTGATGGTCAAGGTTTTGTCCTTAACGACTTCGGCGCCGTCGCCTTGTTTCATGGCGATGCCATTGACGGTGAATTTGCCAACGGAAGCGAGCAGGTAACCATTGCCTTTCAGCGATTGGTTGATCACCGTGCCGGCTTTGAGTTTGCCGCCATAAATCGCAGCATCTTGGTGAATGAGCAAAGCTCCTTGAGCGATATCTTCTTCACGGCCAGACGCCAGGACTGAAAGATGGCCATCATTGGCTGCGGTCTTAGGGAATTCGCGCGCTTCCCAGCGTGGCTCTACATTTTCTTTGTTGGGCTGGATCCAGATTTGATAAAGCCGCGTGTCTTCGGATTCCTGGTTAAATTCGGAATGCGTAACACCTGTGCCTGCGCTCATAACCTGGACGTCGCCTGCGCTCGTACGGCCGACATTGCCCATACTGTCTTTATGGGTAATGGCACCTTGCCGTACATAGGTGATGATTTCCATATTATCATGGGGGTGGGTGCCAAAACCCGATCCTGCCGCGACCTTGTCATCATTAATGACGCGTAAAGGCCCAAATTCAACGCGGTCTGGATTCCAATAGTTGGCAAAACTGAAATGATGGCGGGCGTCGAGCCAACCATGGTTGGCATGGCCAAGTTTTTCATAAGGATAAACAGTAATCATGATGTCACCTTTCCTCGGCTGGCCTTGGCTTGAACCAGTTCTCGCCTGGCCATGTGTAAAGTAAATAGAGGGCATAGATCTGTAATGTTATATCGGGAATGCTGGTCAGATATTCAAGGGGTGGGTGGTAGGGCGGGAGGCCAAACATCAGGATTTGAAAGATAAATCCCCACAAAAAACTGGAACGTGCCCAATGTTTACCTTTATGAATCTCATAGATGATCCAGACTGATATTAAGGCGATGGCTATGTAGCCTGCAATTGCGCATTGCAGCAAAGCTGAGGGCGAGATGGAGACGAGGCCTGAGGATTGTTCTGTTATCTGAGTCGCTAGTTCAGCAAGTCCTGTATAGGTTTGATAAATGCCAAACAAAGTTGTCCAGGCCGTCCAGCCATAGAGTGCCCGTTCAGCGTAAGTGACATTTTTAGGCTTTTTGTAGGTGTGATGGGATGTCACAGATTTTCCTGCATGAGGGGAGGGGTGATCATGTACTCTTTTATAGATTCTGTCTTATAGTTTGGCATGGCTAAAAAACCTAACAGCTCTTGGTATATTTATATAATCGAATGCGTCAACGGCAAGCTCTATACCGGCATTACAAGCAATCTCGAAAAACGTTTCAAGCGACATTGTGCAGGAAAGGGGGCGCGCTTTACGAAGCGCAACCGGCCTTCGCATATGATAGCTGCTAAACCGTGCAAAGACCGCTCGGAAGCCAGTAAGCTTGAATATGCGATCAAACAATTAAAACCAAAGCAGAAACGCACGGCTGTAGAGGCATGGCCGATGAAAAAAGACCTGCCAAAAGCTTAAGGTTAAGGATTTGCGGGTTTTTCCGGCACTTGCCGTGCACAAAAGGCGCCGAAGATAATATAGGCAAGCCAGAGGGGTGTTTTCACCAAGGGCTGGGATGGGATCAGAAGGAAGATGATGCTGATGGGGATTGAGGTCGCAGCAGAGAGGCGCATCGCCCCGCTGAAATCCTTCATGCTTTTTGAGAATAGATTAATGAACATAGCAAAGAGTGCGCCGATCACAACTTTGATAAAATTAACAAGAAAAACACTGAAAGCCATGATGAGGCCGAAGAAAACGGGGGCCCAGAAGACTGTTTTCTTGGCGTAGTCCATCCAAAGATCATGTGTGATCGTTATATCAGGCATGGATTCCAAAGATTGTATGCGCAGTTCTTGGCCAGGATTTTTGAAGGTCACCATTTTATCTGCCGTAAAGAGGATGATAATTTTTTCATCCCGCATTTTTTTGGTCAGGGCATTGACATCGTCAATTTTATAATTCGTATCGATAAGGATTTGTTCCTTGATCGCGGCTGGTTTTGTTTTTTCTTCCCCCTTGGTTTCAGGGAGGCGCACCGAATAGGGCGTGGGTTGGTCAATGGACAATTTATGGTCTTTGAAGGTGGAGACGGGGAGGCCAGCCGCGATCTCTGGGATCATATCCAGCACCTTCATCCCTGGCTTCACCAGGAGGACGGCTGAATAGGTAAGGTCAATAACGCTCAGGATGAGGACAAACCCCATACCAAGGCCTTTCCATTGGCTGAGAAGGTCGCGGTAAAAGCGGCGCGAAAAAAACGTGAAGGGGATGCTTTGGATTGTTGTGAGCATGGATAACCACCGTAAAAGAAAGACTCCAAGTAACTTAAAGCAATCCTTTTACTTACGGAAGTGGAGTTATTTTAGCGTCCCTCAACAATAACCCGGTATTGGTAGAGTTTAGCATCGCCATCTTCGTCGGTTGAACGGACAATGAGGTTGGTCTCACCTGTCCCTTCTTTGGGTATTAGGTTAACAATATTATCAACACGTTCTGCTGTCACGAGTGAGGGATTACCCGTCACAACAGATTGGACATGGCCATTTGGCAATTCAATTTGGGTGGCCATGCCGCTGGTCAAATGGATGGCGGGCATATCGGTTGTAGCTTGGATAACGCGTGGTGTGCTGGACGTGCAAGCCGTGAAAGCAAGGCATGTCATAAGGGCCAGTGTTGTTTTCTTAAGCATCGTAGCTCCTAAGTGGTTGGTTTAAGGTTTGCCCCAAGGCATGATAGGTACGGCTGAGACGGAATTTTTTGGTGATCCTTCGATGAGTTTGTCCGAATAGCTTAGGTAAATAAGCGTATTGTTAGGTTTGTCATAAAAACGAATAACCTGAAGTTTTTTAAATAAGATCGAGCGACTTTCCTTAAAGACCCGTTCTTTATCCCCCAATCCTGACTTGATGGTAATGGGCCCCACTTGACGGCACGCTATCGAAGCATCGGAGGTGTCCTCGGCGAGGCCTACCATGCCTTTGGCACCACCCGTTTCAGCTTTGCTAATATAACAAGCAACACCATCGATATCGGGATCCTTGAAGGAGGTAATGCAGATCTTATCATTCGATATGCCGAGCATGCGGATATTGGTTGAAACGCAGCCAATGTCCTCTGCGTGTAGAGATGTTGAAATCAACAGGGACACAAAAAATAAAAACAGGGATATCGGACGCATGAGAACCTGAGGGTTGTTGGTTGACGAGAGGTTAGCCTTTTGAGGCCGGTTTATCTAATAATTATTCCATAAAGAGGGAATATATCCCTTCTAGGGGATAGAATTTCATGTGCGAAGGGTGTTCCTTACAAAGGCAAAGGGAATTTGAGGTGTTTCTTTAGCTTCCTAACTATTTTCCTGAGTGTTATCTTTTTACTGCGAGCGAGCAGGCGGTCGATAGAGCGCTGGACGCTGGTATTTCCTGTCTCGCGCCTGATATCAAGCCACTGCTTTTTGAGCTCACCATGGACATTGGGAATGCCATCTATCTTTGAGCTCAAATTTCCAGGCGGGAAAGTCTCAAGGCATTCCAAAGCCCCAACGACGGCAAATTGTGCCTGTGTGCGCACGCATTTTTCACAGAAGCCACAATTCATATTCTTGGAGTTATTTTCCCAACAGACCTTAAGGTATTTATGGACGAGTTTTGAGCGTGAGATAAATTTGACTTTCTCAAGCCTTGATAATTCCCAACCGTCATTGATAATTTTAACAATACTTGAACTCCAAAAAGGATCGAGCGCTTCATTTGATCCCCACGGGGGTGGTACATCTGAGCTTGCCAAGAAGACAGAGCCAAAATGGCTCGAAAGCAAATGGGCAATGCAGGAAAGAGCGGCGCCATGGCTAATCTCCCAATTGACATCGCCAAAAAATCTATTCTGCCGCAGGTTGGTTGATACATAGATTGGCATTATGCCGGTTTCCTTGCCGACAGCCTCGATCCAGGCGCGTGCCGTTTGATAACGTTCAGTATCATCAAGTGGAATGTCAAAGCCATGCACGTGGATCAGGCCAACAATCTCACTAGGATGGCGCAGGAGGCTGCAGAATGAATCGACACCACCTGTAAAGAAGAGAGCGCCTTTTGGCTGTGGTGGGCGCGAGGATGCAACCGTTTTAATAATAAAAGGGTTGCGCGGCACCCATTTCCACCACTGGGTTGCGACACGAATGATCTCTTGGTTGTTTTCAATAAATTGTGCATCAACAGGCAGTGCACTTATAACCTCAAGCCCGTTTACAAAGGCTGGAAAGAAAGCCGCCGAAAGGGCAGATTCCATGGAAGGCGTTAAAGGGATGTTGGCTTCCACGTAATAAGAGGTATCGTCAATGCGTGTGCCTACACGATTGGGGTTTTCTGCCAGGGTATCGAGGTTTATTTGCTGCATAGTGTGGTTATTTCCTCTTGGCTCAAGAGGCGGTATTCGCCGCTTGCCAAATCCTCCGGCAATATGAGACCCCCGAGGCTTTCACGGTGGAGCACGGTGACTTCATTATCCATGGCTGCAAACATCCTGCGCACTTGGTGATAGCGCCCTTCGGTAAGAGTGAGGGTGGCCGTGATGGGTGACAAAACGTCAAGTGCTGCGGGTAATAGGGGTTTATCCTCACCCTCGAGCATGAATGTGCCGCTGGCGAAAACCTTTCCTTCTTTTCCACTGAGTGGGTTGGCAAGCGTGACGCGATAACGTTTGGGGACATGGCTGCGCGGTGAGATCACGCGATGCAGGAAATCGCCATCATCCGTCAGTAATAAAAGTCCTGAGGTTTCCTTATCGAGCCTGCCGATAGTCGAGAGGGGTGGCTCACGGTGGCGCCAGCGTTCGGGGAATAAGTCATAAACCAGCTCGCCTTTTTCCTTATGTGAGCAAGTAACGCCGAGCGGCTTATGCAATAGGACAACCATGCCGGGCAGGGGGTCGAGCGCTTTTCCATCCACCTGCATCCGTGTGGTTAAATCGGGCGTCATGCTGATACGGTCATCGGCAGCCTTGAGGGGCTTGCCATCCAAAAGGACGCCACCAAACTGGACAATTTTCTGTACCTCGCGTCGTGACCCGTAACCCATGTTTGAGAGCAGGCGGTCAAGGCGTATCTGGGGTGGTTTAGGGGGCAGGCTCATTTGATAGCTTCATAAATTTTGAAGGCGCCATCTTCGGCTTTCAGTGTCACTTTCTTATAAAGTCCATTTAAAACCTTTTCATATGGCAAATGCCTGTTGGCAACCATCCAGCAAACACCGCTCGCGCGCAGGAGGGCATGGGCGCGGGTGATGAATTGTTGCCCCAAAGTTTGGTTTTCAATGCCGGCATCATGAAAGGGTGGATTCATGACGATGAAATCAAGGTTAGTGAGTTCTGGTTTGGGGGTATGAATATCCGTCCAGAGGAATGAGGCGCGCTTATCATCGATATTACGTTTGGCGCAATCAATGGCTCTATAGTCAATATCAACTAAAGCCAAGTGTTGGACGCTGGGTGAGATCAAAATAACGCGTGATAAATAACCAAATCCACACCCCAAATCGGCGCCACGCCCCAAAAGGACAGGCAAATGATCAGCAAGGAGTTTGCTGCCAGTATCAAGCCTATCCCAGCTAAAAACGCCGGGTTGTGACCAAAAACCAAGAGGGAGGAGGCGTGGTGCGCCATCCGTAATAGCTTCATCAATGCCTATCAGTTGAGGAGGGCGCGTTGTGGTGCAGATGCGGTGATGGCGCCGGGCTTCCTCAACGACATCGCAACCAAAACCCAGCAATTCCTTTTTCAGCCTTGTGCCTCCTTTATCGTTAGGCGCCATAACAGTGAAAGAGGCGCCAGGCAGGAGGGCACGCAAAGTGAGTGCTAAGGCATAGCGGCGCTCGAACGTGCCGAAGGGTGCCAGCATTGCCATGCCATCCAAGCCGCCCTCTGCGCATGTTTCCAAGGGGAGTGAGCCTGGCAACAAGGGTGAGAATTGCTGTGCGTCCTTAGGGGTTGCGATAATTTCAACCGGCAATTTGCCATAAATATTCTTAGTGTCCATGCTTCATCAACTTTTCCTGAAGGGCAGAGACTACTTTATTCACGGAGCCTTTCCAATCGCCTGGTGCTGGCTGGCCAAAAATTTGTGCCGTTGGATACCAGGGGTTTAGTTTTTGGTTGCCGAGCCAGCGCCAGCAACCGCCAAAGCGAGATAAAATCCAAACGGGTTTGCCAAGGGCGCCAGCCAGATGGACGACGGATGTATCGACAGAAATGACGAGGTCGAGATTCTCTATGATCGCAGCTGTGTCCATGAAATCCGCAACGGCCGGCATCAGGTTGATCAATTTTTCCTCTAAACCGTTCGCTTTAATTTCAGCAGAGACATCCTCTTTCTGTAAATTATAAAACTGGCAATTTTTGATATCAAAAAGCGGCTTCAATAAAGCCAGCTCCATACTCCTTTGCCGATCAATGACGTGGGCATCAAGTTGGTTTTTACGCGGATTGCCAGCCCAGACCAAGCCCACTTTAAAATCTTTTGCTCCAACAAAGTGCGGCGCCCATTTGTTGCGTGTTTCTTCATCCACAAACACATAGGGAGTAGTATTCGGGATTGTATCCAACGTGGTACCGAAAACATGCGGCAGGCTCATGATGGGAATTTGGTAATCGAAATCACTCTTGGTGGCTGTTGTGACAACCTCATCAATGAAGGGGCAGTTTTTCAGTAAACGCACTAAGGGTTCGCGGCATTGGACAATGATTGTGCCGCCCTTAGTCTTACATAAAGCGGCGTAGCGTATGAATTGCAGGACATCACCTAAGCCTTGCTCCCCCCAGATCAAAAGGCGCTTGCCCTCAAGAGTGGAGCCATCCCAGCGTGACGCACGGAATAAAACGGCATCACACATCGGTTTGCAATCAAAGCGGGATTCGTAGAGTGCCCAGCCATCAGGATACTTGCCCAACATCAGCATCGCCATCGACTTGCCCCACTTGGCAGTTGAGAGATGTGGGTCCGAGCTGAGGATCCGCCCATAACTTGCCCACGCTTCTTCAGGCCTGTTGAGTTCGATCAAAAGGCCAGCGCGGTTCATCATCGCATCGCGTGAGCCTGGCTCGAGTTTTAATGCTTTTTCATAGTGCTGTAGAGCTTCAGGCAATTTCCCCATATCATGGAAAAGTGTGCCGAGATTAAGGTGGATATTGCTATCATCGGGTTGAAGTTCGGCAAGGCGTTGATAATGTTTGCAGGCTTCTTCCGATTGTCCGGCCTCCCGTAGGAGATTACCAAGCTTCGTCAGCATTTCGATGGCGTCTGGCTTGAGGGCTACGGAACGTCGTAACCAAATAAGAGCCCCATCTTTTTTTTCTGATGCAAAAGTGGCGTTCGCAAGATTATTGATGGCATCAAGATAGTTGGGGCTAATTTTGACGGCCTCTAAATAGAGTGTGATGGCCTCAGCGATTTTACCCTGGCTCGAGAGTGCCACCCCAAGGTTATTGAGGAGTTCTGGGTGGTGGGGTTGGATTTTAAGGGCTTTCTCAAAACATCCAATCGCGTCTCCGACTTTATTCCATTGGAAATAGAGGCTGCCCAACAACCGCAGCGCATCCGCGTGCCGTGGATCAAGCGCCAGGACATCTTGGTATGACCGTTCAGCCTCAGGGATTTGCCCCTTTTGATGGAAACCGACCGCCTTCTGCATCATCGCAAATGACTGATTTTTTGTTTTCATGGGATGCTGCGGATTCGACAATGTGTGTGGGGTCAAATAGGCTTATACCCTACGCTACCTACCCCTCGACTGCAAAAGACAAAACGTGCCGTTTATCAAAGGACAAGTGATGACCCTTGCGCTGCCTGATGTAACTTTGTGCGCCGTCACCGCGATCAATCATGAATTGACGGTCTGGGCGATGAAGAAGTGCCTCGAGCATTGCACTTTTGGTGATGTGGTGTTGGTGTCGAGTCAGCCGGTGGAAGCACCCTTTCGCGTTGAGGTGATCCCACCTTTCAGGGGTGAATATTATGCATCCATCGTTTGCGGGGACTTGGCGAAATATACGGCCTCTTCTTATAATCTTTTGGTGCAGTATGACAGTTACATCGTGGATCCCTCAGCTTGGGATGACACATTCTTTGACTATGATTATATCGGTGCCAAATGGCCGTGGCAGCCCAAAGGCCGGCGTGTTGGCAATAGCGGCTTTTGTTTAAGGTCAAAAAGGTTATTGGATATTTTGTCGATCATGCCGTTGCCGCCGGTGTGCAGTTATGTTGATGATACCTTCATCTGCCACACGATACGCGATCAATTGGAAAAAGATTATAATATCAAGATCGCGCCGGAAGAGGTCGCGGATCAATTTGCCTATGAACGACATCTACCGGATCAACCGACATTCGGGTTCCATGGCCTCTTTAATTTTTGGCGACATGCCAGTGATGATGAGATGCTAGACGTTTTGGGTATGCTTGATGGTTATTATGTGCCGACGCGCGCCTATGCCGAGGTGCTATTCCAGTACCATCATGCGGGTAAGACACGCGTCTTTAAGGCCTGGTACAAGCGCTTACGTGAGCAAGTGGGGGTAGGGCAAATGAAGGCGCATTTGCTGCAATACCTCAAAGATGAATTATTTATCGACGCGCTTATAAAAAGCGGCGAAGAAATGCAGCCTTAGCTAGGGGCTCTTACAGCTGCCTTGGGTGCTTTAGCTTTGCTACCCTTGCCTGCTGTAGGTGCTGGCCTTGCCGCTGCTGCGGGAGGAGCTGTTGGCTTTGGGTCTTCCGCTATAACATCACCCGAGCCATCGCCAACTTCTTTTTTGACCAAAGCATCAAAATCAACGCGTGAGAAGTAGCGCGTCCGCACGACGTCATATTCACCCCATTGGGCCTTATCCTTTTTCTGAACGACGACAACTTTACTGAGAGAGCCCAGCAAACGCGAGGCCGTGCCGCCGCTGGTTTGTGCCTCCGTTATGGGAGGGAAGACTGCTGCAACAGAAGCGCAAGCAGCTGCAGGTGGTGACTGGCGGACAATGTTTTGCTCTTGGCGTGCAACATCAACAGGTGTCCCTGCTGGGCCAGTGGCAAAAGCTTTGCCGTCCGCAAAAAACTTACCTGTCACGGATGTAGGGATACCAGGGCTAAGGCCAGTAGCCCCCGTAATTTCCGTAATCTTGAAGGCTTTTTCGGTAACCGAGAGTGTGGTCTTGGCTGGTTTGGAAATTTGCTGGAAAATATTGGCAGGCAATGCGGGTGCTGTGTCAGTTGCCGGTGTGCCTGGCATCTCAACGCAGGTGATTGTGTTGCCTTGCTTATCCTTACCCGTAATTTCGACACCCCATTTGGAGGGGGTAGGGGCAGCTGCTGCCGCAGGTGCTGCTGCAGTTGGGGTTTGTGCTGCTGATGTGTTTGCAACTGCAGTAAGGGCGCTGGCTGCAATCAAAGTTGCAATGGTCGGAAGTTTCGTCATTTTTAAATCCCCAATTAAAATAAATAATCCAAATTGTGTAGGCATTTTACAGGGTAGAAATACTTGCACCAAGGGCTTTTTGCTAAAGAATATTCAGGAATAACCTCTAATTATGCGGATTTATGAGGATTATGGTTAAGGAGATGTTTCTCACAGGCTGGCTACCCCGGTTAGGGATTACGTGCCGAATTCTCATAAGATCCCGCCATTTGGCCTGGGGCTGAAATGAATCAGTAGTGTTTTTTAGCGCTTATTTTAGCAAACTTTTTGGGTTAACTCGAATTTAGGGAAAAAGCACTAAAATCACTGCTTACCGATAAGATAGAAAAATAAACCCGTCTTTAACCCTGGGAGAATTGCGGCCATGACCATTGGCGGTATATCCACTTCTGCTTCTGTACAGTCGAGTCTCACGGCATTGGCTAACACGGCGCAGTTGTTGCAGACAGCTCAGAGAAACCTGTCGACCGGCAAATCCGTCAATTCACCTTCGGACAATGCGACGGCCTTTTATGCTTCACAAAGTTTGCTGCAACAGGCGAGTGACCTCTCCAACTTAAAGGATGATTTTGCCACGTCGTTGACAACTGTGAACGCGACTACAAATTCGATTTCAAGTGTCAGTCAAGTAGTTCAGCAACTACAGGGAATTGTAAGCCAGGCCTCAAGCACGACGGATACGACCACAAGAGCCAATTTGGCGTCCCAATATAACGCCCTCTTGCCGCAACTCGATCAGTTGGTCAACGACGCCACGTTTAATGGCACCAATTTACTCAACAGCACATCGAACAGTCTCGTTGTCAATCTCAATGCGAACAACACATCGACGCTGACAATCCCTGGTGTTGATATTACATCAAGTGGCCTCAATATCGCCCCGGCAACGAACGGATTTGCGACGGCAGCAGATATTAATTCGGCAAATTCGCAATTGTTAAACGCGCAGACGACATTAAATGCCAGCGCCGCTAGTTTTGGTGGCAACGCGACGTTGCTTCAAATCAATCAGGATTTTACATCTAACCAGATCAATAGCCTGCAAACGGCGTCGGACAATTTGACTGGGGCCGACATCAATCAGGAAGCTGCAAATCTTCTGGCGCTCCAGGCCCAGAACCAGTTGGGTATTATATCCTTGAGCATATCGGCTCAGCAGGCGCAATCCGTTCTTAAATTATTCTAAAGCTAGCAACAGCCTCATTCACACGATAAGAGCTGCGGCCTTAACCCTTGTCGCGCGAATAGTCTTGCGTCACTGGTTTTCCCTGCATTACCGCGTATCGGTAGTAGCTACGGTCTTTTGCTTATTCCACGGCGCCACCCAATAAAGTAGAACCATGCCCGGTATGGCTGTTGCAGCACTTATCAAGAAAAACTTGGTCCAACCAAGCCCCATTTTTTCCACGATAAACCCAGCGATAAGACCTGTAATGCTGCGCGGAATAGCAAAGATGCTCGAAAAAAGCGCGAACTGCGTTGCAGAAAAATTTTTATTGGTTTGTGTCGCTATAAAAGAGACGAAGGCTGTTGTCCCCAGCCCCACACCAAGATACTCCAACCCAACCGCTAGCCCGAGATAATAGATATTCATCTCGACGGTACTCAGGAGGGCAAAACCAAATATCGACAGAAGCTGCACGCTGCCAAACAACCATAAGGCGCGATTGATGCCGGTCTTGACCATAATTAAACCACCAAGAAAAGCGCCTATGACCATCGACCAAAAACCGATTAATTTGGCTACGGTACCGATTTGGGTATTGGTGAACCCCATATCTATATAAAAAGGTGTCAGTTGTGCGGTAGCTAGGCTGTCGCCAAATTTGTATAGCAACAGGAAGCCCAAGATCAGGAGCGCAAACTTAAAATCGGTGCGTGTAAAAAATTCATGGAAGGGCTCGATAATCGCTTTACGCAAAGTCTGCGGCGAATGAGCACCAAGGGATGGTTCTTTAATCAGAACAGAACAAAGAATGCCCGGTACCATAAAGGCCGCAGTGATGAGAAACACCAAAGGCCATGACACGGAATCTGCGATGATTAAGCTTAATCCGCCAGGAATAAGCCCTGCTACACGGTAGGCGTTGACGAAAAATGAATTGCCCAATCCCAATTCGGAATCCGGGAGCAATTCACGACGATAGGCATCGATGGCGATGTCCTGTGTTGCAGAAAAGACTGCGATGATGAAGGTCGCTCCAGTAATGGCACTTAGGGAATAAGCCGGGCTTAGCAAACCCATGCTTGCCATAGAAAATATGAGTAAAACTTGGCTGCTCAGCATCCATGTTCGTCTGCGACCCAAAAATTTGAATTTGAACCGGTCACATAAGGGTGCCCAAAGAAATTTCCATGCGTAGGGTATTTGCGCCAAACCTACGATACCGATGGAAGTCAGGTCTATATGACTGCGCCGCAGCCAGGCAGGAACAAGCTGCAATAAAACATAAAGCGGTAAGCCCGAAGAAAATCCCAAAGCAATACAGATCAGCATGCGCTGGTTCCATACGGCCCCCATAAGAGATGGCCTCATCACTTCACTCTGGTTTTTGTGCTCTTTCATATGATGAGGGGGTTGGGTTGTTCTGCGGTTTGATGTCTATCTTATTGCCTTAGGTCTATATCGGATTACAAAACATGCAACCAAACAAAGGAGAAGGGCGATCCCTGCAATTTGAGCTGCTCGATGAAATTCTTCGGGCAATGTAAGAATACTGATCATGGCTATTAGCCATCCTATGGCTATACTCACTATTGGCCAACGCCAACTTCCCAGTGAAAAGCCGCCGGGCTTAGGAAGTTTCTTGAACCCGAAAGCAAAGCTGACAACCGTAATCAAGTAGACTAGGAAAAACAGAACTGTCGATGCCGCATATAAATCGACAGCATCTTTTGCCGATAAAAAAATTATCATCTCCAGAGCCGTGACACACAAAATTGCTATGTGTGGCACCTTGTGCTTGGAGACCTTGGCTAGAAAGGAAGAGCCGATCGCGCGCCCATCACGTGCAACTGCGTAAAGAATGCGTGAAGCACCGGCCATGACGAGCAACGCAAGGGCAAACATTGCAACGAGCACAAAAACTAGAAAAATCTTCATAACTGTAGCGCCTAGATGATAAGCCACGATGGCTGATATAGGATCGCTTGCTGCCGTGATTGTAGCCAGATCGGGTATAGCTAGCACCAAGGTCCCAATGAACAGGGAGCCGAGAACAATAGAAACTACAACCGCGATAATGATGCTTTTAGGGGCAACTTGCTTCACGTTCAATGTTTCTTCGGAGAGATCAGAAGGCAACTCAAATCCAATCAGCGTCCATGCCGCCAGTAAACTCGCCAGCAAGAATCCTGACCAATAGGGTGTGGGCTTTTCCGGTATAGACATGAGCAAATCGACGCGCGCTTCATGGTGCATGAGAATGACAACCAACAGGACAACCCCGAATACAATGAGGGCAATAATCTCTGAAATGACAGCCATTTTATTTGTATGTGAGGCAAGAGCCACGCCATAAATATTGATCAGCATATGTGCAAGAATAAAACCGACGCCAATAACCATAAGCAAGCTTTGGCTGAGTTCATGCCCTATCAAGGTTTGTAGGGGTGCCAAAGTTGCTACAACAACCCCAACGGCCCCAATACAATATGCGAAAAACAATACACAGGCAGAAAGCCATCCGGTAAAAGAATTGGCTGACCGGGTATTCCAATTATAAATTGCGCCGGTTAAAGGGAGGCGTCCGGCCATTTCAGCGAAGACAAGCGCAACCAGTAATTGTCCGCATCCGACAATAGGCCAGGTCCAAAAACCAAACGGACCTGCTTTGGTGAGCACATAGCCAAAGTTAGAAAAAATACCCATTAACACCGATACGCCCGAAAACATGACGGCAAACGATGAAAAGAATCCGAGGCTGCGATGCAGTCGAGGTTTGTATCCAGCATCAATGATGGCTTGATCGTCGTGATCAATTGATGAGTTGCTAGACATTTCTTCTACCCAATAGCTCAGTGATCAAAATTGTGGCTTAGGTCTCATGATTTATACGTAGTTGAAATTATACAAGTTCTAAAGCTCACGTAGAGGTTGATGATATCTTATTGAATTTGCACAAGAAAAAAATGGCATCCCCTAATAGCTACAATTAGAACACATTTTAGAGAAGATATAATGCGCTTACTTGGAATTGCTTCAAAAGGGTCGAATTTCGGTTAAAAATCTGTTGCCACTCCAGTATCCTCATGCTCTCGCAACTATATTAACCAAACATTGTCTGCCAATTTTTGGATATACTCACGCAGCAGTAAAGAGACTGAGTTAACTATTTTGGTATGAGGCAATTAAATGTATGGACTCGTTGACGCAGGCGAAGCTTCACGTAAGCCAAATCAGTACGCGATTCTTGCGAGCCTAGCCACCGCTGCTTGCATAATTGGTGCGTCTACCCTGGATAATTTTGCTGGAACAGTCGATGCAAAATGGGCTGCCACGAACTTGGCTGGTAAGCCTGACTTATGTCGGGAAGGTAAGTTTGATATTAGTAATGAAGACTCCACTCGAGTTCCCATTTTTAATATTTGGCGAATGCGTACTACTACTTCCATGAAGGGAACATGCGTTATCTACAAAGAAGCGGCTGATGAAAATACTGCCACTGTTGATCTGGATATATCAGTAAGTGGAGAAGGTGAAAAAAGTTCATATCATGAATATAGACGCTCTATTAACGCATCTGGATATTATAAGCTTCATACACCAGAAACATGATCTAGCTTGGCGTCCCCTAATAGCTACAATTAGAACACATTTTAGAGAAGACTTAGTACGGGTCTTTGGAATTATGCAGAATTCGCCAACTTTCGGTTAAAAATTTATTGTAGCTATTAAGTGATTAAGCCCTTCGCTGTTTATGCGCGCCGAAAAGTCAAAATATGATATAGAATGAGAGCGCCGAATGTAGCAACTGCAATGCCTCCGAGAGCAAAGCTTCCAAATTTCAAGGTCAGATCGCCAGCACCAATAACAACTGCAACCCCAACCACGATTAGGTTTCTTGGGTTAGTAAAATCAACCTTATTTTCAACCCAAATGCGACCTGCCGTTGCGGTAATCAGCCCGAAAACAACAAAAGAAAGCCCACCTATAATCGGTAGTGGTATTGTCTGAATAGCAGCACCAAATTTTGGTGAAAGTCCGAAACAAATAGCGATAATTGCTGCGGCAACAAATGTACGGGAAGAGAAGTTTTTGGTGATCGCCATAACCCCCATATTTTCTGCATAGGTCGTTACACCGGTACCGCCAAAACAGCCAGAAATCATCGTCGCTATGCCATCTCCCATGAAAGCGCGGCCAAGATCGGGGTCAAGATCGCGGCCAGTCATTGCACCAATAGCCCTGACATGGCCAAGATTTTCAGCAACCAGAATGATAGCAACAGGGGCGATAAGAAAAATGGAGGTAGAGTCGAAAGCGGGTGCCGCAAAATGCGGCAACCCGAACCATGCAACGCTGGCAATACCAGAAAAGTCGATAGATTTCCCCATCTGACCTATATTGCAAAAGAAGAAATAGACGAGATAAGATAAACCGCCACCAATCAATATAGGTAATCGCGCAAAAAAACCTTGCAGATAAACTGCCGATAAAGCCACAAGAAGAATTGTAAAAAGACCAAACAGTGTATTGAACAAACTGCCATTGATTTGATGAACGGCGACTGGTGCTAGATTTAGACCAATAATGGCAATGATGGCTCCTGTCAGAACAGGTGGCATAACGCGTTCAATCCATTTGTAGCCCACTAAGACTACAATCAATCCTATGGCAGCATAAAGAGCGCCGGCGACAATAATGCCGCCTAAAGCAGGTGAAATATTGAGGTTTTGGCCAGAGCCAGTATAAGCTGTGGCCGCAATAACGGCAGCGATAAAAGAGAAACTTGAGCCAAGATAGCTGGGTATCCTGCCACGCACTGCGACATAAAATATAAGAGTAGCAATACCTGAAAAGAAAATTGCGACATTCGGATTAAAGCCCATGAGAAGAGGCCCTAATACGGTTGCGCCAAACATAGCAATAACATGCTGTAGGCCGGCAATAACATTGGGGATGAAGGGCAGTTTATCTTCTGGATAAATAACCTTCGCAGTCCTAGCCATTAGACTTATACCCCCACATGAGTCGCACAGAGAGACTATCGCTCTTTCCATAAAACTCTACAATAAAGGGTACTTAGTTGCCGTACTATGGGGGCGGTTTACGGTTTTGCGGTGCTGCCATCTCCGACATAGTTCCTAGGCACGGAAAAAGACGATCTTGTAGTACTTAGATTCCTACTTGAGTGGCGTCCCCTACGGGATTCGAACCCGTGTTACTACCGTGAAAGGGTAATGTCCTAGGCCTCTAGACGAAGGGGACTTGAGGCGCGCACTTCATATAACCAAAGCGCGAGGTGGGGAGAGTTAAACGACCTCGGCTCTCGAATCAAGCTACATGTTTATATGTAAGGCTTTTTCTTTGTTTTCCACGTCGACTGTTGCCCAGACCCTCACGAAAATGGCGTTTTTCTAGCCTCGCGATTGCCAAGGCCTCTGGATACAGTATGCTCGGCCTTATGACCGATCACGCCTCGAAGCCCCCCCTTTTGCTGGATGTCGCGCAATTAACCATGCGCTTTGGCGGCCTTACCGCCGTCGACAGCGTTTCGTTTCAGGCCTTGGAGGGGCAGATCACAGCACTTATCGGCCCCAATGGGGCTGGCAAAACGACGCTCTTTAACTGCCTGACGGGTTTTTATAAACCGACCTCTGGTGCCATGACTTTGCATAGAAAGGATGGCGCCATGGATTTGGCGGGCCTGCCTGCACACAAGATCGCGCGACTTGGTATCGCGCGCACGTTTCAGAATATCCGGCTGTTTGCCAATATGACGGTGCTTGAGAATGTGCTGGTCGCTGAACATCGTACCTTAATGAAGGCATCCGGTTACAGTTTTACAGGTTTGTTGGGTTTGCCCTCCTATCGCCGTGCTGAGGCAGCTGCAATTGAGAAAGCGCGCTTATGGCTTGATCGCTTGCGTCTCGTGAAAGTCGCTGACCGTTTGGCAGGTGAATTGCCTTACGGCATGCAGCGGCGTTTGGAGATTGCGCGCGCCATGTGTACCGACCCAAGTCTCCTTTGCCTTGATGAACCTGCTGCTGGCTTGAATCCTTCAGAATCCACAATGCTGCGCGACGCCTTGGCGCGCATCCGTGAGGAATATAAAATTGGGATCTTATTGATTGAGCATAACATGAACGTCGTGATGGAAATCTCTGACCATGTTGTTGTCTTGGATTACGGTAAGCGCATCGCGGAAGGTTCACCCGAGCAAGTGCGGAATGACCCGGTGGTGATCCGCGCTTATTTGGGTGAGCCGGATGAGGATGCTGCTTGATGCTGAAACTTCAAAATGTCTCAGCACGGTATGGCGCGGTCGAAGCTCTTTGCGGCGTCGATATGGATGTCAAGCAGGGTGAGATTGTCACCCTGATCGGCGCTAATGGAGCCGGTAAGACGACCTTGATGATGACGATTTGTGGCCAGCCGCATGCGGCAGCAGGGTTGGTGAGTTTCGATGGCCAAGATATTACGCACGTTCCAAGTGACGAGATCGTCAAACGCGGCGTAGCCTTGGTACCGGAAGGACGGCGTATTTTCTCACGCATGACGGTTTATGAAAACCTGCAATTGGGCGCCTTGGTTGCGGATGAAAAGCATTTCGCCGGTGATTTGGAGCGTGTTTGCACGTTATTTCCGCGGTTGAAAGAGCGCATGCAACAACGGGGCGGAACTTTATCGGGTGGGGAGCAGCAGATGCTCGCTGTCGCCCGCGCCTTGATGAGCCGCCCTAAACTCTTGCTCTTGGATGAACCTTCCCTTGGATTAGCCCCCTTGGTCGTGAAGCAGATTTTCACGACGTTGAAAGAGATCAACCAAAAAGATGGCACAACAATCTTTTTAGTTGAGCAAAACGCGCATATGGCCTTACGCCTGGCGCATCGCGGCTATGTTTTGGTGAATGGCAAGATCATCCTGTCGGGTACGGGGGCCGAGTTGCTGGCGAACCCTGAGATTCGTGCAGCCTATCTTGAAGGTGGTGTAGCGGCTTAACATGAAGGTGGGACAATGAAAAAATTTCTGGTCAGTCTATTTTTAGTGTTGTGCGTGGCGTTCCCTGCGCGCGCGGATACAACGATTGCCCTGATCGGCCCCATGACCGGGCAATTCGCGATCTTTGGTGAGCAGATCAAGCATGGCGCTGAGCAAGCCGTGGTTGATATCGACAAAAAGGGAGGCGTGAATGGCCAGAAACTCAACCTCCGTATCCTGGATGATGCTTGTGATCCGAAACAAGCCATTACGGCCGCAAACCTTGCGGTGAGTTCAGGCATTAAGTTCGTCGTCGGGCATTTCTGCTCAGGCTCATCACTGCCAGCTTCGAAGGTTTATAACGAGGAAGGCATCTTGATGATGTCACCTGCCTCCAGCAACCCGGCTCTCACTGAGGCCGGCTTTAAGAATGTGTTTCGCACGTTTGGCCGTGATGACCGTGAAGGGGATGTCTTAGGGCTTTATATCATCAAGCATTTTCAAGGTAAGAAAATTGCCATTGCCCAGGATAACTCAGCCTATGGCCGCGGCCTTGCCGACCAAGTGAAGAAAACCTTGAATTCTGTCGGCATCAAGGAAATCATGTTTGAATCCTATTCAGCGGGAGAGCGTGATTATTCATCCCTGATTTCCCGGTTAAAGCAAGCTGGCACAGAAGTTGTTGTGCTGGGTGGCTATCATCCAGAGATTGGCTTGATCGCAAGGCAGATGAAAGAACAGGGTGCCCATATCCAGATTGTTGTGGGGAACTCGGTGGCGACTGACGAGTTCTGGAAAATTGCGGGCCCTGCAGCCGATGGCGTGATTATGAGCTTTGGCATCGATCCACGTAACCGCCCTGAAGCGAAGGAAGCTTTGGATGCGATTCGCAAGGGTGGCTATGAGCCGGAAGCCTACACGCTTTATGCCTATGCCTCTGTAGAGGCTCTGGCTGAGGCCATGAAGCGTGCAGGCAATACTGACCCCGTTAAAGTGGCCGCAGCCTTGCGCCAGGCGCCGGTGAAAACTGTTTTGGGTGATTTAGGTTTTGATGCCAAGGGCGATGTCACGGGTGTCGTGACGGCGATCTACGTTTGGCATGACGGCAAATATAAAGAAGTGGACGACGCGAAATGAAAAAACTTTTTGGCCTTATGGCGCTGCTCTTGATGGCCAGCCCAGCTTACGCTGACATCACGATCGCAGCAGTAGGGCCTATCACAGGGCAAGATGCACCGACCGGCGAGCAGATGCAGCGTGGTGCAGAAGCGGCCGTCGAGGCTATCAATGCCGCGGGTGGTGTCTTAGGGCAAAAGCTCAACCTGATCATCAAGGATGATGCTTGTGATCCAAAACAGGCGGTTGCCATCGCAAATGAGGTCAGCTTCGGCACTTTTGGGATCATCGGCAATATGTGCTCAGGCTCTGCCATTCCAGCCTCAAAGATCTATAATGAAGAAGGTCTTTTGATGATTACGCCTTCGGCCACTAGCCCTGCTTTGACTGAGCAGGGGTTTAATAACGTTTTCCGTACCTGTGGCCGGGACGACCAGCAGGCGACGACGGTTGCAAATTACATCTTGAAGAACTTTAAAGGAAAAAGTCTCGCCATCGTGCAGGATAAAACAGCCTATGGCCAAGGGTTGGCTGAAGAGGTGAGAAAAGATTTGATTGCCGCGGGATCCGGTGAGCAACTTTATGATTCCGTCAATCGTGGGGAGCGCGATTATTCATCGCTGATCTCAAAATTAAAGCAGCGCAATATTGATGTGGTTTTTTATGGTGGATACCACACCGAAGCCGGCTTGATCGTGCGGCAGATGCGTGACCAAGGCTTGAAAACAATCCTGATTGGTGATGATGATTTGACGACTAAGGAGTTCTGGTCGATTACGGGCGATGCTGGGGAAGGGACTTTGTTGAGTTTTAATTCCGACCCGCGCACCAAACCAGAAGCTGCTGAAGCTGTAAAATACATCCGTGCCAAAGGGTTCGATCCTGAAGGGATTACGCTCTATTCGTATGCTGCGGTCGAGGTTATGGCGCAAGCGATCAGGCAAGCAGGTGTGGCAGAGCTCTCGAAAGTGGTTGCAGCCTTGCACCAAGGCGCGTATCAAACTGTCATCGGTGATATCAGTTTCGATAGCAAGGGCGATGTCACTAAACCTGACTACATCATGTATCGTTGGACAAAGGGCGCCTATGTGCCGCTTGAAGGGCAATAGAAAATAATGGCCGGTTTCCGCTCCCTTTACGTTTGGGCCCTGCAACAGGCTGAAAAGCCCTATGCCGCCTGGATGCTGTTCGCATTGGCTTTTGTTGAACCTTGGCTGTTCCCGCTTCCCCCCGATACTTTATTGATACCAATGTCCTTGGCACGGAAGGTGTCGGCCTTCAGGCTTGCAGGGATGGCAACGGCAGGCTCTGTCCTGGGCGCTCTCGTTGGATACGCCGTTGGCGCTTTAGCTATGGCGACACTTGGCCAGTGGATTATGACCACCTATCATTTGGAAAATGCCTTTGAGCATTTCCATCATGCGTTCAATCGCTATGGCGCCTGGATTATCCTTGCCAAGGGCCTCACACCCATTCCCTTTATCTTGGTGACCATCGCAAGCGGCGTTACCCACCTTAACATAGCGGTTTTTGTTATTTCCTGCACAGTCACACGTGGGGCGCGTTTCTTTATCGAAGCGACCCTCCTTCACTTCTATGGCGACCCGATCCGTGTTTTCCTTGAGCGCCATTTGACCTGGATCGGGCTTGTTATTTTGGCGCTGGTCGGGGCTGGTTTCTGGTTCGTCCTCCATTAAACCAAGTCGCATAGAAAACTTATATCCCGCCATTTATTCCTTATGAAGCGTTAGAACTTTATGAGGTCATCCAATGGCAAGCTCCGCACTTAAAAAATATTCACCCGGCAGCAAGGATTTTATCCCTATGCGCCGCACACGCGCTTTGATGAATGAGTTGTGGGCGGATCTTCGCACCAATCTGGATCATTCGCCAGATACAGCGAAACGCATGCTGAATGCGGCCGTTGCCGAAATGCATAAAACGGACAAAAAGCGCCTTAAGTCAGTCCTTAAAACAACCAAGACGGCAGCCCGCAAAGTGAAGGCAGCCATCCCCAAAAAAGCAAAAACATCCAAGAAAAAGTAATTTTAAGCGACAGGCACGTTTGTGTTGGCGCAAGCGGGCGGCTTTAATTTCAGGTTTTTGAAACCCTCCATCCATAGATGGGCAGTGGCTTCGGCTGATTTTTCATCGCAATCCGGTATGATCAAGGCCGCTATGTTCGTTTCTTTGAGCAGGATGGCAGCCGTTTCTGCTGTGCCGACGACCAGTTGGTCGGCTATTTCAGCTAGTTTGATGTGATCTGGCGATAGTTTGGCCGCATTCCCGAAATCAGCAACCAGGTAACACCCCATATGTTTGGCCGTGCGCGCCAAGGTGACGAGGGAGGGGGATGTTATCCGGCCAATCACAACGATATCGCTGCTGAGTTTTTGAAGATGTTTGCCGACTTGGGCGGGATCGGCATCCTCTAAATTACCGAAGACCGAGCATTCAACACCGAGCTTTTCAAGCGCTCGCGCCGGCACTAAGCAGCGACTGCAGGTGACGGCGTCAGGCGACGTCAGGCCTTCCTTTGAAGGCTCGATAGGTGTTTCGTTAAACCATGCTATGTGACGCAACATTCAATAAACTCGTAGGACAAAAGGACTGTTGCTGAATCCTAGCCGTTCATTGCGAAATAAGGAAGTCTTGATCCTCGAGCAGCTTCTTCGCCAAAGCCACTGTAATCCCACGACCTTCAGCAAGAGAGGCGCGGTCAAGAGCTGTGACGAGGTTGCGGATGGCGGCAGGTGAACGGGTGATGCGCGGCAAGAGATATTCAACCACACCCATGCCGATATCGATCTGGCGGTCACGGAATTGTTTGATGAGGAGCGCTGATAACAAATCATCATCGGGCGCTTTGATGGCAACCGCGGGAACCGACAAGAGACGGGAGCGCAAGTCAGCCAGCTGAATGCCCCACTGGG